>JAABUM010002177.1_pt1 | contig 26951 bp, 29 predicted proteins | sample 5559161 | NCBI WGS metagenome assembly JAABUM01 (sample SAMN10711868, study PRJNA513369) | rock metagenome | isolation source: Antarctica rocks | place: Antarctica: Victoria Land, Siegfried Peak nord
CGAAGACGACGTCTTCGGCGAACTCGACGCCAACGGCAACCGCCGCCCCCACGACCCCCACCCCACCCGAAAACCACTCACCGAAGAAGAAGAACAAGCACTCGACGAATGCTTCGGCATCGTGCGACAAGTCGGCACCAGCACCAGCACCAGCAGTGGCGCCTGACGCCGGCTGGGAAGTTACCCCGGCCTGTCCTCAGCGCAGTCCGACGGGTCGGCGGTGCGGGTCCCGCAGGTCGGTGCCGGCGTGCAGCCATCGCTCCTGCAACGCGTCGGCGCCGTGGATCCGCTTGAAGGCTGCTTCCTCGGGCAGCAGCGGCAACACGGGCAGGAATGCGACGTCCGAGGCGCCCTCCAGCGACAGGGCGGCCACCAAGCCGCCGGGCTCGGCAACCAGAACGCCGGTGGCCCGGGCTCCGGGCCACAGAGGTGCACCGAGGTCGAGGGTCACGCCGGGGGTGATCACAACGCCCTCCACCGACGGCGCGGCAGCCAGTGTGGCCAGCCCGCGCAGGACCGAGTCGTGCTGGCCGCGCAGCGACAGGACGAGCTCCGCGCGGGGGCCGGGCGGATCAACGGCGACTGCGCTGGGCGCTGTCATCGGCTCGCGACTCAAGCCGACGGTGACGTACCGGTACAGGTCCGCGCTGTCCGGACCGAAGCGCAGGACATCGATGCGCTGGACGCCGAGAAACGTGACGCCTGCACGTCCGGAGTCCTGCCCCAGCACGCTCAGCACGTGCGCCTCGACGAGGGCCAGGACGGTGTCGGGCGTCGGCGGTCCTGCCGGCTCCGGCGTGGCGGCGGATGCTTCGGTCACCGCCCCATCGTGCCCAGGAGGAGACCCGGCCAGGACCATAGGGTCGGCTCCATGGCACCGGTCTCCCGCTCCGGGGCCGGCTGGACCCGCCGGACGCAGCTCGCCTTCGCGGGGCTCTGCATCGCCTGGGGCATCCCCTACCTCCTCATCAAGGTGGCTGTCGGGGAACTGTCGCCGGTCGTGCTCGTGGTCGCCCGGACCGGGCTTGCGGCCTTGCTGCTGCTGCCCATGGCTGCAGCTCGCGGCGCACTGCGTCCGCTCCTGCCCTATTGGCGCCCGCTGGTCGCGTTCACGGTGACAGAGATCGCGCTGCCATGGCTGCTGCTCTCGGACGCTGAGCGCAAGCTGCCGAGTTCGCTGACGGGGCTGCTGATCGCCGCCGTCCCGCTCGGCGGGGCGGCCGTGGCGCGGCTGACCGGGTCGACCGACCGGACGTCACCGATGCAGCTGCTAGGGCTCCTCATCGGTCTTGCAGGAGTCGGCGCGCTGCTCGGGCTGGACGTCGGCGGGGCGCAGGCGCCTGCAGTGCTCGAGATCGCCGGTGTCGTCGTCGGCTACTCCATCGGGCCGGCCATCCTTGCTAGGCGACTGGGCCACCTGCCACCAGTCGGGGTGATCACGGCGTCGCTCGGGCTGGCCACGCTGGCCTACCTGCCACTTGCGCTGACCCGTCTGCCGGTCAGGATGCCGTCCGCCTCGGTCATCAGCTCGGTAGTCGTTCTCGCCGTGGTGTGCACGGCAGTCGCGTTCCTGCTGCTGTTTCACCTGGTCGGTGCGGTCGGGCCGGTGCGGGCGACAGTAATCACCTACGTCAACCCCGCCCTCGCACTCGCGGCCGGCGTCGTCGTGTTGGACGAGTCGCTGACGCTCGGCGCCGTCATCGGCTTTGCCCTCGTGCTCGTCGGCAGCGCCCTGGCCACGCGGGGGCGTCGCCCAACGCCGGAGGAGGTGGACGAGCCAGTCGCTGCGTGAGCGACCCGGCGCCCTGCTCCTACCGCTCCCGGTACTCGCGCAGCAGACCGCGGCTGATGATCGTCTTCTGGATCTCCGACGTCCCCTCTCCGATGAGCAGGAAAGGAGCCTCGCGGAACAAGCGCTCGATCTCGTACTCCTTGGAGTAGCCGTAGCCCCCGTGAATGCGGAAGGACTCGGTGGTTACCTCGAAGCAGTACTCCGACGCGAGGTACTTGGCCATGCCGGCCTCGACGTCGTTGCGCTGGCCCTGGTCCTTCAGCCGAGCCGCGTTGACCATCATCAGGTGGCCGGCCTCGACCTTGGTGGCCATCTCGGCAAGCTTGAACGCGATGGCCTGGTGGTCGGCGATCTGCTTGCCGAAGGTCTGGCGCTGCTGGGAGTAGGCAATGCCGAGCTCGAACGCGCGGATCATGATTCCGCAGGCGCGGGCGGCGACGTTGACCCGGCCGACCTCGACCCCGTCCATCATCTGATAGAAGCCCTGGCCGCGCCCCGCGTCGCCACCGAGCACGGACGAGGCCGGCACCCGGTGGCCCTCGAAGACCATCTCGGTGGTCTCGACGCCTTTGTAGCCCATCTTCTCGATCTTGCCCGGGATGGTCAGGCCGCCCTGCTTACCGAAGCCGGGCTCCTTCTCCACCAGGAAGGTGGTCATGTTCTTGTAGACCGAGTCCGCGCCCTCATCCGTGCGCACCAAGGTGGCGACCAGGCCGGCTCGGGCGCCATTGGTCAGCCACATCTTCTGGCCGTCGATGACGAACTCGTCGCCGTCGGCCACTGCCTTGGTCTTGATCGCCGACACGTCGGAGCCGCACGCGGGCTCGCTCATGGAGAAGCCGCCGCGGACTTCGCCCGTCGCCATCTTCGGCAGCCAGTGCTGCTTCTGCTCCTCGGTGCCGTGCTGCCTGATCATGTAGGCGAGGATGAAGTGGGTGTTGATGACGCCCGAGACGCTCATCCACCCGCGGGCGATCTGCTCCACCACCAGCGCGTACGTCAGCAGGGACTCGCCGAGCCCGCCGTACTCCTCCGGGATCATGAGGCCGAACAGCCCCATCTCCTTCATCCCCTCGACGATCGCCTCGGGGAACTCGTCCTTGTGCTCGAGGTCGGTGGCGTAGGGGAGGATCTCCTTGTCGACGAAGGACTTGACCGTCGACAGGATCTCCTGCTGGACGTCGGTGAGTCCTTCGGTCTGAGCCAGACGAGCCATGACACCTGTCCTGTTCTTGCAGCGGCTTCTTGCGGGCGGCCAGCGGACCGGCCGGCACGAGGCCGCCGGCGCTCACGGGGTGTCAGCCAGTATCCCGCACCGTTGCCGCGACGGCGGCGGGGCCGAGCTGACCGTGGGCGACCACACGCGCGCCCCCTCGCTCGCACACCTGCCCACCCTCAGGACTCGCGCCCTCACGACTGCAGCGTGATGGCGTCCTTCGGGGCGGTCAGCGCCGGCAGCTTCCCGTAGTCGGTGAAGTCGAGGGCGCCGGTCTTGCCCTGCTGCTGGCGAGTGATACGCAGCGGGTAGACCTTCCCGGTCGCGGTCACCAGCAACACCGCCCCCTTGCTGCTAAGCAGACGCAGGGCGGGGCGGCCTGCTAGCTGCTGCGTGCCATCGGCCGTGACGCTGCCGGCGGCGTCGAAGATGCGGGCGAACTGGGTCTGGTCGGTCAGCTGCGCCAACCCTGGTGCCAGCTTGGCGACCGGGCCCTTCACCCACCGCCCCTTGGCGGCCGCAGCCCGCGCCGGGTCGCCGAACACCCGAGCCAGGAACGCATCATCGCCTCGCAGGTAGGCAGTGGCGCCGATGCGCACGACGTCGACCCTGCTCTTGGCCACGGTGATGCTGCCGACGGCGCCCTTGCCTCTGGCCAGCCGCAGGTCAACAGCAACCGAGCTGTTGCCCGAGCCGGGAACGCTGCCCTTCACCCGCACGGCAGATGCGGCGACGAATGCGTCACGCGCCTCCTTGAGGACGAGGGGGGCCGGCTTCTGTGCGGCCGAGGTCGGGGAGGGCGGCGCCGGGGGTAAAGCGCGTGTGGTGGTTCCGCCACCGCATCCTGCGAGCACCGGCACACCCAGCACCGCGGCGACCAGGACGCCGGTCGGCGGCCCCGCACTCCTCGTCCGCACGACCCGCACACCGCACCCCTGTCTCGTCCTGCCCCTCGGACCCGTCCACGCCGGCACCGCCAGCAGTAGCCGTCGCAGCAGGGTACGGCGCGGGCCCCGGACAACCGGGTAGCCGCGACGCGCACTGTGCGCGTGGCCTGCGAGAATGCGCCCCGGCGGTAACCTCGCCAGCATGGGAACAGGGCTGCGCGCGCGCCGGGCGCGGTCGTGACGTCGGCTCCCCCCCGGGTGTTCTGCGCCCGGCTGGCCGGCGTACTGGTCCTCGACCCGCAGGGCGACACCGTGGGGCGCGTGCGCGATGTCGTCGTGGCGCTGCGGCTCCGGGGCCAGCCGCCGCGGGTGCTCGGGCTCAACGTCGAAGTCCAGCGGCGGCGCATCTTCGTCCCGATGAGCCGGGTGACGGGTATCGAGGCCGGGGCCGTCGTGCTCGGGAGCGGCACCCTCAACTGGCGCCGCTTCGAACAGCGCGCGGGCGAGACGCTCGTGCTGACGGAGCTGCTCGACCGAAGGGTCACGCTGGTCCAGACCGGGGTGCAGGTGACTGTGCTCGACATGTCGATGCAGCAGTCGCGCACCCGCGACTGGCTGATCGACCAGGTCGCCGTGCGGGAGGGTCGCCGCCGGGGCAAGGTGATCACGGTCGAGTGGTCCGACGTCACTGGCTTCACGCTCACCGAGGACAGTCAGGGCGCGGCCAGCCTGCTGGCGGCATTCGAGAAGCTGCCGCCGGCCGACCTCGCCGCGATGCTGCACGACCTTTCGGTCAAGCGCCGCTCCGAGGTGGCAGCCGCGCTCGACGACGACCGGCTGGCCGCCGTCCTCGGGGAGCTGCCCGAGGACGAGCAGGTGCAGCTGCTCGGGGGCCTGGCGGATGAGCGGGCCGCCGACGTGCTTGAGGCGATGGGCCCGGACGATGCCGCCGACCTGCTGGGAGACCTGCCCGAGGGCGAGGCCGAGCGCCTGCTGGCACTCATGGAGCCGGACGAGGCGGCGGGCGTGCGCCGGCTGCTGTCCTACGACGACGACACGGCCGGCGGCATCATGACCAGCGAGCCGGTGATCCTGCCGCCCAACGCCCCGGTTGCCGAGGCGCTGGCGCGCGTGCGGGCGCAGGAGATCTCCCCGGCGCTCGCGGCGCAGGTCTACGTGGTGCGCCCGCCGTACGAGACGCCGACCGGCCGCTACCTCGGCATGGTGCACATCCAGCGGTTGCTCCGAGAGCGACCTGGCACGCTCGTCGGAGGCATCGCCGACACCGGCGTCGACCCACTGCCTGCCGACTGCCATCTCGCGGAGGTGACGCGCTACCTCGCGTCCTACAACCTGGTGGCGGTGCCCATCGTCGACAGCGAGAGCCGGCTGCTGGGTGCCGTGACGGTCGACGACGTGCTCGACCACCTGCTGCCATCCAACTGGCGCGAGCACGACTTCGACTCCCCGCCCACCCGGTCGGCCCTGTCCGCGCCGCTGCGGGTGCCGGCAGGCGCCGTGCGCTCGGGCGCGGGCGCGCCCGCCGGTGACGCCGAGGTCGCCACGTGAACCGGCGTAGCAGCCCCCTCGACGAGGGGCGGCACCGTGGCGCGGGCTGAGCGGGGGCTGCGGCTCGACCAGCCGCGGCCGCCGGGCCGGTCGCTGCGCCCGTCCTACGACCCGGAGACGTTCGGGCGGCTGTCGGAGAGCATCGCCCGCTTCCTCGGCACCGGCCGATTCCTCGTCATCCAGTCCGTCTTCATCATCCTCTGGGTCGTGTGGAACACGGTCGCGCCCAAGGCCGCCCGGTTCGACCCCTACACGTTCACCTTCCTCACCCTGGTGCTCTCGCTGCAGGCCGCCTACGCGGCCCCATTGATCCTGTTGGCGCAGAACAGGCAGGACGACCGGGACCGCGCCAACCTGGCGCAGGACCGCGAGACCAACGCCCGCATCGTGGCCGACGGCGAGTACATCAGCCGCGAGGTCGCCGCCCTGCGGGTGGCGCTCGGCGACGTCGTCACGCGCGACTACCTGCGTGCCGAGCTGCGCGCTGTCGTCGAGGATGCGGACGAGGACGACCGCGCCGCGCGGGAACGCAAGCGCAAGCAGCGCCGCGCGGAACGCGAGAAGTCGACCGGCGCGGAACGCGAGAAGGCGAACGGGGCGCAGCGCAAGGAGCCGGTGCGGGCCGAGGACCTCGACGCCCTGCGCTGACGGAGCTGACCCGGAGCTGGCCGGGCCGCGAGCAGCGAGGCAGCAGCCGCGACACGCCCACGAACTGATGAACCAGCGGTCGGCTGCCGATAGAAGGACGTGACCCAGCCCGCCCAGCCCCCGCGCGCGCAGCGCAAGCGCCTGGGCGAGGTCCTCGTCGAGCAGAAGGTCATCACCGCTGACCAGCTGCAGGGGCTGCTCCAGCAGCAGCGCTCCGGCGACGGTCCGCGCCGCCGCCTCGGAAAGATGGTGGTCGAGGAGGGCCTGGCCGACGACAGGACCATCGCGATGGCCCTCGCCGCGTCGCTGCGACTTCCGCTGCTCGACCTCGCCCGCACCCGGATCGACCCGGGCGCCGCCCGAAGCATCCCCCGCGCCCTGGCTGAGCGCTACGGGGTGCTGGTGACCGCCAACGACGGCAAGAACCCGCCGTCGGTGGCCGTCGTCGACCCGACCGACATCCTCGCGATGGACGAGCTGCGGATGCACCTGAACCGGCGGGACATCGCCGTGTCCGTGGCGCTCGAGCCCGAGCTGCGCCGGGTGCTGATGCGGGTCTGGAGCGTCTCGGAGGACAGCGCCGCCGTCCACGGGCTGCTGGACGACTTCGCGAGCGCGGCTGCCGAGGCGGCGCCGCTGCCCACCGAGGCCAACGATGCTGTGGAGGAGGCGCCAGCTGTCCGCCTGGTCGACCTGCTCCTGTCGGACGCGGTCAACCAGAACGCCAGCGACGTGCACGTCGAGACCCAGCGCGAGGAGCTGCGCGTCCGGTTCCGCGTCGACGGGGTGCTGCGCGACGTGATGACAGCACCGCGGTCGGCGGCGGCTGCACTGGTGAGCCGGCTCAAGATCGTCGCTGGGCTGGACATCTCCGAACGGCGCCGGCCACAGGACGGGCGGGCCCGACTGAACCTCAGCGGCCGGCTGGTCGACACCCGCGTGTCGACGCTGCCCGCGCTGTGGGGCGAAAAGGTGGTGCTGCGGATCCTGCCCCAGAGCGAGGACCTGCCCACGCTCGAGCAGCTTGGCCTCGACGTCTCCCAGCTGGCTCTGCTGCGGACGGCGGTGCGGGCGAGCCAGGGGCTGGTACTCATCACCGGGCCGACCGGCGCCGGCAAGACGAGCACCCTCTACGCGGCCATCCGGGAGATCACCACCCCGGACAAGAACCTTGTCACGCTTGAGGACCCGGTCGAGATCAGCCTGCCCGGCATGACTCAGGTGCACGTCAATGAGAAGGCCGGGCTGACCTTCGCTGCCGGCCTGCGCTCCATCCTGCGGCAAGACCCTGACGTCATCCTGGTCGGCGAGATCCGGGATGCCGAGACCGCCGAGCACGCGATGGCAGCAGCCATGACCGGCCACATGGTCCTCTCGACGCTGCACACCACGAGCGCCGTGGGCGCGATCGCCCGGCTCGCCGACATGGGCGCCGAGTCGTTCATGCTCGCGGCGTCGCTGTCCCTCGTTGTCGCCCAGCGCCTGGTCCGCCGCGTCTGCAACGACTGCGCCGCACCGGCCCGCCCCGAGGACAAGACCTTGACAGCGCTGGGCCTGTCAGCCAAGGAGCTGCCTGACACGGTCCGGGCGGGTGCCGGTTGCGACGCCTGCAGCGGCACCGGCTACCGGGGCCGCCTCGGCGTGTACGAGATGCTGCCCGTCAGCAACGCCGTGCGGACTGTCCTGCGCACCGGAGGCAACGAGGAGGAGCTGAGCCAGGCAGCCGAGACAGCCGGGCTCCGCACTCTTCGCGTCGCGGCGCTCGAGAAGGCAGCCAGCGGTGCCACGACGTACGAGGAGGTGCTGCGGGTCACCGCCTCGGACGGACTGGAAGACGCGCCGGGCGACCTCGCCGCGGCGGTCATGTGGTGCCCGGCCTGCGCAACGGGCCTGACAGCCGACATGCAGTGGTGCCCGCAGTGCGCGGCGCCCGTGGGGGATGCCCGGTGCACCGGCTGCAGCAAGCCGCTGCAGACCGGCTGGCGCCTGTGCCCGTGGTGCCGTACCGCCGTGACTACCGCAGCCCTACCGAGCCATGCAGTGAGCCGGCCTCCGAGGTAGGGCTGGCCCCTACTGTGGCACCTACTGGGGCACTTGCTGGGGCACTCACTGGGGCCATTGGCCCTCCGGCACCAGCCGCCCGAGCAGCGCCGTGAGCGCAATCAGCTCGTCGTCGGTGAAGCGGTCGACGACGTGCTCGCGCACGCCGCGCAGGTGGGTGGTCCACGCTCGTGACAGCCGGGCGTACCCCGCGTCGGTGAGGACCGCCAGGGTGCCGCGGGCGTCACTCGGGACGGCGCGTCGCTGCACCAGCCGCTCGCGCTCCAGCCGGTCGACCAGGCGGGTGACACCGCTGCGGCTCAGCAGGACGGAGTCGGCGAGCTCGCTCATCCGCAGGGCCCGCCCGGGCGCCTCGGCCAGCTGCACCAGCACGTCGTAGCTGGCGAGCGGCAGCTGCTGCTCGGACTCGAGCTCGATACCGAGCTGCCGGGTCACCCGCGAGTGCGCGACGAGGAAGGTGCGCCAGGCCCGCATGGCCACCGGGTCGAGTGCGCGTGAACTGGTCGCGGGCGCGTTCGGGCATTCTGCTGTGCCTACGGAGATGCGCTCACGCGCAGCTGTCTCGTTGAGCACATCCGCACAGTAGGCCCCGCGCCGGCAACCGGCCGCTGGGCAGGCGGCCCGGCCTACTGCACGGGCCGTATCGTTGCCCCAGGCAGACCCTGCCGTGCGTTTCTCCGACGGCGAAGGACGCCTTGTGACTTCCGCGCAGTCCACCCTTGATGCAATCCGTGGCGCCCTCGCGACCGTGAAGGACCCGGAGATCAACCGCCCCATCACCGAGATCGGGATGGTGAAGTCGGTCGACCTCACGGGGGACGGGGTGGCCCGGGTCGGCATCTACCTCACGACCGCCGCCTGCCCGCTCAAGGATGAGATCGGCAAGCGGGTCAAGGTCGCCCTCGCGCCGCTGCCGGGCGTGCACGGGGTCGAGATCGAGCTCGACGTGATGAGCGACGAGCAGCGCACGGCGCTGCGCACCCAGCTGCGGGGCAACGAGCCGGTCAAGGAGGTGCCGTTCGCCAAGCCCGAGTCGCTCACCCGCGTGTACGGCGTGGCCAGCGGCAAGGGCGGGGTCGGCAAGTCCTCGGTCACGGTCAACCTGGCAGCCGCGATGGCCAAGCGCGGGCTGTCTGTCGGCCTGCTCGACGCCGACATCTACGGCCACTCCGTGCCGCGCATGCTCGGGTGCGACCGGCTGCCCACCCAGGTCGAGCAGATGATCATGCCGCCGCAGGCACATGGCGTGAAGGTCATCTCGACCGGCATGTTCACCCGCGGCAACGAGCCGGTCACCTGGCGCGGGCCGATGCTGCACCGTGCGCTGCAGCAGTTCCTGTCCGACGTCTACTGGGGCGACCTCGACGTCCTGCTGCTCGACCTGCCGCCCGGCACCGGCGACGTCGCCATCTCCCTCGCCCAGCTCGTCCCCTCGTCCGAGCTGCTCATCGTCACCACTCCGCAGCTCGCCGCGACCGAGGTCGCCGAGCGGGCCGGCACGATCGCGCGGCAGACCCGGCAGAACGTCGTCGGGGTCGTCGAGAACATGGCCTACCTGCCCTGCCCGCACTGCCATGAGCGCATCGACGTGTTCGGCTCCGGCGGTGGCACCAAGGTGGCCGCGACGCTCTCGGCGGCGCTCAGCCACGACGTCCCGCTGCTCGGCCAGGTGCCGGTCGATGTCCGGTTGCGTGAGGGAGGCGATGCTGGGATGCCGCTCGTCCTGTCCGACCCCGACTGCGAGGCGTCGAAGGCGCTGCTCGGTGTGGCCGACCGGCTGACCACTCGTTCACGCGGGCTGTCCGGCCGCTCGCTGGGGCTCACCCCCTCGCATCGCGGCTGATCCTGCCGCCACGCGGGCGAGTCGGTCAGGTGGCGTCGGCGTCGTACGGGGGGGCCGCCCCGGGCTGGCCGGGCTCGGGCTTACTCAGCGAGACGGTGCCCTGCCCGGGCGTCTGTCCGGCACGCGCTGCCTGGCCCCGCGCGTCCTGCACCGACCGGCTCGGCGACGAGCGGTCGACGGGCAGGCCGCGGGACGGGTCGTCATCCTCGTCGTCGCCCAGCAGGTGCTTCTGGACAAACGTGCGCGGGTTCAACGAGCGCAGGTCGAGGTCGGCGACCTCGGGCCCCAGTTCAGAGGTGATCTCGTCGCGCGCGCTCGTCGCCATCTGACGTAATTGGCGCAGCACCTTGGCGGCGTCGCGAGCAACGGTCGGCAGCCGCTCCGGGCCGAAGACGATCAGCCCGACCAGGATGAGCAGCAGGATCTCGCCGCCGCCAAGGGAGCCGAACACGGTCGCCTCAGCCCTTGCTCTCCTGCAGGGTCACCGGCACCGTCCGGCTGCTCCCGCCCCGCGAGTACGTGACCTGCACCACATCGCCGATCTTGTGCAGCCGGGTCGCCGCCACGAGGTCGTCGACGCTGGTGACGGTCCTGTCATCGACCTTGGTGATGACGTCGCCGGCCTTGAGCTGAGCCCGGTCGGCCGGGCCGCTCGAGACCAGCGAGCGCACCAGCGCGCCGGGGGTCGAGCCCGTGGTCTTGGCGTCCTCCGGGCTGAGGGTCCCCGCGGTGACGCCGAGGTAGGGGTGGGTTGCCTTGCCCGTACGGATGATCTCTTCGGCAATCGAGCGCGCATAGTCGATCGGGATGGCGAAGCCGACGCCGATGCTGCCGTTGCCGCCGCCGTTGGGGGCCGTCGCGATCGCCGAGTTGATGCCGACGACCTGCGCCCTGTCGTTGACGAGGGCACCGCCGGAGTTACCGGGGTTGATCGCAGCGTCGGTCTGGATGGCACCGATGATGAGCCCACCGCCGGGCTGACCGTTGGCGTCGGGCACCTCGACGTCGCGGTCGAGCGCGCTGACGATGCCCGAGGTGACGGTGCTGGACAGCCCGAGCGGTGCCCCGACAGCTATCACGGGGTCGCCCACGACGAGTCCGGAGGACCGGCCCAGGGCGGCGGCGGGGAGCTTCGTCGCGTTGATCTTGACAACAGCGAGGTCGGTCTTCGGGTCGCGGCCGACAATGTCGGCCGGCACCTTGTCGGTCTTCTTGTAGAACGTGACCGAGAGGTTGCCGCCGTTGGCCGCGGGGGCGACGACGTGGTTGTTGGTGAGGATGTAGCCGTCGGGGCGGATGATGACGCCCGAGCCGGTGCCCTGCTCGCCACTGCCCTCGACGTTGATGGTGACGACCGAGGGCAGCAGCGCCGCGGCGATCCGCGGCACGGAGCCCGCCGGCCGGTCGGGCGGGACAGGTGATCCGGTCGGCAGCAGGGGGCCGGTAGCGGTCGGTGCGGTCAGGCTCGCCGGCTGCTGCTGGTGCTCCAGCGCGGCACCACCTGCTCCCCCGACGAGGCCGCCCAGCAGCCCGGCGCCGAGGACGGCAAGTGCCACTCCTGCACCCCGGCGGCGGGGGGCTGAGGGGACCGCTGCTGCCGGCCCGCCCGGCGGCCCGTAGGGGGGCGGTGTCCCTGGCAGGTAGTCCGGGCCACGTGGGGGTCCGCCGATGTGTGCTGGGGCATCCGGCTGGCCGAAGGCGCCCATCTGCATCGGTTCAGGCTGGCCGGGCCCACCCGGCGGGGGCGCGGCGTAGGGCGGCGGGTAGCCCCCCGGCGGCGGTGAGCCATAGGTCTGGCGGCCATAGGGCTGGTCCTCGGGCAGGGCCGTCGTCGGGCGCTCGACCGGACCGGTGGCGCGGGTCGCACCCGAGGGCGTGCGCTCCTCCTGCGGCGCCGCCCACCACGCGGGCGCGTCGTCGGGACGACCGCGCTCGGACTCGCTCACCGGCGCAGACCCTCCTTCAGCAGCTGACGGCTCTCACGACGGACCAACCCTGCACCCGCAACGGTACGTCTGATGCCTATTTCGTCAGGCGACGCAGCGGCCCTTAGCGCGTCGGGTCTACCCAGGAGCCAACCCGCTGCACGCCGCGCCACAGGCGGCTGCGCAACCCCGTCTCCGGCCGGGCGTGCGGCAGGTCGGCAATGACGTCGTCGACGGCGTCAGCGTCCTCCGCGACGACCGTGTAGATACGGCCACCCGCTGACCACACCACCTGCTCGGGCGGCCCTGGGGCGACCCGGACGTCAGCGCCCGCGCGGCTGGCGCTGCGCCACCCCTGCAACCCATCCGCATCCAGGTGACCGGCCTCCTCGAACACCGACAGCGTGCCGATGCCGTCGCTGTAACGCAGGTGCAGCGCCGGTGGTGCGTCGTGGACCATCCGGGCGTCGATCAGCTCGAGCCCGCGAGTCCCCACCACCTGGGGAATCGCCCACCCTGAGCCGCGCATCGTGTCAAGGTCACGCGCGCGTAGTAGCTCCGCGACGGGTTCGGCAGTGGCCGAAGCGGTGGGAGTCGGCGTCACCCGAGTACCCGCCGGCACCGCCCCTGCTCCAATGGTGATCGAGGTGTAGGCGCTCGCCCGCTGCACCCGCCCCTGGGTGTCGTAGACGATGCGCTGCAGCGGCAGGGACGTCGCACGGTCGAGCCAGTAGCGAGCCGCGACGCGGCCGCCCGCATCCCGCAGCTCGACCACGTCTGTCGTGCGCCCCGCCACCCGCTGGCCCGGGGCCATGCTCGGCGTGAAGTGCGCCGCGAGCACCCGCAGCTGCTGCTGGTCGAGGGGGGAGACGAGCGTGGGCGCGTCGTCGGACTCGACGACAGTGCCGCCGGAGGTGCGCATCGTCGGCGCCACAGTCACCTGGTAGCCCGAGCCCACCGCGTGCCGGAGGTCGACAACCGCCGACCTGTCGCTGCCGGTGCTGCTGAGCGTCACGTACTGCCGCCCGGCGTAGGTTGTCCCGCTCTCCGCGCGGGCAGCGGCGCTGAGGCGGGCGAGGGCGCCGCGGGCACGCACGCTCAGCGGAGCGACGCGAGGAGCTGTGACCTGGCTCCTCGCCGACATCCCGGCTCGCGCGTCGGGTGCGGGGGGGTTCTCATGGCTGATGACGGCGGCTGCCAGTCCCAGCGCGACGACCCCGGCGACCACACCGAGGCCCGTGCGGGATCGTCGGGCCCGCTCCCACGGCAGCCTGGGGCTGACCCCGCCTACCGGGCGCCGGGGGCTGGGCCCCTGCATCACGGGTGGTAGGAGGCGGTGACGGCGCTGACCGCCGGGTCATCGAGCGTGGCGGCTCCACCGCCGGTTCCGTGCTGAGAGACGAAGGTCGCGACCGGTGGCCGAACCGGTCTGCCAGGCTCGTGCTGGCCGCCTACGGCATAGGTAGCGCCCGTGGCGATGACAAGAACCGACGCCACCCCCGCGACCGCGCGCCCCCGGTGGACCGGCCGCGCGAGCAGGCGCTCGGGCCGCCGGCGACGGCGGGCAAGACGTGAGCCGGCCACCGCTGCTTGGTGGACGACGTGGCCGGTGGTAGGCAGGTCGGGCGTCAAGCCCAGGACCCGCAGTCGCTCCAGCAGGTCGGGCGCGGCCGACGGCCTGGTCATCCCCGCGAGGCACCGGCTCACCTCCCGCTGGGCCTCGACTGCGGCCCGACAAGCCCCGCAGCCGGCTAGGTGCGCCAAGGCGCTCTCGCGGTCACGGCCGCTCAGTTGGTCGTCGGCCACGGCGGCGACCTTGTCTCCCAGATGCTTCTCGCCCAGATGCCTGTCGCCCCGATGCCTGTCGCCCAGGTGACCGGCGCTCATGGGGCAGCTGCTCCGAAAGCAGTGCCGCCCCCCGGAGCCATGCGGGCGGGAGCCCGGCTGGGGCCCTTGACCGGCGCTCTGACCGGCGCCCCGGCGGGCGCACGGTTGGCGAGCGCAGCGCGCAGCTGCGCCCGGCCCCGGGAGATGCGGCTACGAACGGTGCCCAGCTTGACGCCGAGCGCCGCTGCGACCTCGTCGTAGGTCATCTGCTCGATGTCGCAGAGCACGACAGCTGCCCGGAAGTCCGGCGGCAGGGCTGCCAGCGCTGCTTCGATGTCGGGGTCGAGCAGGCCGTCGGTGACGAAGGCCTCGGGGCTGCGCTCGCGCCCGACCACGCGCTCGGCGTCGTCGGGCAATGCCTCGAACCGGATGCGGGCGGCGCGCCGGGCGCGGTCGAGGAACAGGTTGACGGTGATGCGGTGCAGCCAGCCCTCGAACGTGCCGGGCGTGAACGAGTCGAGCGAGCGGAAGACCCGGACGAAGACGTCCTGGGTCAGGTCCTCGGCGTCGTGACGGTTGCCGGTCAGGCGGTAGGCGAGCCGGAAGACGCGGTCGCTGTGGTCGCGGACGACTTCCTCCCAGGTGGGCGGTGTCCAGGCAGGTGCCGGCACCGCGGCAGCAGGGCGCGCCGCGTGCTCGCCGCTCCGCTTACCCGTGCCCCAACCCAGGCGCATGGCGAAGGGAGGGCCGCCTGCAGTCATCGCTGACGCCGACACCGGTACCTCCCTCTCGCGGTCACGCGGCCGGCTGCTGACAGCAACCGCGTATCGACAACGCCTTCCTCAGTGACAACGTCGGAGCGGCCCCGCCGGTTCCCGTTAGGCTGACCGGGCCATGGCTGCCACTGATCCCGTCACCACGTTCGTCGAGTCCCTCCCCGTCGAGGACCCCGTCCTGCTCGCTGCGCGCGCCCGCGCGAAGGAGGTGGGCGTCGTCCCGATCTCCCCCGCCGCCGGCGCCGTCCTGCATCTGCTCGCCGGCGCGACCCGGGCCCGCTCGGCCGTCGAGGTCGGCACGGGCACGGGCGTGAGCGGCCTGTGGCTGCTGCGCGGGATGCGACCCGACGGCGTCTTGACCAGTATCGACGCCGAGGCTGAGCACCAGCGGCTGGCGCGCACCACCTTTGTCGAGGCCGGCGTCCCCACCGCGAGGGCGCGCCTGATCACCGGACGGGCCCTGGACGTCCTGCCCCGGCTGACCGACGCCGGCTATGACCTCGTCGTCTGCTCGGCCGACAAGCGGGAGTACCCCGATTACCTAGCGCAGGTGGTTCGCCTGCTGCGCCCGGGTGGAGTGCTGGTGTTCGACGGGATGCTGCGCGCGGCCGAGCCGGCTGCCCGCGACGCCGAGGCGGGTGCCGCACGGCGCCTGATCGAGCTAATCGGCGAGGAGCCCCGGCTCGGCCCAGCCCTGCTGCCCGTCGACACCGGGCTGCTCGCCGCCGTGCTGATGCCCGAGGAGCACGCGTGACGCCGGATGCAGCGGACCAGTCCAGCCAGTCCATCGCCGCGTTCTACGAGGCTGACGAGCGGCGCCGCGCCTCGGAGGAGGTCGTGTACGGCGACGGCTGGACCCGCCACGATGACGGCTCGGCGACCTACCGGCTCAGTCACGTCGTCGACACCGGTGAGCTCTACCTCGTGCGCGAACCGCACCCCGGCGGCGGCGTCCTCGCGCCCATCTACGACCAGCTCGACATCGAGCAGGCGTCGGTCGACGAGCTGACGGTCGAAGTGCTGACGACTGTCGGGGGCGGCGAGGTGGGCGAGCTGCTCGACGGCTGGGAGCACGCGATGACCGGCCCGGACAGCCTGACCTGGCTGCATGCCCGGCTCGACGCCCGCTGAGCTTTCGAGCAGCGCAGGAAAAATCGGCCGGTGGCCCACCTGGGCAAGCCACCGGCCGTTGCTCAGCGAGTCAGGTGCCGACGCTCTTCAGCGCGTCGCCGAGGTCGCTCGCCTCCTGCGCCGACAGCTCGACCACAAGCCGGCCGCCACCTTCGAGCGGCACGCGCATGACGATGCCGCGTCCCTCCTTGGTGACCTCGAGCGGACCGTCACCCGTCCGCGGCTTCATGGCCGCCATCGGAGCACCTCTTTCTCTGCCAGGAACGTCGGATGGTGCCCAGTATCCCCGATGCCGAGGGCTGCCGTCATCGGCGCTGCTCAGCCCAGCGTGCGAACCGGGTGAGGGAGCGGCTGACACCAGCGACTGCGAGCGGTCGGACGACCACGAAGGCGGCCTTCCCGGCGGCTCCTCCGGGTACCTGCAGCTGCTCGGACCAGATGAAACGGGTGCGGCCCTGCGCAACGGGTTCGATGTCGAAGGCGCCGGTGCCACGTACGACGCGCCCGAGGTGGCGGACGTGACAGCGGTAGGGCGGCTCCCACAGCGTGATCTCCATCGGGTCGACGAACCCGACCGGCCCGACGCCGGTGAACGCGGAGATGCGGGCACCGGCGCCGCGTCCCTCCAGGTGCGTTGCCTGCACGCGCGTGCCAAGCATCCACTCCCCCTGGTGCGACCAGTCGACGAGCGCCTCGAAAACGACCTCAGGTTCTGCGGCCACCTCGATGGCAAGCATCAGGTCAGGCATGCTCGGCGCTCTCGGCGGGTGCGGGGGCCAAAGCGGAGCCCTCGAGAGGCGTGTCAGCGACCAGCGGCCCGGGATTGCCGGCGCTGGTTGTCCCATACACCTGCCACACCAGCGGCAGCGCGAGCACGGCGACGACCGACACCAGGCCCGCGACCAATGTCGGCAGCGCCCCGGCCGCCACTAGGGCCCAGGCCACGGCTGTCGCCGTCGTCGCCACCATGGCCACCCCGAGCAGCTGTCGCGAGCCCCCGGCCGATGCCGGCACTCGGCGTGGCCCAGGTGGATCGACGGGGGCGCCGCCCGGCTCAGGCGCAGCCGCCCGGCCGCCGTCGTCGAGCTGGTCGGTCAGCCGGCCGAGCAGGGCGTCGACCTCTGCCATCCGGTAGCCACGGACGGCCATCGGCAGGCGAAGAGCACGCAGCTCGGCGACGCTGAGGCGACCCGGCGGGAGCGTGAACGGCGGCGCATCCGCCGACTCGTCCTCCAGACCGCCGGAGCGACCGACCACCAGCGCCCCGGTCAGCGCGAGGATCAGAGCACCGAGCAGGACCTCGGCGGCAAGCACCATGCATCCATCGTGCCTCCTGCCAGGACCAGCCGGCCCGCCGTGCGCTCCCGGCCTGTCAACCCATGTTGACGGCCGGTCAGGCCGTCGTCTGCACCCACAGGTGCTGCGGCCCACGGAAGGAGATGTTGGGGTGGAAGGACAGCTCCTGGGCAGGCATCGCCAGCGACGGGTAGCGCTCAGTCAGGGACTCGAGCGCCAGCACGGCCTCGAGCCGGCCGAGTGCTGCGCCAAGGCACAGGTGGACGCTGTGACCCCCGAAGGCCAGGTGCTCACGTGCGTTGCTCCGGGCCGGGTCGAAGGTGTCGGGCTCCTCGAACACCGCATCATCGCGGCCCGCTGAGGCCAGCCACAGGAACAGCTTGGCCCCGGCTGGCACCTCCACCCCGCCGAGCGTCACAGGCCTGGTGGTGATGCGCCGCCAGACCGGGACCGAGGGGTCGAAGCGCAGCGTCTCCTCGACCACGCCGGGGATGCTCGCAGGGTTGGCGACCACGGCCGCCCAGCGACCGGGCTGCTCCAGGAGCCGGCGCACGGTGTTGCCGATGAGATTGTTCGTCGTCTCGTGACCCGCGAACGACAGCGAGAACAGGATCGAGGCGATGTCGTCCAGGGACAGCCTCGCCGGGTCCTCGTCGTGGATGGCCAGCAGGTCGCTGGTGAAGTCATCCGAGCGTGCGAGCGCTTTGCTGTCGACGAGCTCGCGCAGGTAGCGGCGGTAGGCGACCATGCTCGTGGCGATGTCGACCTGCTCCTCAGGCGCCGGCCTCCCCCACGCCAGTGCCGCTCGGCTACCGCACCACGAGCGCAGCTTCGGGTAGTCCCGTGGTGGCACGCCCATCAGCGAAAAAATGGTGTCCGCCGGCAGCGGGAAGCACAGCGCCTCCACGAGGTCGAACCGGCTCGCGTCACCGACGGCATCGAGCAGTGACTCCACCCTGGCGCGGATGCCCGGTGCCATGCCCTGCACGCGCTTGGCGGTGAACGCGCGCGTCGCCGGGCGGCGCAGCCGCGAGTGCTCGGCACCGTCCAGGCTGACCATCGATGGCTGGGGCCGGTGGCCCCCGTCGAGCAGGATGCGGCCGGCCTCGGGCACGAGCGGGACGAGCGGTAGCTGCGCCGCGGCGGCCGAGTACGTCTCGTGGTCGCGGAAGACGCCCGCGATGTCGCTGTGGCGGGTCACCACGTAGTAGTCGATCGACGGCGCGTAGAACACCGGGCAGTCGCCGGGCAGCCCGGCGAGGATGGCGAACGGGTCGCCGAGGTAGTCGTTGCCGAGCGGGTCGAACTCGGCGACGACCGGGCACGTGGTCGGGCTGCTCACCTCGGCATCGTCCCCCCGCCCCAGCCGCCGGCGCGGCCGGGGGTACCAGCGGGCTACTCCCCCTCCGCCAGCTCCCCCGGGGTCGGCGGCATTGCCACTAGTGCTGCCGGGGTGGCTCCCTCCTCGAGCAGGTCGAGCGCCTCGTCGACGCGCGTCGACCAGCTGATCGCATCGCGGGCCGCCGGCCTGGCGTAGCCCTGCTCGACAAGCGCGTCGACCTGCCGCCGCAACGGCAAGAACAGCCCGACCGGGTCGAGCACCACGACAGGCTTGGCGTGTAGCCCCAGGATGCGGCTGACCCAGATCTCGAGCAGCTCCTCCAGCGTCCCGAGCCCGCCCGGGAGCGCAAGGAAGCCGTCAGCGCGGGCGTCCATCAGCGCCTTGCGCTCGCGCATCGTGTCGACGACGACGAGCTCGTCGGCGTCGGCGTCGTGCACCTCGAGCTGCATGAGTGCTGTCGGGATCACGCCGACTGTCCGCGCGCCGCCGGAGCGGGCCGCCGAAGCCACCGCACCCATGCACGAGACGCTGCCGCCGCCGCTGACCAGTGAGTGCCCCCTGGCAGCCAGCGCGGTCCCGACGTCGGCCGCGAGCGCGATGACGGCAGGGTCGATGTCGGGGCTGGACGAGCAGTAGACGCACACCGCCAGGCCGGGGCGGCCGCGGTCAGCGGGCAAGCCCCGGCCCGTGCGGAGCCTCGCGCGGCGTCCCGGGCCGCTCCGGCTGGCGCGCGGTCCACGACCCTTCGATCACCCGCACGACCTCGTCGACGTCGTCGGTGAGGGTGACCAGGTCCAAGTCGTGCGGCGAGATGCGGCCACTGGGCAGGACGACCTCGCGCATCCAGTCGAGCAGGCCGGACCAGTACGCCGTACCGACCAGGACGACCGGGAAGCGGGTGACCTTGTTGGTCTGCACGAGGGTCAGCGACTCGAACAGCTCGTCCAGCGTGCCGAAGCCCCCCGGCGTGATGACGAAGGCCTGCGCGTACTTGACGAACATGGTCTTGCGAGCGAAGAAGTACCGGAAGTTGATGCCGAGATCGACCCAGGAGTTCAGCTTCTGCTCGAAGGGCAGCTCGATGCCGAGCCCTACGCTCAGGCCCCCGGCCTCCTGGCAGCCGCGGTTGACCGCCTCCATCGTCCCGGGGCCGCCTCCGGTGATGACGGCGTAGCCGGCCCGCGCGATCGCGGCGCCGATCTCGACGCCTTGCGCGTAGTCGGGGGAGTCCTCCGGAGTGCGGGCCGAGCCGAACACCGTGACCGCCCGCGGCAGCTCGGAGAGCAGGCCGAAGCCCTCGACGAACTCGGACTGGATGCGCAGCACCCGCCAGGGGTCGGTGTGCACCCAGTCCGAGGGGCCCCGGTTGTCGAGCAGGCGTGCGTCTGTCGTCGTCGGCTGCACCTGCCCGCGCCGCAAGGTGACCGGCCCGCGCTGCCGCTCCGGTGGGTCCCCGCCACCCGGCGGGTCTCCCGCGGCCGCTGCCGCCTCCTGCAGCGCGGCGACAGCGGGGTCGGCGGCCCCCCCGGGCAGCCGGTCGGGGTCGAGGGAGCCAGTCATAGCGTCACCGTAGCCACGCTCAGCCGGCGAACTGCTCGACTATCGCCTTGCCGAACGCGGGCAGGTCGTCGGGGTTCCTGCTGCTGATCAGGACGTTGTTGCCGGCGGTGTCGACGTGGACCTCCTCGTCGACCCAGTGGCCGCCGGCATTGCGGATGTCGGTCTGCAGGCTCGGCCATGAGGTGAGGGTCCGACCCTCCAGCACACCTGCCTCGACCAGGGTCCACGCCGCGTGGCAGATCGCCGCGACGGGGCGCCCGGCCTCGAAGAACGCCTTCGCGAACCGGACCGCGTCGGGCTGCATCCGCAGGAAGTCGGGGTTGGCCACGCCGCCGGGCAGCACGAGCGCGTCGTACTGCTCAGGGCCGGCCGCATCCACGGTGGCGTCGACCGGGAAGGTGTCGGCCTTGTCGAGATGGTTGAAGGCCTGCACCTGACCCTCGGCCGTCGAGACCAGAACGGGCTCGGCGCCCGCATCCTTGACCGCCTGCCACGGCTCGGTCAGCTCGGCCTGCTCGATGCCCTCGGGGGCGACGAGGAAGGCGATCCTCTTGCCGGTGAGCTCTCCTGCCATGGTGTCCTCCTGCTGCGGTAGCTGTGCTGTCGGTCGAGGCGAGTGCCTTGCTCCATCAGGCGCCGTACCCGGACCAGCCCAGGTGGCACTCCCATGCGTCCCCGGCATCGCCCGCACCTCCTATCCAGCCCGGCGGGGGCGAGCTACGTTGGCGACATGGCGACTGAACAGGACGTGGTCGCGGCTGCACCGAAGCAGCTGCTCATCGGGGGCGAGTGGCGGGACGGCGCCGAGGGTCTCCTGACTGTCGAGGACCCATCGACCGGCGAGCCGCTCTGCGAGATCGCGAACGCGTCGGCCGACGACGCGAGCGCCGCACTGAGCGCGGCTAGCGAGGCACAGGCGTCGTGGCGCGACGTCGCTCCTCGCTCGCGCGGGGAGATCCTGCGCCGCGCCTACGAGTTGATGGTCGAGCGCACCGACGACCTCGCCCTGCTCATGACGCTCGAGATGGGCAAGTCGCTCAAGGAGAGCAAAGCCGAGATCGCGTATGCCGCAGAGTTCTTCCGCTGGTTCGCGGAGGAGGCCGTGCGCATCGCCGGCCGGTACTCCACCGAGCCGAGCGGCAACGGCCGGCTGCTGACAATGAAGCAGCCGGTCGGCCCGTGCCTGCTCATCACGCCGTGGAACTTCCCGGCCGCGATGGGGACACGCAAGATCGGCCCCGCGGTGGCGGCCGGCTGCACGATGGTCGTCAAGCCCGCCAAGCAGACGCCGCTGACGATGCTGGCGCTCGGCCAGATCCTGGAGGAGTGCGGGCTGCCCAAGGGCGTGCTCAACATCGTCACCTCCAGTTCCAGCGGCACCGTGATGAAGCCGCTCATCCAGGACCCGCGGCTGCGCAAGCTGTCCTTCACCGGCTCTACCGAGGTCGGGCGCACGCTCATGGAGCAGGCCGCGCCCAACCTGCTGCGGCTGTCGATGGAGCTCGGCGGCAACGCCCCTTACCTCGTCTTCGAGGACGCCGACCTGGATAAGGCGGTCGAGCAGGCAGTCATCGCCAAGATGCGCAACATGGGCGAGTCCTGCGTGGCGGCCAACCGGTTCCATGTGCACGAGAGCTTGGCCGTGGAGTTCACCCGGCGCCTCGCCGACAAGCTGGGCAGCCTCACCGTCGGGCGGGGGGTCGAAGAGTCGACTGACGTCGGCCCGCTGATCGACGACGACCAGCGCAGCAAGGTCGCCGAGCTGGTCGATGACGCCACGAGCAAGGGTGCCGAGGTCGTGACCGGCGGCTCCGCCCCCGCGGGCAAGGGGTACTTCTACTCCCCGACGGTGCTGGGCTCGGTTCCCGGCGACGCGCGGATCCTCAAGGAGGAGGTGTTCGGCCCGGTCGCGCCGGTGGCGACCTTCCGCACCGACGACGAGGCGCTGGCAGCCGCCAACGACTCCGACTTCGGGCTCGTCGCCTACGTCTTCACCGAGAACTTCGGCCGCGCCATGCGGATCGTCGAGCGTCTCGAGACGGGGATGGTCGGCCTCAACAAGGGGCTCGTGTCCAACCCGTCAGCGCCGTTTGGCGGCGTGAAGCAGTCCGGCTTCGGCCGCGAGGGCGGCTTCGAGGGGATCGAGGAGTACCTGTCGCCGAAGTACGTGGGAATGGACATCTAGCGCACGATGGCCGGTTTCCGCCAAGGTGCCGGATAGCGCACACTGGGTGCGTGACGTCACAGACTGAGTTCGCTCCGACGAGCAGGTACGCGCCAGCCGGACCGACGAGCAGCGACACCGTTAGCAGCGACACCGTGCCGGTTGCCGATCCGCTGCGGTGGGCGGCCGCCGCCTGCTCGCTCGGCGCGGCGGCCATCCACTTCATGGTGATGGGGGAGCACTTCCGCGAGTGGTGGCTCTACGGGACGTTCTTCGCCGTCGCCGCCTGGCTGCAAGTCGCCTGGGCAGGGCTGCTGATCGCCCGCCGGACGTCCCGCGGCATCCTCGCGCTCGGCGCAGTCGGCCAGCTCGGCATCGTCGTGCTGTGGCTGGTCACCCGGACGACAGGACTGCCGTTCGGTCCAAACACCGGCTCGGCAGAGGCGGTCGGAGCCGCCGATGTCGTCTGCAGCATCTTCGAGGCTCTGGCCGGGGGCGCAGCGCTCCTGCTGCTACTGCGCCTGCGCCACCGGCGGATCGGGCGGGTGCCTGCGGCAGTCGCCGCGGGAGCGCTGGCACTGGCGGTTGCCGGCGCCACGACGGCCATCAACACGCCGGCTGTTGCCGGCGGCGAGACCGCGGCGGGCGCCGCGGGCGGCATGCCGGGGATGGCCGGACACACGCACGCCGCGGACGGGTCCACGACGACAGTGGCCGGCACTGCAGCGGCGCCGATGGCGGTGGGCGGGGACATCCCGGCCGGCTGGTCGGCGGGCTGCATGCACCACATGGCGACCGGCAACCCGCTGGACTCGCTGGGCCACGGCCCGGGCGCCTGTACCGAAGCCCCGGTCACACCGGCGCAGCGTGCCGCGGCCGAGCGGCTGGCGGCAACGACTACGGCGGCAGTCGTGCCCCGGTTCTCCCGCCTGGCCGACGCACAGAAAGCCGGCTACCGGCCGGTCAACATCACCGGCCCGCTGTGGCACGTGGCCAACCCCGCCTTCCAGACCGACGGGCGGGTGCTCGACCCCCAGCGCCCGGAGTCACTCGTCTACTACGTGCCGCCGGACCGGACGAAGTCGATCCTGCTCGGCGCGATGTTCATCGAGGACACCTACGGGGCGCCGGGGCCACTCATCGGCGGTGCGCTCACGTCCTGGCACAGCCACATCAACCTGTGCGTCGACGCCAAGCACCTGACGGCGTTCAACCCCCAGGGCGGCGTCTGCGCCCCCGGGTCACACGTCGCCCCCACCAGCCAGATGCTGCACGTCTGGACGGTGCCCTACGACGGCGGTCCGTTTGCTGAGATCAGCGTCGAGGCGCTGACCAAGGCCGTGGTCGGGCGGCTGTCCGGCCGGTCCTGACGGGGCAGCCGCTCTGGTCACGAAGCTCATACACGAGCGCTGAGGAAGCGCCGCAGCACGTCCGTGCAGGCGCCGATCCGAGCGATCTCGACGAACTCCTCCCTGGTATGGGCGAGGTTCGGGTCGCCGGGGCCGAAGTTGACAGCTGGGATCCCGAGCGCGGCGAAGCGGGCGACGTCGGTCCAGCCGTACTTGGCCACCGGGGGCAGCCCGACGGCGGCGAGGAACTCTGCGGCAGCGGGCGCGGCGAGCCCCGGCAGGGAGCCGGGGGCGCTGTCGACGAGGACGAGCTCGGCCGGGGCCAGCACGCCCCGGACGTGCTCCAGCGCCTCCTGTTCGGTGCGGTCCGGCGCGAAGCGGAAGTTGACAGTCACGGTGCACGCGTCGGGGACGACGTTGCCCGCCACACCACCGTTGATCGCCACCGCGTTGAGGCCCTCGCGGTAGGTGCAGCCGTCGATCGTCACGTCGCGCGGCTCGTACCGGGCGAGCGCGTCGAGCACGGGCGCGGCCGCGTGGATGGCGTTGCTGCCGAGCCATGACCGAGCGCTGTGCGCACGCCGGCCGGCGAGCGTGGCAACGACACGCAGCGTGCCCTGGCAACCCGCCTCGACGGCGCCGCTGGTGGGCTCGAGCAGCAGGGCGAGGTCGGCGTCGAGCCAGTCGCGGTGCTCCCGCGCAAGGCGGCCCAGCCCGTTGCGGGCGGCCTCGACCTCCTCGTTGTCGTAGCAGACGTAGGTGAGTTCGTACGCCGGATCGGCCACGGTGGCGGCGAGGTGCAGCATGACCGCCAGCCCAGACTTCATGTCGGATGTGCCGCAGCCGGCCAGGCGGCCGTCCGGCGTCAGGACCGAGGGGACGTTGTCGGCGATCGGCACGGTGTCGAGGTGCCCGGCCAGCAGCACCCGACGCGACCGGCCCCCTCCGGTGCGGGCGACGACGGCATCCCCGTCGCGCTGCACCCGGAGCCCGGGGACGGCTGTCAGGGCCTGCTCGACCAGGTCGGCCAGCGGACCCTCGGACCCGCTGACGCTCGGGATGTCGACGAGCCTGCGGGTCAGCTCGACGGGGTCGGCAGCGAGGTCCAGCGCGGCTGGCATCACGCGCGTCGGCTCAGGGCGCCACGCCGTGCTCGCGCAGCACGGCGTTGAGAGCGAGCTTGTCGTGGATCTCGCCCTCGGCGAGGCGGCGCAGGACGAGCAGGCACGGCATCCCGAACTCGCCGCCCGCGAAGCTGCGCACTCGCGACGAGCCGACGGCGACCGCGCGCTCGGGCACCTCACCCCGCGCCAGCTCCTCGCCGGACTCCGCGTCGAACACTCGGGTGCTGCTGGTGACGATGGCGCCGGCGCCGAGCTTGGCCCCGCGCCGCACCCGCGCCCCTTCGACGACCATGCAGCGTGAGCCGACGAACGCGTCGTCCTCGACCACCACCGGTGCGGCCTGCGGCGGCTCGAGCACGCCGCCGATGCCAACGCCGCCGGACAGGTGGACGTTCGCGCCGATCTGGGCGCAGGAGCCGACGGTGGCCCAGGTGTCGACGAGCGTGCCGGATCCGACGTACCCACCGATGTTGGTGTAGCTCGGCATCAGCACCACACCGGGCGCGAGGTAGGAGCCCCACCTGGCAATGGCGCCAGGGACCACGCGCACGCCGTCGAAGCGGGTCTTGAGCGGCATCCGGTCGTGGTAGCGGAAGTCCCCGGCGGCCGACTCGGTCATCTCGAGCACCTTGAACGAGAGCAAGATGGCGCGCTTGGCCCGCTCGTCGACGACGACCTCGCCCGCCCCGTTGACCTGCGCCACCCGGGCCTCGCCGGTGTCGAGCTGGTCGACGGCGGCGGTGACCGCGCGACGGGCGTCGGCATCCGCGGGCGTGAGCTCAGCGCGCCGCTCCCACAGCTGGTCGATGACCGGGTTTATCGCGGTATCGCGTGCCGGGTCGATGCTGCGGGTGCCGGCCTGCGCGGGGGTGTCCGTGGCGGTCATGCCCCGACCCTACGAGCCTCCGCGGGCCAGGTCGGCGTGGGACGTAGCGTCGGAGCCGTGCGATCGGGGGGCGGCAATCGGGGGGCGCTCTACGGCATCGCCGCCTACGCCCTGTGGGGCCTGTTCCCCCTGTACTGGCCGCTGCTCGAGCCCGCCGGGCCGGTGGAGATCCTTGCCCACCGGTCCCTGTGGTCGCTCGTGGCTGTCGCCACCGTGCTCGCGGTGCGCCGCCAGTGGGGCTGGGTGCGTCCGCTGCTGGCCGACCGGCGCCGGCTGCTGCTGCTCGTGCTCGCAGCCTGCGCGATCTCGCTCAACTGGGGCACCTACATCTACGGTGTCAACTCCCACCAGGTGGTCGAGACCTCGCTCGGCTACTTCATCAACCCGTTGGTGACTGTGCTGCTCGGCGTGGTCGTGCTGCACGAGCGGCTCAGCCGGGCCCAGTCCGTCGCGGTTGCGTTCGGGGCGCTGGCTGTGGTCGTGCTGACCGCGAGCTACGGCCATCCGCCGTGGATCGCGCTGGTCCTGGCCTGCAGCTTCGGCAGCTACGGCCTGCTCAAGAAGAAGGCTGCGACCGGGGCGCTCGAGAGCCTGACGACAGAGACGGCCGTGCTGGCCCTGCCCGCCGTCTGCTACCTCGTGCTGCTCGAGTCCGGCGGATCCGGCACGATGAGCCGCTCGCCCGGGCATGCCGCGCTGCTCGTGGGGTCAGGCATCGTGACGGCGATCCCGCTGCTGCTGTTCGGCGCCGCGGCGACCCGGCTGCCGCTGACGACGATCGGGCTGCTGCAGTACCTCACTCCGATCATGCAGCTGCTGCTCGGCGTCCTGGTGCGGCACGAGCCGCTGCCGCCCGCACGGATCGCGGGTATCGGGCTGCTGTGGGTCGGGCTCGCCGTCTACTCCTGGAGCAGCCTCGCCCAGTACCGCAGGGCGCATCCGGCCGCCGCTGCAGTCGAGGTCGCGTGACGCGGCCGGTGCTCGCCGCCGGTGAGCTGGTCCTGCGCCCTCCGGTCGACGGTGACGTTGTGCCCCCCTCGTCGAGGTGCTCACCGACCCGGAGGTCGCCACCTGGTGGGGCCGGTGGGACGCCGCCCGGGTACACGCCGACCTGCTAGCCGGCGGCAACGGCTGGGTGGTCGAGCGCGGCGGATCGGTGGTGGGCTGGCTCGAGGTGAACGTCGAGTCCGAGCCGGACTACGAGCACGTCGGGCTCGACATCGCCATCGGCGCCGCCGGTCGCGGATGCGGGCTGGGGCGTCAAGCGCTCCGGCTGGTCGTCCGCCACTTCCGCGACCAGGGCTGCCACCGCTTCACCATCGACCCGCCGCCGACAACGGCCGGGCGGTGCACGCCTACGCCGCGCTGGGCTTCCGCCCGGTCGGGCTCATGCGCGCCTACGAGCGCAGGGCCGACGGGCGCTGGCACGACAACCTGCTGATGGACCTGCTCGCTGACGAGCTTGTCGAGCCCTGAAGCGGCTGGCTGAGCACCGACGGCCGTCCGAACAGCAGTCATCCTCGGGCCGCGAACCCCGAATCCGCCCGGATTGACC
>JAABUM010002178.1_pt1 | contig 26947 bp, 23 predicted proteins | sample 5559161 | NCBI WGS metagenome assembly JAABUM01 (sample SAMN10711868, study PRJNA513369) | rock metagenome | isolation source: Antarctica rocks | place: Antarctica: Victoria Land, Siegfried Peak nord
AAGACGCAACCCGTCGCCACGTGGCCGGGCTGCGGTTAGCGGGACCACGAGCATGCTCTGGGATCGGCACCGCCCTGCTCGCCCTGCTCGGGGCACCCCGCATGCAGCGAGAGTGCGGAAGAGCCAAATACCACGATCACCACTTACTCGCAGTTCCGCGTCGATGAGCTAGTGCGCGGCCTGCCGGTGGACGAGGTGCGTGTTGCCCAGATAGGAGGGACGCTCGACGGATGTACCCAGCAAGGCAGCGAGCGTCCACTGGAGCGTAGGGTGCGCCTGCTACTCTTTCTCAGGCGCTATGAGCCCCAGATGAGTGGGTCTGATCGTGACCTCTACTACGTCAATTTCCGCGCGTGGGGCATCAGCAACCTTACCGCCAATACCACTGGAACACCGACCGCACAGATTCTCACCGACGTGCGACAAATTTTATCCCAACCTCCCCCGTCCGATTTGTCGGCGTACTGGATCATTCCCCTCGGTCGCGCCCCCCTCGGCCCGGTTTCGCAGGCAACGCCTGGGCGCTAACCACCTTCGGTAACGCCCGGATCACCGGGCTCTTCCAGAAATGTCGAGATCGACGCGCCATATCGTGCGCTGTTATCTGGCAACTGTCACTGTGAGCGTTACGGGTTGTTGGCGAAGTACGCCTCGATCAGCTGCCTGGCGATCGGCAGCGCGGCGACCGAGCCGGGGCCGCCGCGCTCCACGATCACCGCGATGGCGATCTCGGGCGGTTGCCCCGGCTTCCCCGCGAAGCAGATGAACCAGGAGTGCGAGTCGCCGTCCCCGAGTTCGGCGGTGCCGGTCTTGCCGCCGACCGCGAGCCCTGGGATCTGCGCCTTGGTCGAGCCGCCGCTCGCGACGCTCTGGATCATCAAGTCCTTCACCTGATCGGCGGTCTTGCTCGTGATCGGCGTCAGCCAGGTCTGGGCGCGCGCCTGGGCCTGGAGGTCGCCGTTGTGACCCCGGACCGCCCCGACGATGTACGGCTCGGGCATCTTGCCGCCGTTCGCCATCGTCGCCGCGACCAGCGCCATGTGCAGCGGCGACATCAGCAACTCCCCCTGCCCGAAGCCGGTATCGGCCAGGGCGGGACGATTCGCCAGGTAGTTCGGGTCGGAGGAGAGGGAGCTGGCCGCGCCGCGCTGGTTCCCGGCCCCCGGCAGGCCGTTGAAGGGGATCTCCTGCCCGAAGCCGAACTTCTGCGCGTACTCGTTCATCCGCACGCCGCCGATGTCGAGGGCGATCTGCGCGAAGACAACATTGAGCGAATAGAGATAGCCCTCGGTGACGGTGTACTCGTTCTTGACCGGCTGCGGGCGGTTCAATTCGACGATCTGGTGCCCATCGACGACCAGCGCGCCGGTATCGGGATACGACTTACCGACCGAGATGACCCCCTCGTTCAGGCCGGTGGAGACGGTGAGCGTCTTGAAGATCGAGCCGGGGACGAAGAGCCCCTGCGTGCCGCGTGGCAGCAGCGGGTCCCCGGAGCCCTCGGCGTTTAGCGCCGCCCAATAGGCTTGCGCGCGCGCCACATCGCGGTCGTCGTTACGCGGGTCGATTGCCAGTTGCTGCGGGTCGTAGCGCGGCGCGGAGGCGTTGACCAGGATCGCGCCGCTACGCGGATCGAGCATGACGACCGCGCCACGCTTGCCGGTCGCCGCGAGCGCCTGATCGGCGATCGTCTGGAGGCGGAGATCGACCGTCAGCACCACATCGTTGCCGACGATCGGCTCGTGCAGGAGTTGGCGGCTGATCCGGTCGAACGGGTTGCCGCCATCGGAGCCGCGCAGATAAGTGTCATACGCGCGCTCGACCCCGGCCAACCCGTAGAGTTGCGGGCTATAGTAACCGACGAGGTAGGAGCTGGCCGACGGATAGCTGCGGAGCGCGTACCCTTCGGGTGTGATCGTGGTATCGGCCAGGATCTGGCCGTTGCGATCGACGATCCGCCCGCGCTGCTGCCGCAACTGATCGATCAGCCCTCGCTGGTTGGCGACGATCTCGCCGTCGGCGGTCGGCTGGCTGGCCTGGGAGAGTTCGTCGGCGCGCACCACTTGCAGGCGGACGAGGTGGACACTCGTCAGCAGGAAGGCGACGACGAGCAGCGTGCCGATGCGGACGACCGTGCGGTTAAAGGTCGGCAGGTCGCGCGGGAGGCGCGGCCAGAAGAGGACCACGAAGAAAGGGGCGCTGGCGGCGAGGGCCAGCAGCCAGCGCGCGTCGGTGTTCCCCTGGCGTTGCAGGAGGCCGAACGCCAGGATCGCGCCCGCCGCCAGGAACGCGCCGAAGCGCGCCAGTCCGCTGCCAATCCCGCCGCCCAAGCCGTCGTCAGTCCCCATGTGTCTCCCTTTGCTCCGACCATGCGCGCATTCGCCCTTATCCCCTGCTATAACGCGCGATTCTCATCCTGTGTTGCCTGTAAGAACGCTTGATAGGCGGCGTAGAGTTGTTGCGGATCATCTGCGAAGAGCGGCATATAGCCACAGTCGCCACAGACCCAGGCGTGGATACGACTGAGAACGTGGCGTTGTGCAAAGATGCCAGCGTGCGGATTGGTATTAATCGCAACCACCGACTCGGCATCAATGGCGAAGCCACTTCCTCCAAGGGCGGTGTGTGCCCTATCTCTAACCGTTGCCATCGGGATGATGCGCTCCGAGCCGCAGGTGGCGCAGCGCTTCTGGATGCTCGACACCTTCCTACCCCCCGGCACTGTTCGATTGATCGGTGCTCATCCTTCGCGCTCAGCGGAGCGCGCCGCGCTTCGGGTCGGAGATGTAGAGGAGCAGCCCGACGATGATGAAGTTCGTCAGCAGGGATGTGCCGCCATAGGAGATGAAGGGCAGGGTGATCCCGGTGAGCGGGATCAGGCGCGTCACGCCGCCGATGATGATCAGCGTCTGCATGGCGAGGATCGTCGTCAGCCCCACCGCGACGAGCCGCGCGAAACCGTCCGCCGCGCGCAGGGCGATATAGAGGCCGCGATAGGTTAGCAGCAGATACAGCGCCAGCACGCCGAGGGTGCCGAGCAGCCCCAACTCCTCGCCGACCGCCGCGAAGACGAAGTCGGTCTGAATCTCCGGGATCAGGCTCAGGTTCCCGTAGCCGAGCCCGGTGCCGAAGAGCCCGCCCGACGCGAAGGCGTATTGCCCCTGGATGATCTGGAAGCCGGTATCGAGCCCGTCCGTCCACGGGTTGAGCCAGATCGCCACGCGCGCCCCGACGTGCGGGGCGATCCGGTAGACGACGTATGCCCCCGCCGCAAAGGCGGCGAAGCCCGCGATGACGTAGACCAGCCGCCCGGACGCGACGTAAAGCATCGTCAGGAAGATCGAGAAGAAGAGGAGCGCGGAGCCGAAATCGTTCTGGAGGACGACGATCGCCAGCGCCATCGCCCACATCAGCCCGAGCGGCAGGAGATAGGGGATCGGCGGCAGGCGCAGGGGGCCGAGGCGGTATTCGGAAGCGAGGAGTTCGCGCTTGTCATCGAGATAGGCGGCCATGAAGAAGACCAGCAGGATCTTCACGACCTCGCCCGGCTGGAACTGGACCGGCCCGACGATGATCCAGAGCTTCGCGCCGTTGATATTCGTCCCGATGATCATCGTCAGGGCCATCAAGCCGATCGCGGTCAGCGCGATCAGATACTTGTAGCGGCGCAGGATGTGCAACTGATGGAAGAGGACCACCACCGCCCACATCAGCAGCAGGCCGAGCGCGAGATAGACCACTTGTTTCTGCGCGATGCCGGTCAGCGGCGGGTTCTTCCGATCGAGGACCGGTTGCAGGCGCTGGATAGTGATCAGGCCGATCCCGGCGATCGTCGCCACGATCGGCACGATCAACTGATCGCCTTGAAAGCCGATCGCGCTGAACCAGAGGCTGATGGTGTAGAGGAGGCCGACGAAGGCCAGGCTGACCCAGATGTCGCGCCAGGTGAACGCGGTGTCGCGCTGCGGGACCAGAAAGATCGTCAGCAGCCCGACGACCGCCATCAAGCCCGGCACGAGCAGCAACTGGAACTCGGTCAGACGAAAGCGCCGAAATGCCCCGTGCAGCGCGGAGCCGCGCGGGGCGGCGCTCGCCGGGCGCGCCACTTGAGCGTGTTGGGCCACCGATCGTCGCTCCTCTCTGTGCGCCCCACCCCGGGTCAGTCGCCGAGGCGTTGCGCGCGGGTGAGATGCCCGTTGGACGGGGGACAGAAGTGCGGCCCGCCGGAGAGGGGCAGTCCGCACATCGTGCAGAGTGGCCGCCCCGTCGCCACGATCCCCGCGATCTGCCCGCTGAGACGGCGGAATTGGCTGCGGCGGACCAGCGCACGGAAGGTCGCCGGGCCTTCCGGGTCGCCCTCGATGTCGTGTGCCTGGAGGAGACAGAGGCGCTCCTCGGCCTCGTAGCCGAGGGCTAGTTGCCCGATCTTGAACTCGATCGTCGGCGCGTCCAGGATCGGCCCGACCGGCTCCGGGGCGCGCGGGGCGGTGTCGAGGCGTTTCAACTGGCGCGGATTGAGGTGCGCCAGCAGGCGATCGATCGCCTCGCCGAGCGCTTGCAACTGCTCCTTCTCGATCCAGAGCACCGCAGTCTCGCCGCGCTCGTTGCCGAGGATCAGGCGGAAGGTGCGCTGACCGGGGCGACCGATCGCCTCGGCCTCCAGACGGTTGACGGTGGCAAAATCGTAGCGTACGTCGTCCATGACCTCCCCTGTTGGTCCGTGTTAGTGCTTCGTGGGGTTGCTATACCTGTGGATGGTCCGACCAGGGGTGCTACGAATGGCGCGAGGCGGCGGCGCGGGTCCACATGCTCAGTAGCATAGCATCTCGCGTGGACCCCTGCCAACGCGCAAAGGGGTCCGCGCGCCCGACTCACTATGCGGAGCCGGGCGCGCGGTCGGTGGGTTAGCGCCCGGTGTCCGTCGCCTCGGTCGCCGGTCGGGCGGGGGTGACGACCTGGACACGGTCGGTGCTGACGATCGCGCGTCCCTCCTCATCGGTCAGGCGGACGTAGATTCGTACCTCACCCGCGCCGGTCGGGAGGGCCAAGGTCTTGCTGGTGGCGAAAGGCTCCGGCTCCGTCCAGGTGACGCCGTCGAAGCTGAACTGCATCCGGATCCCGCCCGGTGCCAACCCTTGCGCCGCAAGGGTGAGGCCGGTATCGAGCGTGATCGTCTCGGTAACGCCGGGGCGGAGGAACTGCCCGGCTCCGGCGAGGCTAGCGAAGATGTCGGCGTCCGGCGCACCGTGCCAGATCGCGAGATCCTGGACGGCCACATTCGCCACGTTGCTCCCCGTCACGGTGGAGCCGAGCGCGAGCTGCGTCCCCGCCGGCAAGATGAAGGCGGCGAGGGTGCTCTGCCCCGCGACCTTGCCATCTTGCGAGAAGGTCAGCGCGGTCCCCTGCCAGGTGAGCGCGTATTGGTGCGTCACCCCTTGCTGCCAGGGCACCGTGGCGAGCGTCTGGCTATCCCAGCGCAGCACGGCGCTCGTCCCGGCGACGGCGAGGGTGAGGTGCTCGCCGAGCGCGAAGAGGGTCGCGCCCTCGGCGAGCGGGCCGGTGGGGGTCAGCCAGAAGGAAATCGCCCCCTGGGCGGTGCCGACGAGTCCATCGAGCGATAAGGTGGCACCGGTCGGCAGTCGGCCGGAAACCGAGGCATCCGCCACACCGGCCCAACCGTAGCCCGCGCCGAGCGAGCCGTCCGCGTAGCTGGTGGCATAGGGCTTCGCTTCGAGTTGCGCCCCGTCGATCTCGACGATCGCGCCAGGGGGGACGACGACTTGCCCCTCGGTGCTCCCCCCGCCGCTCGTCCCGGTAAAGCTGAAGCGTTGCCACGTCGCGCCGAGATCGTGCCCCTGCGCGACAAGCCCCGCCATCCCCAGGCCGAAGGTGGTGGGCGGCACCGTTGTCCCGGCCCCCTCCACCGCGATGGCGCGGGCGTAGACCGACCACGTCGCCAGGGTGCCGTCACCGACGCGCGTGGCGAGGATCGCGGGCACGGTGCCCTTGCTATTGTCGAGGCGCAGGCTACGCTTGCCGAAGAGGGCGCTCTCGACCGGGGTCACGACGAAGCGGCTGTCCGGTGTGATATTCGTGCTCCACCCCTCCGCGCCGCGCTCGAAGCTCGGGTTGGTGAGCAAATTGGTCGTCGCTTCTTCGATCAGCAGTCCCGCCGCATCGCGAACCTTCCCGCTCGTCGGCGCGCCCGTCGCGGCCACCGCCGCCGCCGCGCCCAGCGGTGCCACCGCCGTGGCGCTCGGCATTTGCGCGAAGCGCAGGGGACCGCTGATGACCGGGTTGCGCCCGCCGAGCGTGGCGAGCGCCGCGCCATCGAGCGGGGCCAGCAAGGCCAGATCGGCCCGTGGGTTGGCGACGACCGAGCCGCGCGGCTCGCCGCGGCGGATCGTGTAGCGCACCGCCGTATCGTCCGTCAGCCCGTGGAAAGCACGGTTCCCCGCCGCGTCGGTCTGCACCAGCAGGAGGCGATACGTGCCTTCAGCGAGCGGCGCGGCGTTCCAGTCGGCCTGCCCGCTGCCGCCGGCGAATGCCCCGACTGGCTGCCACTGGCCGCGGATGCTGCCATCCTGTGCCGTGTTGGCGTAGATCTCGATTTTGGCGACCGGCAGGCCAGTCGCGCCGCCCTTAGCCTGGATCGTCACCATGTCGGCGTTGGAGGGGCTATTCGGGGTGAAGCCGAATTCGAGTTTCTGGTCGGTCGTATCGGTCGCGACCGGGCGGTTGGTGCTGGTGATGCTCGCACCATTCGTGAGCGCCCGCCCGTCCATCGGCTCGGCGCGGATCGACACCCACTGCCCACCTTTCAGCAGCCAGAGGCCGAAGTGGAGATGCGCGCCGGTCGATTCACCGGTGCTGCCATTGAGGCCGATCGGCGTGCCGTGCAACACCGCCTGGTTGACCTTGATGCCCGGATTGAGGCGGGGATCGGTCTTGAGGTGGACGTAGAGGGTGCGGAGTTGCGAGCCATCGGGTGCGACGTGGTAGAGCTCGACCACCCAGGCTCCGGCACTGTCCTGGTAGATATTGTTGACAATCCCATCGGCGGCGGCGAGGATCGGCTCGCCGTCATCCTCCTGGCTGTTCGGCCAGGCCCCCTTGTTGAAATCGACCGTGTAGTAATTGCCATAGGCATCGGTGTGGAAGCCATCACCATAGAACGAGCCCTCACCCCCGGCGTGCCACGTCTCCCCGGCGGTCCAGGGAGCGTAGAGCTGGATCGGGGAGGGCATGTCGATGTGCCGCGAATTGCTCGGGAGGAGCGGGTTCTGCGGCGTGGTCAGGCTGCCGCTCGGATTGGGGCTGGTGTTGTTCAGCAGGGTCGGGTCGGCAACGACTCCCCCGGCATACGTGTTGGCCCAGGAGATGATCAGATCGACGTACCAGTCGGCGTTATTATAGGAGTAGAGGGCTTTGCGGATGTTGCCGGGAGCGCCGCTATCCTGCAAGTAGAAGGCGGCGGCGTAGATCGCCGATTCGGCGTCCCAAATCCCCTGCATCCCCAAATTCTTGCCGGTGGCGGCATCCACGCGCGGCATCACCATCCGGTAGGTGCCGGGGAGGAACTGCATCATGCCGAGGGCGTGCTCGTTCTCGGTCCCGGCGAGTTGCGGGATGTAGGGGCCGATGGCGGTCGGGGTGAAATTCGACTCGACGCGGGCGATCGCCAGCAGGATTTCCTTCGGCACGCCGGTCAGGCTCGCCGCCCGCTCGAAGATCGGCAGGAGTTGCGTGGGGGCGAGCGCCGGACCCTCGGCGGGCGGCGGCACGCCGGGGTTGCTGTTCGTGGGCGGATTGGTGCCGGGTGCCGAGTAGGCCGGCACACCCGGAGCGGGGCTGGACGAAGGCGAGGGCGAAACGCTCGCCCCCGCAGAAGGCGACGGGCTCGGCGAAGGTAACGTTGTCGGCGTCGGGGAAGCCGAGGCGCTCGGACTTGCGCTCGGAGCCGGGCTTGCGCTGGCGCTTGGTGTCGGTGAAGTGCTAGCGCTCGGTACGGGACCGGCGCTCGGGGCCGGGCCGGCACTCGGTGTAGGTGAGGTGCTGACGCTCGGGGCTGGGCTGGCGCTCACGGATGGCTGCGGGTTGACCGAAGGGGCAGCGCTCGGGCTGGCGCTCGGAACCGCCGTGGACGTCGCGGGTGCGGCGGACGGTGCGGTGCTCATCGTCGGCGCGCCGCTGCTGGTCGCGGTCGCCGGTGCCGTTGACGGCACCGCAGTTGTCGGCGCGACGGTCGCGGTCGCCGCCGGTGCGGTTGACGCCACTGCGGTTGCCGGCGCGGCGGTTGCGGGCGGCACCGGCGTCGTCACCGCAGCGGTCGGCGTGACTTCCTGTACTACGGCGGTGGCGCGTGGCGCGGCGGGGGCGGTGCTCGCCGCCGGGGTCGCGGCGAAGGTCGCGACCGGTGTGGCGGCGGCGACCAGAGTGACGGTGGTGGCCTGCTCGCGCGCCGATTGCTGCCCGCGCACGGTGATCGTCCAGGCGCCGGTCTGATAATTCTCGGCGGTGTTGAAGACGAGCGTGGACGCGCCGCTCCCGTTGGCGGTTACCGCAGCACCGGCGCCCCCCACCACCAGGATCGCCGGGTCGCCACCGAGCGAATGGAGGGACAGGGTCTGGCCATATGGTGTTCGTGCGAGTGTGGTCAGCGCCTCGCCGGGTGCGAACCCGGTCGCGGTGAGGGCGATGGTAGTCCCTGCGGTGGCCGTCTCAGCCGCCTGCACCGTTCGCGCACTCGCCGCCAGGGCCGTCGCGGCTGTCGTACTCAAAAGATTGATCAGCAGGAGCGCCGCCAGTAGCAGCGACGGAATTCGACGCACAGAATACTTCACGGTTTGGATTACTCCATCCATCTTTGCCGCCCGCAGTGCGCCATGCGCTGCGGTACCTTGCTTCCGGCTTCTTCCGGCTCGGTAGTGTAACGCACGCCTCCATGAATGGGTTGCGATGCGTCGGGGCTATCGTGGCGGATAGGGTGTCCGGTCAGCTCCGCGCAAGTATCCACGTATCATGAGTCGCGCGCGACGGCGCAAACAGGGTGCCGCCGCACCGCGCACCACAGACGCTGGCGCGTGGTGCGCGAATTGCGCTTACCCAACAGGAGAACGTCCAGTCGGTGTCCCCCCACCCCCGAATTGCCGGGCGTGAGCGACCCTGCGTGGGCGCAATACACCGCGCGACGACGATGGAGGCGAGCAACATGCCGACACGCGCGATAGTGATCCAGAACCCGACAGCCGGGCAAGGTGACTGGCAGGAGCAAATTCGCACGGCGTTGGAGACCTTCCAACGGGCCGGTTGGGAGATCACGCTGCGCGAGACGACCGGCCGGGGAGATGCGACTCGGTTCGCCCAGGAGGCGGTCGCGGAGGGTCGGGACGTTGTTGTGGTCGCGGGGGGCGATGGCACGGTGAACGAGGCGCTGCAAGGGCTGGCTGAGCAGACCCACACGGCGCTCGCGGTTCTGCCGGGCGGTACCGTCAACGTCTGGGCGACCGAACTCGGCAGCGGCGAAGGACAAGGGGACATCGCGGCGCGCATCGTGGCCGGGCAGCGGCGGCGGATCGACATCGGACGGGCCAACGACCGCTACTTCATGATGATGGCGAGTACCGGGTTCGACGCAGAGACCAGCGCGCTCGTCTCCGATACGCCGGAATTGAAGAAGATGAAGCGGCGGGTCGGGCCGCTGGCCTATGTGTTGGCGGCGGCGCATACGCTGCGCACCTTCCGGGGCCGCAGGCTGCTCCTGGAGGTCGATGGGCGGCCCGTGCGCCGCCGAGCGTTGATGGTGATCGTCGGGAACACGCGCCTCTACGGTGGCATCGCGCAGATCACCTACCAGGCCCACGCGGACGACGGCTTCCTCGATCTTTGTGTGCTGACCGGGCACGGGCCGCTCGATCTCGCGCGACGCTTCATCTCCGTCGCGTTGCGACGCCAGCGTCAGGATGACAACATCGATTATCGTAAAATTCGCCGAGTCACGATCGCTACCGCAGATACGACGCGCCCACTGCGGGTGCAGGCCGACGGCGAGGATATCGGCGAGACTCCCGTCACGCTGGATGTTCTCCCGGCCGCCCTGGAGGTGATCGTTTTCTCCGATACCCCGCCCGGTTTCCTCTCCGGCGACGATGAATTTGGCACTGGCGAGGGTGAGCACAAGGCGTAGGCACGGTATCCTTGCTCGTAGATGCCAACTGCGGTATCCGGCGTGACAAGAGCGATAGGGCGAGGGCGATGGCGATCGAGGCGGGGCATGGGGACGAGCGCGGCGCGACGGGGGTTGCGCTGACGGCGGTGCAGGGGGCCTTCCTACGCGACGAGCGGGTGGCCCGCTTCGCGACGGTCGGGCCGGATGGGGTGCCCCACCTCGTCCCGGTCTGCTATCGCGCGACGCTCGATGCGAGCGGCGTGGTGACCCTCGACATCGCGCTCGACGAGAAGCCGAAGGGGGTCGCACCGCGCGCCCTGCGGCGCGTGCGGAATCTGCTGGCGAATCCGGCGGTCGCGCTGCTAATCGATCGTTACGACGACGGCGACTGGGACCGACTCGCCTTCCTACGGGTCGACGGGCGTGCCGCGCTCCTCGAACCGGGCGATCCGGCGCACGACCCGGCGGTCGCGGCCCTCCGCGCGAAATACCCGCAATACCGGGCGATGGCGCTCGAAGATCGCCCGATCGTTCGCGTCACCCCCACCGGAGTCAGCGGTTGGTCGGCGTCGGAGGGCGCGGTCGTCACAAACCCCGGCGAGCCGCTCGGCATCCCGTTCGAGCGCCTGCGGATCGCGCGGCGCTCGGTGCGGCGCTTCCGCCCCGACCCGCCGCCACGCGCGGTCGTGGAGGCACTGATCGAGTCGGCGGGCTGGGCACCCTCGCCGCACGGGCGGCAGCCGTGGCGCTTCGCGGTCGTCACCCGACAGGAGACGAAGCTGGCGCTGGCCGACGCGATGGGCGAGACCTGGATCGCGCAACTCTCGCTCGATGGGCAGGATAACGCGACGATCGCCGCGCGCCTCGAAGGGTCGCGGCGGCGTTTGCTGACGACGCCGGTCCTGATCGTTCCCTGTCTCTACACGGGCGACCTGGACGCCTACCCCGATCCGGCGCGGCTGGTGGCCGAGGAGACGATGGCGGTGCAGAGCCTCGGGGCGGCGGTGCAGAACCTCCTCCTCGCCGCCGCCGACCGGGGGCTCGACACCGGCTGGATGTGCGCCCCTCTCTTCTGCCCGGAGATCGTGCGCGACGCGCTCGGCCTCGTGGAGGGGCTGGTGCCGCACGCGATCATCCAACTCGGCTGGGCGGCGCAGATCCCTCGCCGTCGCGACCGCCTGCCGGTTGCCTCGCTGATCGCGAAGTACGATTAGCGAAGTGTCGGGGTGACAGTCCGGCCTCTTCCCGACGATAATAGGCAGCGATGATAGGGGAACCGCCGACAGCGGGGAGGAACGACGGTGCGACTGACATTGGTGACGCTGCGGGGCGGCACGGTCTGGGATGAAGCCCCGCCCCCCGATACGGAAGCGATCCTCGCGCGCCGCATCCCGGACGGGCAACTCGTGGCGACCTTCACCGGCGACGGCGCGAGTACGGTCGCCAGCGAAATTCTGCGCGACCTGATGCCCCTCTCGCCATCGCCCAGGCTGATGGTGCTGATGGCGAACCTGCAATCGATCGAGCGGCGCGAGGGGAGTCGGATCATCATCCTGCGCTAGTTCTCCGAGTCGGCGGTCGTCAGTCGGTGGTGAGTGGGCGAGTGGGAATGGGGGTCGCCTCAGAGACGCAGAGACGCAGAGCACGACGAGAAAAAAGGGCGAGAGAAGAAAGACGGTTAGCCACAGAGCCCGCAAGCGGACCGAGCCCGCAAGCGGACCGGGCGAGCAGAGCACGAGGGAGAGAAGAACGATTTGAGAGAGGGGCGGGGCCGGTGCGGGCTGGGTGCCGGAGGGCGGTCCGCTCGGCCCCACAATGACCCAAGTATTTTCTTTCACGTCCCGTCGGTGTCTCTGCGCTTCCTGTTCTATCCCTTCTTCTCTCTCGTCCGCGCTCTGTGTCTCTGAGGCGACCCCCGTCCCCAACCGTCATTCCTGGGAGTGTTGTGCGCGGAGTCATCGCGGCGCTGATCACGCCATACAATGGATACGGGGGCATCGACACCGACGGCGTGGGGCGGCTGGCCGAGCGCGCCATCGCGGGCGGCGTCGATGCCCTGCTCGTTAATGCCCCGATCGGCGAGGCCCCGCACCTCAGTCGCGGCGAACGCCTCTTCGTGATCGAGGCCGCGCGCGAGGTGGCCAATGGGCGGGTGCCCCTCTATGCCGGGACCGGCGCGGCGGGCGGCGAGGAGACCCTGGCGCTGACCTGGGATGCCGGGAATGCGGGGGTGGCGGCGGCGTTCGTGGTCGCCCCGGCCTACTACCCCCTCCCGCAAGAGGCGCTGCTCGCCCACTACCGCGCGATCGTGCGTCGCGGGCGGCTGCCGCTCGTGCCGCACAACGCCCCGACCCGTCTGGGCAACGACCTCACCCCGGCGACCCTCGCGGCCCTGGCCGTCGAGCCGGGGATCGCCGCGATCGCGCAGGATGGGCGCGATCCGACGGCGCTCGCCGCGACGCTTGGCCTCGTCGCAGGGGAGGCGGCGACCCTGGCCGGGGACGCGAACGCGACCGATCCGGCGCTGGGCGCGGGGCTCGTCTCCGCCCTGGCCGGGATCCTGCCGCGCGCGACCGTCGCGGCCTACCATGCCGCAGACGCCCCCGCGCAATGGGATACACTCCGTCCGCTGCGCGCGCTCCTCGGCGACGGAGGGCGCGCGCCCTCCGTCGCGAAGGCGGCACTCGCGATCCTCGGCCTGCCTGGCGGCCCCCCCCGCGCCCCGATGCCGGGTCTCGCCGACGACGAGCGCATGGCGCTCGCCGCCCTCCTCGACACGCTCGCGGGGGCGGATGTCGCGCCCGTTGCCGCGCCGCCGACGATCCTGCCGCCACGCTGATCGCCCACCCTGGCGGGATGTCCAGGCGCGTACCGCACGCAAGGCCGATTCGCGCGCCGCATCCGGTGCCTTATGCTGATGCCGATGCCGAAGGGGGCCCTGCCGCCACCCTGTAACATGACTGAAAAGGGAGTGGGATAGACGATGGCGACGGTGACAACGGACATTGAGGAGGGGCGGCGCGTGGGGCAGGACACGCCGCCCGCACCAGGGCGACGCTTCGGCTTCGGACTCGTCGCCAATACGCTGCTCGGCTACACCCTCGCCAAGGGGTTGCAGCTGACCCTCTACAATCTGATCTTCCCCCTCTACGCCTATAGCCTCGGCTACGATCAGGAGACGATCGGGCGGCTGAACGCGACCGGCGCGCTGATGGTCCTGATCTGTAGCGTGCCGCTCGGGATGCTGGCTGACCGGATCGGGCGTGCGCGGCTGCTGACGATCAGCGCCTTCCTCTCGCCGCTGACGCTGCTCGGCATCGCCCTCTCCTCGTCGCTCCCGGCGCTGGTCGTCTGGCTCCTGGCGCAGAACGCGGTCGCGGTCGTCTACTGGAGCGCGACGAGCCCGCTGCTGATTGGGGCGGTCTCGGAGGAACAGCGGGTCCGCGTCTTCTCGATCAACTCCTTCTTCCTGTGGGGGGTCGGGGCGTTCGGGAGCGTGCTCGGCGGCTTCGTGACCGTCGCGGCGGCGCGCGCCCTCGGCGTGGGACAGAATGATACCGGCGCACTGCGTGCCGCGCTGATCTTCAACGCGCTCCTTATCCTCGTCGGGGGCTTGCCACTCTGGCGGATACGCAGGTTCGCCTCGGCAGGCGATGGTGCCGCGGGGCGGGTTCCCCTGCGTCTGGCGGACCTGCGCCTCTTCGGGAGACTGCTGCTCCCCGATGCGTTGCAGGCGTGCGGCTCGGGCGCGATCATCGGCTTCCTGCCCCTTTTCTTCGCCCTGCGCTTCGGGGCCGAACCGGCGACCCTCGGCTGGATCTTCACCGTCACCGGCGTGCTGGGCGGCGTCTCGGCCCTCGGCGCACCCACGCTGGTGCGGCGACTCGGCAACATGCGGACGATCGGCGGCCTGATGATCGGGATCGCGGCCTGTATCGCGCTGACCGTCGCGATGCCGTTCCTGCTCCTGGCGATTCTCTTCGAGGGGCTACGCGCCGCCCTGCGCGGCACGATCGACCCGATCTATACCCCGTTCGCGATCAGTCGCGTGGCCCCGGCACGACGCGGCACCCTCGCCGCCATGTACAACGTCACCTACGCGACCGGCTTCTCGCTCGGCCCGCTCGCCAGTGGCTGGCTCCAGGTCCACTACGGCTTCGGCCCCGCCTTCGCCCTCGGCGCGAGCTGCTACATCCTCGCCGCCATCGCGATCCGCCTCCTCTGGCGGACCCTGCCGGGCGAGCATCGGAGGGTGGAGGTGGCGCAACCGGCGTAGTGGCAGGGCGTCTCGTCACTGGGCTCTTGTCACTGGGCTCTTCATCGCTGCGCCGTGTTGCTTATTCTCTGACGGGTAATGAATGGGCAACGCGGCCCCATGCGGAGGGGACGATGACCGCGACACTGACACCGCTCCCAGTCCCGATCGGCCTCAACTATCGCGACTTCCCCGGTAACTGGCGTCCGGCGCAGGAGGAGATCGCGTTCGCGCGGGCGCATGGCTTCGGGAGTATCCAGTTCCACGGGCGTGAGGCGGGCTTGCGCGAGGCCGACCTCGGCGGGACGTTCGTGGCGGTCGGCGCGGACCTGCGCGCGGCGGCGCTCGTCCCGGCGATGGAGATCATGGTCCGCGTCGACCCCGACGGGCGCACTGCGGCGGGGCGGGTGCCGCTCGACCTCTTGCAGGCGAATCTCCCCGCGATCGTCGCGCTCGGCTGCGCCCGCGTCCACTGGCATCTCGTCCCCGCCGTATCGGCTGCGCCGGAAGCGTGGCACGCGTTCGAACGGGCGTTGACGCCGCAACTCGCCGCCGGGACCGCGCTCGGCGCGGCGCACGGCTTCCGCTTCGGCATCGAGCACAACGAGCCCGCCGTGCCCCTCTTCCCCGCGCCGGAACGCTGCGCGGCGGCATTGGCGGCGGTGCCGGATCTCGGTTTCGTCTGGGATTGCAACCATACGGCGCCGGAACAGCGTGCCGGGTATCTGGCGCTGACCGCGCGGATGACGATGCTGCACATCGCCGACACGCCCCTTCCGGCAACCAATCACCATCTGCCGCTCGGCCTCGGCACGATCGACTTCGCCGACACGTTCCGCGAGCTCCGCTCCCGCGCCTTCGTCGGCCCCGCGATCCTCGAGATCGGCGGCCTGCCGATCTCCGGCGGCTACGGGCGCGACACCGACGCCGCGCTGTTCGCGTCCCGGCAATTCCTGGCGGATGTTCTCGCAACGACGACTGCCGCGCCCGATTAGCGGTGCGCGGCGGTGCTTTCACGCTATGTCGTACTTCGTCGTTCGTACTGCGTACTTCGTGGTAGTGGGTCAGTCTGCCTCTGAACGTTGATTGACGCTTCGACCCCACCTAATTTCAGTCGCCAAGGCCGACGATCGCGAGCGAATCCGCCGGGCCTCTCGACATTAGGGGGTGAACAGCTTCCAGTGCCCCTCGGAAACGACTTCCACAGCACCATCGACCACCTTGATGGCAGTTTCATCGTCGATCGCATAGGCCGGACCGGCGATGCCGACCGCCCAGCGCTCTGCGTTCGCCATGGTGTTCTCGGGCAATTCGGGGTGATCCAGGTGCGGGTAGATCGAGAAATCGACCAGGCCGAGCGTCTCGTCGCCGCCGGTGGGCGGGGTCCAGTTGACGAAGAATTCCCCGATCCTGGGCGTCATCGCCATGCTCCCGGCGCTCAGCCCTACCCAGACCGTCTCGCGCAGCGACGGCAGGAGGTCGGCCAGCCCGGACTGCCGCATCCAGTGGCACAGGTACAGCGCGTCGCCGCCGTTCACCAGCAGCACGTCGGCCTTCCGGACCCATGTCACCCAACGCTCCTGGTCGATGCTGGGCAGCGCGGTGAGTTCGAGCAACCCCATGGACTTCCACCCCAGCTCGATCATGGGGCACTCGGGCTCCTGGCCGCTGACGAACCGCCAGGCCTGGACAGGACCGGCCTGGGGATGTCCGTATATCGCGGTGGTGATGCAGAGGGCGCTGGACTCGGCGATCGGCTTGCCCAGGAGCTCGACCAGCGTGTCCTGGATGCTCGGGTTCTTGATGCCAGCGGATGTGAGCAGCAACTTCATCATGCCCTCCCTTCGTTCTCTCGGCACCCTGCTCGCTGCGTCTCTCTCTTTACGTGAGACTGACCCGCCATCTACTTCGTCAGTACCGTGCTTCCCCCTCGGTGAGGCGCGCGATCATCTCATCCTGCCCCTGCGCGATGATCGTCTTCAACTGATCGGCGCTGTGCGTGGTGAAGTCGCCGCGCCCGCGATTGGCGACACGGATCGCCACGTTGAACGGGAAGCCGATCGCGCGCTGCTTCCCCCGCCACCAGCGATGCAGATCGTCGATAATCGCGAAGGTGCCGGTCTCCACCCGGATCAAGCCGACCGCCGCCCCGGCATCCCAGGTCAGCGTCTCCTCGTAGGCGATCGTCGCGTCCGGCCTGGCGGTGACGACCGCGACCGTCTCCCCCAGGAAGACCGGGGGCATCTCCAGATCGAAGAGGTAGCGCGTCGCCGACATCGTAGTCCCGTCTCCTCGGTGAGGGTTCCCACGTATGGCGGGCCTACGCGCCGCCGACAGATAGGCGTATGATACCGCAGAGTGTTGTGCGGATGTTGTCGCGCGGGCAATACCCGCGCGAGTGCGCGGGCGCGCGAGCGGAGCGAGGGTGGGATGACAGGAGCAGGACAGGGTAAGACGATGCTGCCATACGGCCTCTGGCCGAGCCCGATCACGCCAGAGGGGATGGCGGGCGGGACGCGCCTCAGCGATGTCGCCTGGGATGGTGACGGCCAGACGCTGGTCTGGCTCGAAGGGCGCGGCGACCGGAATGTGCTCGTCGCGCAGTCCGGCGACGACGCGCCGCGCGATCTGACGGTCGACCTCGCGGTGCGCGCGCGCGTCGGCTATGGCGGTGGGGACTTCGGTGTCGCCGGGGGCGTCGTCTACTTCGCGGAGGCCGCGTCGGGGCGGCTCTACCGGCAGGTGCTCGCGGCGGGGGCGGCCACGCCGCTCACCCCGGCGTTCGGCCACGCCGCCGCGCCGACCGTCTCGCCCGATGGGCGCTGGCTCCTCTACGTCCACTCGGTCGATCGCGTCGATCGGCTGGCGATCGTCGATACGGCGGGCGCGTGCTGGCCGCAAATCGTCGCCGAGGGGGCCGACTTCTACATGCAGCCGCGCTGGAGCCCGGACGGCACGCGCATCGCCTGGATCGAGTGGGACCACCCGCAGATGCCGTGGGATGGCACGCGCCTGCGCGTCGCCACCGTGCGCCCGCCCGCGCACGAGGGGGGCCTGCCGACCCTTGACGACGCCCGCACGATCGCCGGGGACGTCGACACGGCGATCTTTCAGCCGGAGTTCGCGCCCGATGGCCGCTCGCTCGCCTACATCTCCGACGCGAGCGGGTGGGGCCAGCTCTCCCTCCACGATCTGACGAGCGGGACGAGCCGCGCGCTGACCGAGGGCGCGGGCGAGATCGGGCAGGCGGCGTGGGCGCAGGGGATGCGGACCTACGCCTTCGCCGGCGATGGCGGGCTCATCTACTTCCGCACCGAGGGTGGCTTCCGGCGCTGTTGGGGTCTCGAATTAGCGACTGGGAAGAGCGTCCCGCTCTCGCTCCTCGCCGAATACGATTGGATCGAGCAGCCCGTCATCAACTCCGTTGGAACGATGCTCGCGGTCGTCGCATCCGCCGCCGCGATCCCGCCGCGCGTGGTGACGGTCGCGCTGCAAGCGGGCACCACGCGCATCCGCGCCCGCGCCGCCGGGGAGACGATCCCGCCCGCCGCGCTGGCGACCCCGCGTCCCGTCACCTGGGAGGTCGATGGCGCGACGGTCCACGGCCTCTACTACCCGCCGACGAGCGAGCACCACACCGGCGCGGGCCTCCCCCCGGCGATCGTGCGCGTCCACGGCGGCCCGACCGGCGCGACGACCGCCGCCTATAACGTCGCCGCGCAGTTCTTCGCCTCGCGCGGCTACGCCGTGCTGGAGGTCAACCATCGCGGCAGCACCGGCTACGGGCGTGACTATCTCCGCGCGCTCCGCGAGAATTGGGGCGTCGTAGACATCGTGGACACGGCGGCGGGCGCGCACTTCCTGGCCGATAGCGGGCTGGCCGATCCCGGTCGCCTGGTGATCATGGGCGGCAGCGCGGGCGGCTACACGGTCTTGCAGACGCTCGTCACCCATCCCGGCCTCTTCCGGGCGGCGCTCTGCCTCTACGGCATCGCCAACCTCTTCACCCTCGCCACCGACACCCACAAGTTCGAGGAACGCTACCTCGATTCGCTGGTCGGGCCGTTGCCGGAGACGAGCGACCGCTATCGCGACCGCTCGCCGATCTACCACGCCGACCGCCTCAGCGACCCGATCGCGATCTTTCAGGGGGCGATCGACCCGGTGGTGCCGCCCGCCCAGGCGGAGTTGATCGTGGCGGCGCTGCGGCGACGCGGCGTGTCGCACGAGTACCACCTCTACGAGGGCGAGGGACACGGTTGGCGCAAGCGCGAGACGATCGCCGCTTTCTGGACGGCGGTCGATCGCTTCCTCAAGGAGTATGTGCTCTTCGGGTAGTGAGGTGAAGTGGGCGAGTGGGCGAGTGGGCGAGAGGGGAAGTACGAAGTGAGGGTTTGGTGAGCAAGAACAGTAGCGCGGATGACGACGCCCAGAAGTCACTCGTCACTGGCCCACTGGCCCACTCCGCCCACTCGCCCACTATCCGCGACGTGTTGCTGGCCGCGCGGCGGATCGCGCCGTATGTGCTGCGGACGCCGCTCGAACGCTCGGCGGTGCTCTCGGCAGAATGGGGCGTGGAAATCTGGCTGAAGCTGGAATGCCAGCAGCGCACCGGCTCCTTTAAGTTGCGCGGCGCGATTAATCGCCTGCTGACACTGCCCGACGAGGCGCGCGCGCGCGGTGTGTTGACCTGTTCGGCGGGGAATCACGGCCTGGGCGTGGCCGAGGCGGCGCGACTGACCGGGGTCGCGGCGACGATCGTGGTGCCGCAGAATGCCTCGCCTGCCAAAGTGGAAGGGTTGCGGCGCGCGGGCGTCGAGACGCTGCTGATCGGCGCGGACTACGACGAGGCGGAGGCCGAAGCGCCGAGGATCGCGGCGGCGCGCGGCCTCACCTTCGTCTCTCCCTACGACGATCCGGCGGTGATCGCCGGGGCGGGCACGGTGGCGCTCGAAATCCTGCTCGATCTGCCGGACGCGGGGACGATCGTCGTGCCGGTCGGCGGCGGCGGCCTGGCCTCGGGGATCGGCGTGGTGGCGCGGACGCTCGCGCCCAAGGTGCTTACGATCGGCGTGCAGTCCGAGGCGTCGGCGGCGATGGCGGCGTCGCTGGCGGCGGGGGCGATCGTGCCGGTCGCCTCCGACCCGACCCTCGCGGACGGGCTGGCGGGCAACATCGCGGCGGGTTCGATCACCTTCCCGCTGGTGCAGCAGAATATCGAGCGGGTCGAGACGGTCCCGGAAGGGGCGATCGCCGAGGCGATGCTAACCTTCCTCGATCGGCACCATCTGATTGTGGAAGGCTCCGGCGCGGTCGGACTGGCCGCGCTCCGACTCGGGCGACTCGCCGATGCACCCGGCCCGCTCGTCCTGATCGTCAGCGGCTCCAACGTCGCGACCGCCACGCTGTCGCGCCTGCTGGCCGAGCGGCAGCGGTAGCGTCGGTACGTTGTTGATCCGGGGGGTGACGACCGCCCGGACGGTGTTGGTCGGTCGGGGCCGGTGGTGCTGTTCAGGGCTTTCGACGCGAACGTTGCCCGATTTCCGCCTGACGTCGCGCGGGTTGTCCCGCGCTGTGAGCGCAAGGTGGTAGACTGCGGCTGGTCGAGAGGGGCGATGAGCTGGGGGGGACGCGCGATGGTAGGGCCACATGGGCTGACAGGGGCGGCCCACCGCCCGGTCGTGATGGGCGGGCGGGGGATGGTCGTCGCCGGACATCCGCTGGCAGCGCGGGCGGGGAGCGCGATCCTGGCGGCGGGCGGCAACGCGATCGACGCCGCGATCGCGACCGCCGCTGTGCTCGGTGTCGTCGAGCCGAACATGTCCGGCCTCGGCGGCGACGGCTTCATCCTGATCGCGCGGCGCGACGCCGGGACGGTCGAGGTCGTCAACGCGACCGGCGCGGCCCCCGCCGCCGCCGACCGCGCCGCCTACGCCGAGGGGATCCCCCTCCACGGCCCGCGCAGCGTCTCCGTCCCCGGCATCCTCGATGGCTGGCTGGCGGCGCACGGTCGCCACGGCACCCTGCCGCTGTCCGACCTCTTCGCCGAGGCGATCGCGCTGGCCGACGGGGGCTTCCCCATTTCCCATAAACTGGCCGGGTACGCTGCCGAGGCACCGGCCCTCGGCCACTTCCCCGCCTCGCGCGCGATCTTCTGGCGCGGCGGTCGCCCCCTGCGCGCGGGCGAGATCCTGCGCCAGCGCGACCTCGCCCGCACCCTCGCCACCCTCGCGACGGCGGGGCGGGATGCCCTCTACGGTGGCGCGATCGGGCGCGCGGTCGCTGCCAGCATCGCCGAGGCGGGCGGCATGCTGACGCTCGACGACCTCGCGGCGCACCGCACGCGCTGGCAGGAGCCGATCGCGACGACCTATCGCGGCCACACCGTCTACGAGACTCCGCCCAATTCGAGCGGTCACATCCTCCTGCAAGAACTCAATCTGGTCGAAGCGTTCGACTTCGCCGGGCGCGACCTGCTCGACCCCGACGCGATCCACCTGATGGTCGAGGCGAAGAAGCTGGCCTTCGCCGATCGCGAGGCGTTCGTCGCCGACCCGGAGTGGCTTGACATCCCGCTCGCGGGGCTTCTCTCGAAGGAGTACGCCGCCGCCCGCCGCGCCGCGATCGACCCGGCCCGCGCGGCGACCGCCGTCCGCGCGGGCGACGCCTGGCGCTACGATCCGGCGGGAGTCGCGCCGGTCGGCACGCCGCTGCGGCGTGCCGAGCGACAGGAGGATACAACCTGTTTCGCGGTCTTCGATCGGTGGGGGAATGCCGTCTGCCAGTTGCAGAGTATCCAGTCCAGCTTCGGCTCGTGCCTCGTCGCCGCGGAGACCGGGATCCTGCTGAACAACCGGATGACCTACTGGCACCTCGACGCGGCCCACCCCGACCGGCTCGAACCGGGCAAGCGGGTCCGCCACACGATGAACCCGGTCCTCGTCTTCGCCGGGGACGAGCCGATCCTGGCCCTGGGTACCCCCGGTGCGGACACTCAGGTACAGACGAATCTGCAACTCCTCAGCGCCCTCCTCGACCACGGTATGACCCCGCAGGAGGCGGCGGAGGCTCCGCGCTGGCGGCACCGGCAGATCGGCGGCGAATCGACCGTGCCGCACGGCACCGACGATGTGCTGGTCCTCGAAGATCGCTTCCCGGAGGCGACGCGCGCGGCACTGGCGGCGCGCGGCCACGCCCTGGAGATCATCGGCCCGTGGGAGGCAGGGGGCAGCGCCGTCGTCATCCGGCGCGACCCGGATTCCGGCACCCTGCACGGCGGGGCCGATCCCCGCCGCGACGCGTATGCGATCGGGCTCTGAGCGCATCCGGGAGGGGAGAGTGATACGGTGAAGATCACCGATGTCGAGGCGATCTGGCTCCGACTGCCGGAGATCGCTGAGCGCTGCGACGGCACGCAAGATACCCTCGTTGTCTGACGATCCGCCAACACGCCGATCCCCCTGCTACGTCGCCGTTTTCCGGGCGTGCTCGGGTTGCGCGGCGTCCCACGCGGCCAGCATTCGCCGGATCGGCGGCTGCCATTCGACCGTCAATTCGCGCCCGGTGATCACCATACGACGAGCCAGACCGCGCCACACGACGTTGCGTTCGGCGGCGCTGTAGGTCGGCCAGCGCCACTGGGTCAGGCGCAGCAACGCCACCATCTCCGGTTCGGTGCCGCTGTCGAGCGGGAGCGCGGCGTCGTCCGCGTCGATCGCCGCTTGCAGCGCGTCGGCCTCGTCGTCGGGCAGGCCGCGCGCCACGGCGCGCTGGAGGTTCAGGCGGCGCGCGGTGAGCCGCGCGCGCGCCGCCGCCACGTCGGGCGGGTCGAGCGTCACGGCGGTGAGATCGGGGAGCGCCAGGAGCGCCGCCGTCGCCAGCGCCTCGTAGTGCGCCGCGTTCGCCTTGCGATAGGGGCAGCCGTGCGGGCCGTCGTGGCCGCGTCGCCAGCGGCGACAGCGGACGCTGGCGTGGAGCCCCGCCGCCAGTCGCCGGGCATCGCCGTTGTAGACGATCGCGCCGCCGCACGCGCAGCGCAGCAGCCCGGCCAGTTCGTTGACGCGGGATCCGGCGGTGGCGCGGGAGACGCGCGGTCGGGTCATCGCGGCGGTCCAGAGCGCGGGCCAGGGGTCGGGCTGGTCGAGGAGCCAGCGACCGCTCCGCACGACCGAGCGGACGCTGCTCGTGCCCCACGCGGGGGCGCGCTTCGGCGTGGGCACGGCGCGCGCGTTGAGCGCGACCGCGACCGCATCGTAGCTGCCCTGCGCGGCGAGGGTCAGGATGAGGCGCAGCGCGTCCACACGCGCGGGGTCCACCACGAGACGGCGGTCGGCGTCGCGGATCGCGCCGTACCCCATGCCGCCGACATGGCCGCCGCGCGCGCGGATGTGGGCGAGGCCCGCACGCGTCTTCCGGGATATTTGGGCCGAATAAAACTCATTGATGCCGGCGTTGAAGGTGTACATCATCTTGCCCTCGGGCGTGGCAAGATCGGAGGTCTGATTGAGCGACACGAGGGCGCACCCGAACCGCTGGAGTTGCTGCGCGATGGTGAGCTGCATCACCGCGTTACGGGCGAGACGGTCGTAATCGTAGACGATCACCGTGTCGTACTCGCGCCGCTGCACCGCCGCGATCAACGCGGACAGCCGGGGCCGCTTTTCTAGCTCGTCGTTGTACGCCGATTTTCCCGCATCGACAAAAAGCGTCGGTTCGGGCCATTCCTGGCGCTCGCAGAAATTGCGGATCAACCGCTCTTGCGTGGCGAGGGAGAGGCGCTCCACTTGGTCGGCGGAGGAAACGCGCGTATAGGCAGCGGGCCGGAATGGTTTGCCGGGCATCGCGCTCCTATTAGCGTTTCACTTCACTGTAGATACGCCGCCCGAACTGACCGAGGAGGATCGTGTCCGGCCCGACCTCGGGGTGCATTTCGAGTCGCGCCCGCTCGAAATACTGGACCATGTAGCGGTTGCCATCCTCCAATGTTTCGATGAATTGCTCGCTGAGCGGGAGGCCGAAATCCGCGCCCCCTTCCGCCTGTGCGCCCACGTAATAGCCCTGGAAGCGACACACATTGTGCCCTGTCTGCGGGTAGTAGCTGCATCCGCCGTACTCCGCGTTGAGGAATGGCACGGGCGGATCGGCGGGATGGATGCGCCGCCCAAACTGCCCGAGCGACACTTCGTATTCCGTCCCTACGAATTCGGGGTGATACTCCATTCGCACGCGCTCGAAGTATTGGACGAGGTACGTGTTGCCATCCTCCAATGTTTCCCTGAATTCATCGCTGATCGGATAGCCATTGAAGGCGAGATCGCCGTGCGCGTACCAGTAGGCCAGGAAACGACCTGCCATGCACTTGCCCGTTTCCGCGAAACATCGTTGCGCGGGCAGATCGACCCGGTACGTCGTCGTGAATACCGCGTCCCCCAAGCTGAGCGGGGCGCGCACTTCAACGGTGTGCGTACCGCCCCGAACGTTGTAATCGGAGCGCAATTCATAGACGAAAGCGCCGTTCGCATCCGCGTGGGTAAAACCGGGGAAACCCCTGTTCTGCCCATCGGGATCGTTGACCCTGATCTGTATGGTCGTATCTGCGGCAAACCCCGATCCCCGCATCAGGAACACCGTACCGGGCGCGCCGGATTGTGGCGAGATAGAGAGGACGGGCGCAGCTTGCACGGAGTGGACCAATGGTAGGCCCGACAAAAGCAACAGCGTCGCCAATGTCAGACTTGCCACAAACTGTCGCATGGTCTCCCTCCTATTCCTGCGCTGCTTGCAAGCGATTCTAGCGCGGCACCGACCTCAGGTCGCGCGGCGCGGGGCGATCGACGATCGGTTGTGGTCGGCTTAGCGCCGTCGTGTCACCAGGCGCGCCGCCAGCCCGCTCGCGCCCATGATAGCGATCAGAATCGCACCGAGCGCGCCGAACGACTGCGAGCCGCCACCCGCGCCCGTATTGGGCAGGCCCGGCATCACCGGCACGACGGTCGCGGTCGGGGCGATCGTGGGCGTCGGTGCCACGGTCATCGTTGGGGCCGGGGTGCTCGTCGCAACGGGTAGGGTCGCCGTGGCCGTCATCGTCGGTATGGTGGTCGCCGTCGCGACGGGCATGGTGACAGTCACCACGGCAGTCGCCACGGCGGTCGCGGTCATGGTGGGAACTGGCGTCGTCGTCATCGTCGCCGTGGGTTGCGCGGTCGGGCTCGGCGTGGCCGTCGGCTGCGTCACGGCGAGCGAGCCGCTCCCCGCGCTGCACAGGACGCTGACGGAGCCGTAGGGACCGCTCAGCCGCGCGCCTTCGTTGGGATCGGTGTTGGTGTAGATCGATTGCCGCGTCGGGACATTGCTCGTCGCGGCGGAGCCGGTCTCGTAAGTCCGGGACGCACCGGGCGCAAGCGTGCCGGACAGGGCGAACGGCTCGACGCCCTGGCGTGGACTGACGAGGCTCGTGATGCTGGACCCGGCGAGGTCGAGCGCGGTATCCGTGTTGTTGGTGACGGTCGTCCGTTCGGGATTGCCGGTGCATTGGACCGTCAGGGCGATGGTGCCGGAGAGCGCCGCCGTGGTGGGCGTGCCGTAGGTGAATCCCCCGATCAGCGTCAGCGTCACCAGTGCCAGGATCGCCGTGAATCGTCGCATGATTGCCTCCCGCTCCGTGCGCCGGTGGCCGCATGGCCGTGGCGCTTGCTCCTGTGCCCCGCTTCCACGCGGGCCGGGGCCATGATGCACCGGCGCTAGAACTTGCTACCACAGTGCTTGCAAATCTTAGCGGCCTGTAGCACCTGCTCCGCGCACTGGGGACACGTCTTGGTGGCCTCTTCACCACCTCGCGCCCATGTCACGGTGATCTTTCCCTTGGTGTAGCTGGCCCCGCCGATTTTGGGGGTGAGCATATTGAGACCGAGGGTCGCCGCAGTGGTGAACATCGTCCGTCCGACGTTCATGTGTGTACTACTATGCGATTGCTGCTCAATTGACCAGCCATCTCTCGTCATCTTCTGGGCATCCTTCTCGAATGCCTTCGCGTCCTTATACTCGCGAACTGCGACTTCGCGCTTCCTCTTACCGCCGAACATGATTGCCTCCCTACAACAATGGCCTCTGGACCGAGACACCGCGCCCCAGGAACCTGATCCGCTCGTCTACCGGCACATCCTTGCCGTGGTTGGGGCGAAGCACCTGCTTGTCGCCCGCCAGCTTCAACCGCTTGATGATCAGCTCCTCTTCGTCGCGCAGCGCCACCATGACCTTGCCAATCTCTGCCCCGAGCTTGGTGCTGTAGATAACGACCTCGCCGGGATTGATCTCGTCGGTCATGCAGTCGCCCACAATCGGCGCTTCCCATAAGACTTTGCTACCACGCACCCGACGCGGCATGGCGTCGTCAATCCCCTGGATGACACTTGCGCCGGGGCCGGCGCTGTAGCGCAACCCCTCAGCCGAGCGCGGTTCCTCATAGGGTTTGATACCGAAACGCTCGTATAGCTCCCGCTCGGTGAGCTGGCGCGGACGAATGGGTGCGTTCGGGTCCGTGCCTAACAATTCCGAAACACTTACCCCGAGGGCATCAGCCCAAATCTGTGCGTCGCGTGATTTAAGATTCCCGTCCGGTAAGCGAATACCGCGATCAACCAACGAGATATAAGCGCTGGTCTTCCCTACCGTGCGTGCGAATTCATTCGCGCTCATGTTTCCACGCGCCTTACGAAATCGTTGTAACCGCTCACCAAATGTCTCCATAACTACAGCTTACAACTTACTGTAGTTAGCGGTCAATATTAACTCTGACTCTGTTTTCTTTATAACTAAAGTTGGTAATTGACAAACCACTAACTGCACGCTATAGTTAGCACCAACGATAGTTAGTAAGGGGGTGGCGATGCTCACCGAGATCCTCCGCAAATACCAGGGCGATCTGACACAGAACGAATTCGCTCGACTTCTTGGCCTTAGCTCAGCAGGTATTTCGCTGATCTACACCGGGCAGCGGGGAGTCGGCGTAGACGTGCTACGCGCCTTCCTGAAACAGTTCCCAGAGGCTGCCCCCGAGATCGCTAAAGCATTGGCCGCACCGGAGCGCCAGCCCGAAGCGGTGGCGTCGTGAGCGAGTACACAGAGGCACAGCGCCGCGCGGACCAGCTCGCCGTGACCGCCGCGCTGCTGCCCCTGATGACCGCGACGCTGGCCGAGGTGGGGCTCACCGTGCGCGAGGCGATGGCGCTGATGGAGGCGGGGGAGCCGCCACCCGTGCGACCCGCGCGCGACCCGCCCGATTCTTCTCGGCAACCCGCCGACCGTCCGCACCGCCGCACCGCCTGTCCGTAGAGTCCCGACCGCCACATGCGGGCCTACAGACACCGTACACCCGCCGACCCGCCAGTGACACAGATGCAAGGAAACGAGGGAGGACATGGACCGCTACATCGACCGCGACCCCACACCGATCGCCAGCCTGGGGCTGGACTGCGTGGCGCTGAACACCGCGATCCAGGAGTTGCGGCAGGCGCAGCTCGGCGAGG
>JAABUM010002179.1_pt1 | contig 26940 bp, 31 predicted proteins | sample 5559161 | NCBI WGS metagenome assembly JAABUM01 (sample SAMN10711868, study PRJNA513369) | rock metagenome | isolation source: Antarctica rocks | place: Antarctica: Victoria Land, Siegfried Peak nord
AGGCGCGAACCCAAGCCGAATTGGAAAAGGCAATCGCCGCGGCGCTCGAAACAATCACGGCAAGCGATTGTGTGAATTGGTTTCGGCATTGCGGTTATGAGGTTACACTCAAATGAAAACCGCTATTCGGAAGCCGCTCGGTTGCCTCTCACATTTGAAATTTGAAGTCTCGCCCGGTCAATTTCAAGCTCCGCTTGGCGCTTCTTAAAACGTCGCGCATGGACGGGTTTGCCTTTGGCAATTACCATGACAGTCTGCGAATAAACAACGATTTCTTCGACTGAAATTTACCCGGATCGGTAAGATTTGACAGCCTAAAAATCGAACGAAATCGAACGACCAGAAGCCATAATGAGCACAGATTTAACCACGTCATGGCCGCCAGAAATCAGCCACTTGACCATTATTTGCCCGTACTGTTCAGCCAATAATCAAGTGGATATTCGGCTCTGCCGTGAAGAGGATTTGCCCGGAAGAATTGACGAATGCCGAGCCTGCAAAGAGTGGTTCATCATCGAAAAAGCAAGCGAAGGCATCGAATTTTTCAAGTCAAAAATGTCAATATTTCTGCTCTCAAGCGGTTCCATCAAAGCAAATAATGGGCGGGAAAGCCCAAGTACGCCACACCAATTACCCCCAATTATTCGCATCCTCCATTCATGCTTTTGAGTAGAAATATGGCTCACTCTTCTATATTATCGGACGTCTTTTCGTACCGTAATAATTCAATTTTGACGTCATCATCCGGCACTCTTTCTCATTCTTTTCATGCCTCGTCATCCGATAATCGGCCACTATCATACGCCTCATCCAGCTTCTTTTTCGTGCCTTATTCTGCGACCTTTATCACCCCATTCTTCCCCTTTTAGCTCACTTCGGCGGCTCATTCGACGTTCGGAAAACGCCCCTCACATTCTCATTCACTCGCCTACACTTCATTACACCCACACGTCTTGTTTTCATCTGTTTACTTTTGCTGCAAGAGCACCGGAGCGTCTTTTTATGCTGCCTGCATCTGTTGATTTCAGTGGAGTTATATCGGTAGTTTTATTAACTACAAATGTTATCCGTTTACAAACGGCTGTTTTGGTTGTTTTTCTGAACAAATAGACGTATTTATTGTAAATCAATGCTTATGGGAGTTGATCGTTCTTTGCCTAATTAAAGCTAAACCAAGTAAGCGGAATAGTTTATCAAGTTATCATTTGATAATATTATATGCTTGTAAATGGTCAATTAGCGTAGTATAGTGATTTTAGGCAATCATTTACAGTGTTTACATTTATTAACATTATGTCTTGTTTTTGTAAACATTGGAAATTCGGTTAAAGGAACATCAGAATGTCAATAATCGGTGGCAAAAAACGATCCCGATTTGCCGAGAAAGTAATCGGCACGCGCCTTCCGCACGGTGATGATCGTGAGGTTCGGCAGATCGCCCAAAGCGAAGGCACGGATGAAGCGAAAGTCGTTCGCGCGCTCGTCGCCGAAGCTCTCTTTGTGCGTCGTATGAAGCGCGACCAAAAGGATGCGACCGCCAATGTCGTCTACGAAGCGCAGAGGAAAGCGATGGCCGATTCTCTCTCTCTGGTGACGAGTGAATTGAAGGATATGCGCGGCGAACTGCAAACCTTAAACGACACGGTTGTTCGAGCGCGTGACGAGCACACCGAGACACTGAACTATCTCCGCCGAGCAGCAACACGCCTCGTCATGGACGTGGTTTGCTTTCATCTGCTGATGCGGAATTATGTGTATACTTTCCTTTCGATCTTCGTTAGCAAAGCCGGAGTCAAAAAGGATGCGGCGGAAGTCAATGCAGAGTACAGCGCAAACTTCAAAAAGTTTATGCAGGAAGGCCGCGCGGAAGCCGAAAGATTAGCCGATGGGGATGCGGAAAGTTTATTGCAGAAAGGCGCACAGACTTTCTACAGCACGGACGTCAGCGGCGGCATGTAGCTGCTGCTGGTGGCGGCAACATGGATGGCGGGCGTGGCAGCCCCGCTGGGCGATTGCCGCAGATTCTTGCGGCGGATTGGCGCACGCCGCAATCTGGTGGCAGGAGCGACGGTGCGCTTGCCGGAGAGGGCGCTGAAAGATGGGACGGGGCGGCTAGAGCGATGCGCTTTGTTGCTCGTGCTTAGGAGTTCGATTTATCCCACTCGCCGAAATCAGGTTGATGAAAGAAGCGTTGGAGGCGCGTGAGGTGTTCTTCTTGGTGGTCAAAATCCGTCAGCAATTGCTTCAAGAGCGCGGGCTTGAAGATGTGGCTGGTTTCGATCTCCGAGCGCTCGGCTGCGGAATTCGCTAAAAAGGCTCTGTCGCCTTCTGGCTGCTCTGTTTCAATCTTCCCTACTGTCCCCTTAAAAAATCAAAGTAAACGGGTTGGAGCGCCTCTCTTTGCCTGTGATGAGCTTCACCAGATTTGTTCTGGCCTGACAATTGAGCTGCGTTCATTGCTGGTCAATCTCGGCGCGGTTGTGTTTGCATTTGGCGACCCCATGTTCTGTTCCCTTGGGATACCACCAGCCGGAGCCGCCACACTCAGGGCAATCTTTCGCTTCATTGACGGGCGCTGCTGGAGTTACATTTTCATCTGGCAGTTCCCTTCCCTCAGCTCGTGCTTGTTTCTTATCTATCTTCCAGAGTCGTCGCCGAAGATGTTCAGCTAGGAATGACGGCACGGATGAAATCGTGGTACGCGCAGCAGCGATCTTCAACTCGGCAATCAATACATCGGCTACCTCGCCCCAACGATCAGCTTCAGCACGCGACAATTCTTTTCCAGTTAATTCCTTGTGCGCTGTTTTCAAGGCTGCGTTCAATTTAGCCAGCGCAGCGTCATCATCATTGATTTTTTCTTCTTTAGTCTTAAGGGTTTTAGGCTCGTCAGAAGCTGTTTTAGAATCAATGAGTTGAGTCTGTCCCCCTGACCCCAAATTCTGGTCTGACCCTGTGACCGAATTCTGGTCTGACCGGTGGAGGGGTCTAACCACCTGAGAGGGTGTGTCCCCCATACCTATCTCTTCCGGCAGCATTACCTCAAATCTATAACCTTGATTCTGACCGGGAGACCAAACACGACGCACAATTCCAACCATCTCGAAATAGCGCATGTGCGCGTCAATGGTCTTACGGTTCTTAATTCCCGACCATGATGCCAAATCTTTCTTCGTGGCGTAGATGTTCCGCATGGGCTTGACAGCTCCGCGCGTGCGTAGGTATAGGGCGTCGTAGAGTTTTTTGCTCGTGCCGGGGAACATACCCGATGGCATGGCGTCACGTTCTAGGCTGTTGGCGCGCCGATTGAAATCCTTCTCCGGCGCTATCGACACAGGTTGAGACGGAGAGGTCTGTCTATGTAAGGGGGTCTGACCACCTGAGGGGGACAGAGGGGGTGCTACCTGTTCTGTAAGTTCTTCGATAGAAAGCGAGTCGATTTCTCCAGGCTTTCGCAGATTCTTGAACATATCGCCTTTTGGACGAGCCATGCGAGTTGGAATCTGAAGCTTATTTTTAGGTTCGCGCTTCGTCACTTACGCTTCTCCTTGAGCAGTCTGACTTTAGACGACATTTCTAGGCGAGAAAGAAATTCATGCGTGAGGTTTAAGTAATCCTCACTGCCACGCGAGCTTTGCGCATATTCAAAGATGGATTGCCGGTAGGCGGGCGCGGCGATCAAGTGCGTATTGGTGCGCACGAGGGTCTCGAATATCTTATCGCCGAACATCGTCTGCGCTTGAGTATAGGCGTCGGCGGAGGCGGTCGTGCGGGCGTCAAATCGCGTCACCACATAGCCCAGAATATTCAGCGCAGGATTGGAGCGGCGCACGCTCTTGATGGTCTCTTCCAAGTCCTGTGTGCCCTCGAAGGCGTAATACTCAGCCGCAACCGGAATTACCACATGATCGGAAGCCAGCAGAGCTTGTGTAACGACCACGCCTAGACTGGGCGGACAATCTATGAGCACGAAGTCGTATTCGGTGGAGAGGGAAGTCAGCGCATCCTTTAATCGAAAGAGGTCGTCGAATTGCCCGCTTTTCTCAAGGCGCGCCAGACGAATATGAGATGCCGCAAGATCAAGGTTGTCGATATGCGTTTCGTAAATAGCTGCGCTGAAGGGAAGTCCCTCGCCTTTATTGTCGATCAGCACGTTGGCGAGGGTATTCTGAATCATCTCCGGCGTAAGGAATGTGCGCGTTAAGTTACATTGCGAGTCCAGATCGATCATCAGGACACGGAACCCTTCAATCGCCAGTCCCGCACCGAGGTTTACTGCCGTTGTCGTTTTGCCGACGCCGCCTTTTTGGTTCGCAATAGCAATAGTTTTCACGGTTGCCGCTCCAAAAGAGTTTTCAGTCCGATAACGCGAAAGGGAAGCGCGCCATGTTCATTCCAGTAACAATCATAAGAATGTAACTCTCTAAACGTCTGAACATCCAAACGTCTGAACGCTTAAGTTGTCCGCCCGCGTCTATTAAAGAACTGCGTAGCGCTCATCGTCTTCACATTGCAGTAATAACCGATCCGCTTAAAGTCTTTTAGATTGTCGGTGACGATGACGGCGCGCTCACGCCGCGCGGTGACGGCGATCAGCACGTCGCTAATAATGCGCGCACGCTCGCTGTCGGGCAGTTTTGGCGTCTTGCCGCCGCCTTTTGCTTTCAATCCTCGAAGTAGCGAGTTGAGGACTTTCCCGGCCTGCCACCAATCATCGGCAGTTGGAACGAGCAGCCTGTCTTCCTTCTCATATGCGCGACGAGCGGCATTCAGTTGTTGCAGTTCAGAGTCGTCCACCGCACCCACAGCGAGTTCCTGCATAACGACTGCCGACATGACGAACCCGGCAGGGAAGTAAGCAGGCTTGCGGCTAATGAAGACATTGGCGTCATAGGTAACTTTCGGCATCGTTATCCGCGCACGCTCTTTATTTCGCCGCGATTCTTGTTGATCGTCTCCCACGCACGCAGCATCTTCGCATCTGCCGGTGAGTCTCCGTTCTTAGTATCAGAATCTCGGATAGAACCGTCTTTTAGCTGGCTGCGGCCACCCTCAACGGCTCTGGGGTGCGCGCGTTTATGGTTGCTGTTCGTTTTTTGCGATTCCGGTTTTAATGAATTGTTTTTCGATTTCATTTCTTGCTGCCTTTCTTCTTACTTTCGGTGGCAGATTGTTTCGTCTTCGAGGTGGCCGTTTGCGAGGCGATTGTGCCTTGCTTCGCGCTGGTGCTGGCGTTAACAATCAAGCCTAAATCCTGCGCACGTTTCTTGAGCTTTTCGGTGGCTTTGTCGTCAATCATCGCTTTCCTTTCTTCTTCGCCTTCGCTGTTCCTGTGAGAGCCGCAATTCTTTCCCTTGCTGGCTGCGTAGCTGCTTTGCTTGATGCTACGGTAGCTGGTCTGCCCCCTATTTCCGGCGTGTAGTTTTCCACGTCGCTTCGTCTAACAAACTTCTGACCGCCGATCTCAGTTACTTGTAGCTTTCTGCGTGCTACAAGCCCGTAAATCGCCTCACGCGATACCCCTCTTAAACGCGCCGCTTCTGCCTGAGTAATCAAGTCTTCAAGATTGTTTGCTGCCATCAGTAGCCCTCAAAAATATTTTCTAAAAGTAGAAACTTGCTGGTAACACGAATAGGTTAAGCTAATATGTTCGTGTCGTGAACGGGATATTAAATCAAATCGAAAGGGAAGTCAAACAACGGATACATTCAGTATCCATCTTGAATGCTGCGAATCTTACACGCTCATTATGTGAGGCGACAAATTGTCGCGGTTGATAACGAAAGCGTAAATTTCATAGTGACCCTTATCGGACGCCCTTTGTGGTTGGCGATGCAGATGGTTTTCATGCTGCCTCCGCACGGTCGGGTTTGAGTGCGAGCAATTCGGCGCGGCTGACGAGTTTAACGCGCCGGTCGAGCGGGTTCTCGTAAGAGCGTAGCAACTCTCGCTTGATAAGTTCGGCGATCTTGAAGCGGCTGACGCCGAGAACCTTGCGGGCTTCGGAAACAGGAATTAAATCATTGGGTCTTGTTTTGGTCATAGCACCTCCTGATAAATGCCGCGAAGTTTATACAGAACACAAGATGCCGTCAAGATATGTGTGGGATGATGTAAGGTTGAGTGAGAACGTCAAGAGATGCGCGGCGCGCTCAAACTAGACCGGATTGTTGAAGCGCATCGTAGAATTGATCGGGGTAGTAGTGAATGACGCAGTAATCGTATGCGAGGTTTGGAAAGCGGATGCGTACTTCGCCAGTGGCTCTGAGTGTGCGGTTGGTTTCTTCGTTGCGCCACTTGTTGACGATCTCGTTATACTTCTGTTTTTTTTATTGGACTCTGCGCGCAATCTCGAAGGGCGCGAATTGCCGCCACTTGAGCGCGTAGGACGCGGTTCTCGTTGTTTTTGAAGGCGGCGGGAAAGAGCGCGTTAAGCAAGTCGTACAGGTCGCAGAAGGATTGCAGGCAATGCTCGTCGGTAACGGTCAAGCCTGACATTTCGTGATCGTGAAAGAAGCGGTTGCGGTTGGTGCGGCGTCCTTCGATGTGTGCGAGTAAGTCGGAGACGGCTTGATTGCCGGGTTGATGCTCTTTGACTTCGCGGCTGACTGTCCAGAAGCCTTTGAAGTGTTCTTTGTTCTTGCCTCTTTCGTCGTATGGCGACCAGTCTTTGACAGTAGCTTGCAGATAACTTTTTAGAATCAATTCGCAGAGGTCGTCAATCTGGATGTAAGCCGAGCGCGTTGCCTGCCGGGTTGACGAGATAAATCTCGTTGGCGGTCTTGATTAAATCCACAAGGTCGGCTTCACGTGACATGCGATGCTTCCTCACCGAGAATCATCTGCTCGACGCGCTGCTTGGCGTCTTCGCGTAGTTGTTTGGCTTGTTCGCGGGCTTGGCGTGCTTGGTAGGCTATCTCTTCAAACCGGAGTTGTTGTGCTTCCGGCAAAATAGGGATTAAGAACTTCTCTACATCGCGCGGGTAAAGGTGAAGTTGTCCCGTTGCTCCGGTAATCCATTTCTCTATTTGCAGTTGACCGGCTAAGGATTGAAGAAATATCTGAAGGTAGTAAGGATTGACTCTGTTCTGTCTAACAACTGTAACTTCGCTAACAGTCGCGTAAGGTTGATCTTCTTTGTCGAAAACTTGAACTTTGCCGATAGAACCGAAACCGATTGACGAAATACAAACGTCGCCGCGCTTGAGATAGAAGAGGTCTTCCGCAGGGCTGGCGTGTTTGAAACCTTCGACGTTATCAATGTCGGTCAGGTCGCCGGAACGAACAACCGGAATACCCTCTTCGATGTACTCGCCGACGCTCCACCCTTTAAGAACTTTCCCCCATGAACCTATGGCTTCAACTGTCCATTGCTTTGTCAGGGTATCAACAACCTTTTGATATTTCGGTTGAAAGAATTGCGCGTCATATCGCCCCACTGCCGCGACTTCGCTAAAGTTGCGCTCGTAAGTCAGTTCGTGCGAGAGGTCGAGTGTGTCGAGTTCGAGTTCGTGGAGCAGTAGGTTTTCGGCTTCGGCATAAAGTTGATTTGATTGAAGTCTGCGCTCGTATGCCTGAATTGCAATCTCTGCAACAAGATGCTGTTGCGGAAGCATCGGGATGATTAACTTCCTGACTGCGCCGAGTGAAAGATGTTTCTGCACTTGTCCCGTTGCTTCAAACGCTGTCTGCATTCGCCCTAGCTCGCTATTGATGAAAACGCTTACAAACCATGGCGACAAGTTGGTTTTGTCGTGAATGCAAATTCTCGCAACGTCTTGGTCTATGTTGGCTGGCAAAACATCTTCGGTGACTACGCCCGCGCTGCCAATAGTTCCGGCAGTTTGAAGAAGCACGTCGCCCGTTTCAAGAGAGGAGCGCATATTCTTTAAGTGGGTTTCTGCCGCTAATCTGTCGGCATCGTCTGCTACTACTATGTTGTTAACTACGCACTTCGCCGTTATGTGTTTAATGTCGCTTTCGGGATCAACTATGTGGTAGCCATGCTGACCATCAGTGACGTATGCCACAGTACCCAAGCGGACGTGTGGCAAGGCGCGCAATGCTGCACGCTCTTTGATGTAAATAGGTTGATAATATTCCGCATCAAATCGTCCTGCTCCTTCAAGTCCAGTTAAGCTAATTTCACTCCAAACAGCCATTAGTCCTCGTCCTCCTGCCGGAACGAGAATTTGTGACGCTTGGCAAAGTTAATGAAGGCATCGGCGATGGTCGGGCGTTGCGGCAGATGCTTCAGCAGTTCGGTGTAGCGTTCTTCGTGGACTTTGAGCAACGCGGGATTGGCGGCGTCGCGTTCGCGCAGTTTGGTGAGTTGCTGGTGCAGCACAACGCGCATGTCGAACAAGTCTTGGTCAACGATTTCGTGATTGAACAGATCGTGCAGCTTCTCGCCGTCGGCATCCTTCAGGTAAATGTACTCGCCGGAGTTGTCCTTGCCACCGTGTTCGCTCGTCGCAAAGAAGATCGGGTAATCATCAACCTTCGGGCAGAGAGCACCAGCCTTCGGGTCATCGTTCCACTTTTGCAGGAACAAAACGCTCGTCTTCGTGCCGGTGTGCGGCTTGAACGTGTTGCCGTGTAAGCCGACGACGGCGAGAATCCGCGCGTGTTCGGAGATGAAGTGACGCAGGCGCGCGTCCGAGACGTTGTTGAAGCGACCTTGTGGCAACACAATCGCCATGCGCCCGCCGGGTTTCAAGAACTGCAAATTGCGTTCGACAAAGAGCAAGTCGCGGCTTTGGTTCTGCGTCCACTTGCCGCTCTCTTTGAAGGCGTGACGGAAACGATTGTCGGCGTAACGCTCGCGCTCCGCTTCGTCTTCGAGCGCGTCAAGGTCAATCGCTTTCCACTGTTTGGCGAGTTCGTATTGATGCAGGATGCGCGAATCGGAAACGTCACCGGCGAACGGCGGATTAGTCATTACAATGTCAAAATCAAACTCGCGGAAAGTCTTCGCGTTCTCCTGTGTGTCGGCAGCTTTCGGAAAGTGACGCAGACGCGGCTTCAGACCGACGCGGGCATCTTCGCCCCACTGAAACGGCGCGAGCGAGTTGACGCGATAGACGTTCGTTTTGCCGTCACCCGCGATGAGGTTCAATGCCTTGCCGATCTTGACGCTGCGCGTGTCGAAGTCCATCCCGTAAACGTATTCTCTCGCATATTCGGCTTGCTCCGGCGTTGGGCTGTCCGATGTCAACTCACCGCCCCAGACGTGAAAGATGGTGTGGAACGTAAAGCCGCAACTGCCCGCCGCCGTGTCAATCATGTACTCATCGTCTTTCGGGTTGAGCATCCGCACGCACATATCAATCACATAGCGCGGCGTGAAATACTGCCCCTTCGCGCCCTTTGCGACTTGAGTTGAAAGATACTCAAATGCTTCGTCAATAATCTGCAAGTTGGAATTGAACAGCTTGATGTCTTGCAGAAACGAGACGCAGACGGCGAGCGCGTCCGGGCTTAAATCAATCTTCTCGCCTTCGAGAAACACACCTTGCCAGCGACGCTTGGCTTCCTCGAACAAGTTGTTGATTTTGTCGTAAAGCTCGGAGTGAGTTTCGCCGGATGCGCGAAATTCGACGTAGCGCCCTTTGCGCCGCTTGGCTTGCGCTTCGTCGTACAGCTTCGCGTAGATGAGCTTAAAGACTTCCTCGAAGGCATCTACACCGGCGTTAGCGAGCACCAAATTTTCAAGGTCGAGAATAATCTTTTTCAGCGTCCACTTTTCGGTAACGAGTTTGTTGCGCGCACCGAGTTCTTCAATGGTGACGCGCTCGTTGATAATCTCGGCAAGCGTTTGATCGGCGCGCGGAATGGTGGAGATGTTTGCGTAAAGGTTCGGGTCGGTGCGACGCAAGATGACTTCTTCGCCGCCGTTCGTCCACACCGCAATCGGTGCGCCTTCCGCATTGCAATAAGATTTAAGTTGTTCTAAGCCATCCTTACGCTTCGGCTTTTTGACTTCGACGATGATGTAAGCTGCCGTCTCGTCATCCTTATCGTGAATGATAATATCCGCCCGCTTCTCATGGATACTCGCGCCGAACTGCACGCCCTTCTCAACCGAGATGCGCGACTTTGGATAGCCATAGCCGTTTAGTAGGCGATACAACACCAACTGCCGCACGATCTCTTCGGGCTTCGCCGGACGTTCCTTGCCATTGGTAAAGTCGTACAAGTGCGGCTTGCCCCGCTTTTCGTGAAGCTCAAGGGCAGCGATTTCTTCGGGAGTGAAAATCTTGAGTGAGTAGTCGGAATTTTGAACGATGTCTTGGAGAGTAAAGGGCATATTCTTGAGGTTGCAATTTTGAATTATTGGAAGAACTCTGCGCCGCCGATGATCTGTAACTTTTTGTGAAAGCGTTTGATTGCTCGAAAGTCGCTGTCATCCGTCACCACAACGATACCGGCACGGGCAGCAGAGAGTGAGATTAAGACATCGGCGAACAACTCTTGCTTTGCCGCCGGTGTGCGTGATGGAGACTTGCCGCCAGCGTTCTTCTTTCGCTCTTGTGCCAGTAAGTGCAGAATGCGCGTTGCCGGTAGCCAATCGTCCGGGTGCGGCACAATCAACTTGTCATCCGTCGCCGCACGCTTCCAAGTCTCGACGTAAGCGCGAAACGGCTTCGGGTCTGCCGCTGTCATCACTTCGCTTAACACGACGCAAGAGAAATGCTCACCGGCGGGCAAGCGGCGCACGGCTTCAAAGGCTCTGCCGGTGATGATGTTGGTGTCGAAGAGGTACGGGCGCGCGGTCACTTCTTCTTTTTCTTGCTGCCGTGCAATTGCTCGTAGGTCATTTTGTACGCGCGTAATGATAGTTCTTCGAGCGTCATCTCACGCAACGGTTTGCGGCGCGCTGGCGTCGCCTGTGCATCGCCGTTTGTTGCGGCATGGCCGTTTCGCCGTGTTGCACGCCCTGTTTTTGTCTGCGCTGTCGCTCGCGTCGCTCGCTTCGGCGTGGTTGTCGTTTGGCTTGCCATCATGCTTTCCCTCATAAAACTTCCCGCTGATGTTTTACTGCTTATGCCGCTTCACGCTTGCGATGATAAAGCGGGATGAGTTGCGCGGCGTCGAGTGCGACAAAAGCGTAAGCCTCGCCGGTGTCGTCGCTAAACTCGACCTCGAACGCGCCGTCTTTCCAACGCTCAACCACTGTGCCGACTTCGCCCCGTCTGAGTCCGTGCTCCGGCACATCCTCCGTCACGGCAACAACATCTAGAACCTTTATTTCATTCATCGCCTTACGTCCTCACTTCGTTACATAGCAACTAACAAGGCGCGGAATGGTCTCGCCCGCGTCAACGATCCACGCCGTGCGAATCGTGACCATGTTGCCCTGCAAGCCTTGCCGCTCAAAGTCAACGGTGTAGCGTGCGCCGTGCGCGTCCGTCACGCCCGGCTGTGCTTCTTTCGTCAACACGGCGGCGAGAATCATCTCGCGTAAAGCGGGCGCATCCGTCGCCGTGAGTCCCAGCGCCGACGCAAAGACGCGCGCTTTGTTTCCGCCTTTGACGTGCGCCGAATTGAGCGAGTAGTCGCGCAACTTCTCAAGCGGCACTTGCGCGCGTTCGGCGTTTGGCAGCTTCGGCATTTACTTGCCTAAACTATTCTTGCCTCTGCGCTTGGGCGATGCAGTTAAAGTTGCCGCCTTCGGTGGTCTGCCGACCTTGCGATCTTCGACAAGTCGCAAGTCACGTTCGCGGATCACTAGATCGCGCCCGAACTTCTCCGCCGGAAGCCGCCCCTCCAAAACCAGATGGCGAATGCGCGAATCGGTCACGCCGAGACGCTCCGCCGCTTGCCGCGTTGTCAACGATGCACTCATAAGAGAAGTTTGTAGCACAAGCGGAAACCCTCACGCAAGAGTGAAGATTCTGCCGTAAAAGGTTTGTGCGGCGTCCGCGCAAGCGTTTTGCCGCGCGCCAAGCGATTGCAGAACACCCATTCTTGCTCTGTATTTGCCTTCAGATGTGCCGACGATGCCAAAGCCGCTGATATTTAGCTTTTGGGAGATTTCACGCTCCCCTCGTCGCTAATGAAGATTCGGCGAGCGAGGCGACGCTTTCCGGTCATGACCATATTGGATATTATCGGACGTGTTTCAGAGGCGCGGCAATTTCAGAAAATATTCTCTTGCCTTCGCCTCGCGGCTATGCGAGACGAGCGCAGTATAAATGACCGTGTTCTGAATGTTCGAGTGCCCTAACCAATCCTGCACAAAGCGCAGTTCCGCGCCCGCGTCCAGTAAGTGCGTCGCTATCGAGTGTTTCAACACATGGAAGTGTCGCTTGTCTTTTGGGATCGCGGCTTCCTCTCCATAGCTCTTCATCAGCACATCGAGCATCTGGCGGCTGATCGGCAGCCCGCGCCGGGAAGGGAAGAGAATCGGAGAGTCGGTGTCACGATGTTTGAGCCACGCCTTCAATGCCCGCGCTTCGTCTGTCTGTAGCGGATGCTCGCCGGAAAGTGAGCCTTTCAGTCGGTGGAGCATGATCCGAAGCCGCTTGAGGTCGAGGTCATCCGCGCGCAGTAAGCCTATTTCGCTGGCGCGCAGCCCATGCCGGTACGCGACAAGGAAGATCGCTTTGTCTCGTTTATCGGTGATCCACTCAAAGAGCCGCCGTGTCTCGTCCAACGTGAGAAACTTAATTGTCTCACTGCGGCGTGCGCGAACATCTTTGCGCTTCGGCACCCCGGACGTTGGTTTCTTCTTGATTATCTTCGCGGGTCTCTTCTTAGTGATGGCGGACATGCAGCAAGATTAGCATATTAGTCAATTCATTAGTTATGTAGACAATCCGATCCGGCTCCCTTAACCTGTCAGACGACACTATAAGGAGTCCATTATGGATGAGCTACTTCGTGCCCGGTTCCGGCGCTACCTCGCCTCGCTAGAGCCAGCCGGCTCAGAACAAGTTATCGCCTATCTCCAGACGCTCCATGCTCGCAATTTCGCGCCCGCGACGCTCGACGCGGTGACCGGCGCCGTGAAAAAGTTCCTCCTCCTCGTGCCTGCCTCACGCCGCGTCTTGCTGAGCCGCAATCTCGCGCAGACAGAGCCGCGCGACATCGACTCATTCATCACGGCGGCGCGGGATGCGGCTTTGGCGCCTTCGACCATCAACACCAAACTGTCGCTGTTGCGTGAGTTCTTTTCCTTTCTCATTGCCGAAGGAGCGATGGCCCGCCAGCCCGTGCTGCGCCACCGCCATCACGTCGCGGCACCCACCACCTTACCCAAGCCAATGCCGGAGGCTGATCTCGTCCGGTTCTTCAAGGCCATTGACTCGGTTAGAGATCGCCTCCTCTTTCTGCTGATGCTGCGTTGCGGGTTGCGAGTCTCGGAAGCCTGCGCGCTGGCTTGGGCAGACGTGGACTTGCCCGCGCTCACCCTGCGCGTCGATGGCGGCAAAGGCGATGTTGACCGCGTCGCTTACCTGGCGTCCGATGTCGATCAGTCTCTACGGCGATGGCAGGCGCGTCGCTGCGGCTCGCCTTACCTCTTTCCCAGCCGGAAGGTAGCGGGCGCTCATCTGGGCAGGCGCAACGTCTTTCTGATGATGAAAAAGTATCTGCGTGAGGCGGGCGTCACGGCTTGCTATTCACCGCACTGTCTGCGGCATACTTTCGCGACACAACTCTTGAACGCCGGGGTAAGTTTGGAAGTGCTCAGGGAGTTGATGGGTCATCGCTCTGTCCAGATGACGCTGCGCTATGCCGAGCTGTATGAGACAACCAAACGGCGGCAGTATGATGCGGCGATGGGGCGCATTACGCGGCATGTCGCCGCCGGGAGTCGATCTTGAAGACACCGCCTGAAGTCGAGCAGTTCTGTCAGTATCTGAGAGTGCGTAACTACTCGCCGCACACGGTGGAGAGCTACGCCATTGACCTCAGACTCTTCTTCGCCGAGGCGGAGGAGCGAGTGCGGAAGGTCACATGGCGTCATGTGAACCGCTTCGTCGCGCACCAGCATCAGCAAGGGCTGGCGGCGACGACCGTTAACCGACGGCTCAATGCGTTGAAGCACTTCTTCGATTTCCTGGCCGTCGAGTCCGCGTCCGCACCGGTCAATCCGGTCAAGCCCAGCCACCATGTACGGACGGGCAGGCCACTGCCGAAGCAGTTGACGCGGGCGCAGGTGCGGCAACTCTTCGCCAGCATCAGCAATGAGATGGATCGGGCGCTGTTTTTGTTGATGCTCCGCTGCGGGCTGCGTGTCTCAGAGGTGGCGCGCCTGACAATCACGGATGTAGACTGGGAGCAAGGGGCGCTGATCGTCAGGCAGGGAAAGGGACGTAAAGACCGCCGCGTGTACCTGTCATCCGATGCGGCAACTGGACTGAAAGAGTGCCTCGAAGGACGCCCGGTGAAGGTGCCGCACAACCATCTATTCTGGAATCAGAAGCGCGCAGGTCAGCCACTCTCGGTTAAGGCCATGCAGAAGAAGATGGAGCGGTACGCGAAAGAGTCGGAGGTGAAAGCGAGTTGCCACTCGTTGCGGCACACGTTCGCTTCAAACTTGTTGGAGGAGGGGGCCGAGATCGTCTCGATCAAAGAGTTTCTGGGCCACACTTCAGTGGCGTCGAGTGAGCGATACGCGCGGCTGTCGAATCAGAAGGTGAAGCAGACGTACTTACAGACGATGAGAAAAGTGATTAGCAAAACGAAGGTCTGAGATGATTGTCGCACATAAGAAGGCGCTGCGGACGACTGCCCAGCGTGGGCCACGGTTCCACGCTGGAAAGGTTGCCGGTGCAAGGATTTGACCGGGATTGCCGGACTTCGGGAATTGTCTACATAACATCTCTTCTGACCAATGGTGCGGCATGGCTTTCAAAATTATGGGGCAGGTAAGTTGATCGAACGGGACGTGTGGGTTCTTTTGTCACGTTCGATATACCATATGACATAAAGACGTTATTAGAGTCTCTGATTAGCAGTTGGTTCGGCAACTCTAAGGACGGGCTTACCGCCAACACTCTCTAGCGGCAGATAGATGCGATGAGTGCGACTGTCAACCGCAATTGAATGAGCCTTCGGCGCGAAGAAACCCTGCGCGACTTTTTCTACAACTTGTCCGCGCACGTCGAAGATAGAAATGATGCCGCTTTCAGCTGAGACATAGAGACGCTTCAGACCTTGATCGAAGGCGAGCACGTCCGGGTCGTTGCCGGTTAAGTAGATAGCGGTCATCTTCTTTTGGGTGAGGTCGAAGACCGCCAACTTAGCGTTTCCTTCGCACGCTGCAAACGCTAAATGATGCTCCCCGTCAATCAAGAGTCCGTGACTCTCTTCGCAACCCGGAAGCGGATAGCTCCCGATTACTTTATCTGTTTGCGGATCAATCTCAGCGAGTTGATTAACTTTGTGGACAGTAACGAAGATATGCCCTGACGCAGCATCGTACTGCGAGTTTCCAGCTCCTCCGGCAAGCTCTATCGTAGCGAGCCGCTGGTTCGTTTTCACGTCAATCACGGTCTCCGACTTTCCATGCAAATCGGAGACATAGAGCTTCATCACAATGCTCGCGTAAGCGATGCCGTCGGGATACTCACCGGCGGGCACACGCGCGATGATTTGCAAGCTCTGATCGTCAATGACGGCCAACTCATTCGTGCCGGTGGCCGTTGCATAGACGCGATGCAGTTCTGGGACGGCGAGCACCCCATGCACGCGCTTTAAGTCTTTAACATCACCGACAACTTTCCCTGTGTTCGTGTCGAACACGGTCATCATGTCGTCACCGAGATGCGCGATGTAGAGGCGTCCGCTCTGCTGCTCGAAGCTCTGATAATCAAGGCGCGTCGCACGCCCCGTTAGAGGCACATCACTAATATTCCGTAGCGGCAGTTTCGTTGTCTGTGCAGTACAAACGGAGAATAATGACGTCACGAACGCAATAACTGTTATCTTCAGAGCCTTCATAGTGCGAGTCCTCGTTGATGCGCTTTCAGGTTCCTCTACTTCCCCTGGTTTTTAGCTAAATTGATCTTATCGAGTGCGGCACGCAAGCCCTGTGCGAGTTTCTGCGCGTCATCATTGGCCCAGAAGTGCATGAAGAATAAACGCGGCGACTCAACCAACATATGGCTATGGATCGCCGTCACTTCAATCCCGTTTTGCCGCAGCGCGCGAATCACCGGATTGACTTCACTTGCGATCAGTACAAAATCGCCGGTGATGGCAGCTTTACCACCACCTGTCGGCTGGAAGTTAATCGCCTGCGCGACACCCATCGAAGGCGGAATGACCGGGCCACTGCTATCAATGGTCGTCGCGCCTTCTGTAATTGTTTCGGCGCGAGGTATGCCGAACTGATAGGCCCCGCCGTTCACTTTTCCGGTCGCGCCCATAATTTGATCGATCTGCTTCGTATCTATGCCTATGTCTTGTGATTGCCCCGGCGCTTGATTGCCACTACTGGCTGTGCTACCACCACTCTCGGCATCGTTTTTCGCTGCTGCGGGCGGCTGACTCGCGCTTGCTGTAGGAGTTTTCGTCAACGCTAAAGCGGCGCTGACCGCCTGCGCCATCTTCACCGGATCGCCCATTCCGCCGATGTGCATATACATGATACGAGGGGATTCGTTGAGCACATGATTATGCAGTGCCGTCTGCTCGATGCCGCCCTCCTGAAGCTTTGTCATAACGGGCGTGACTTCATCCTCCGTGAGCACAAGGTCGCCCATCAGCATCGTCATCTCGCCAGCTTTCTTGAACGCTGCCCACGAGCCGAGGGCGAGCGCCGGTTTGATCTGCACATCTCGAACTGTGACTTTGAGATCGCTGCGCGGCATACTGAAGCGGTAAACATCTCCCGGCATCATCGAGCCTTTGCGCTCCATCGCCTGATCGACGGCATTCCAATCAACGGCTGCGGATCGACCTTGAGAGTTCGCGGGCGGGTTCGCTCCTTCCGGCGTAGTGCAGGCCGCCAGCAGCGAAACCAACGCTATCAAAATTATCGAAATCACCCATGTGACCACACTCCCGTGCTTGCCGACCTGTGCCCGATTCTTTGCTTGTGTAATTTCTGCCGGTGTAATTTTCGTCATGATATTTGCGCCTCTCTTTGAAGTTTTTCCCATTAAAGCAGCGCACGAATGGCTGCGTAGACAATGCCGCTAACGATTGCTCCGACGGCGACGAGCGCCACGTCTCTCTTCAAGAAAACGATGAGCAGGAATGAGGCCAGCGCGATACAGATGCTGACAAGATTGACGAGGGCTTCCGGTATCAGAGCGAGCGAGACCACGAAGATCACACCGACGACTGCCGCACTCGCACCCGCGAGAAACGCTTGAACCCAACGGTTATTGCGTACCTGCTCGATATAGCGCGCTCCTGCCAGAACAAAAATGAATGAAGGGAGAAAGACGAAGAAGGTGGCGACGATTGCGCCGGGAATGCCACCGGCGAGATAGCCCGCGAAGGTGGTGAAGAGCATAAACGGCCCCGGCGTCGCCACACTCAGTGCCACGCCGTCCAGTAATTGCCCGGCTGTCAGCCAGTGATACTCATCAACCGCGCCGCGCTGCAAGAAGACGATTGAAGCATATGCGCCGCCGAAGCTGAACAATCCCGTCTTAAGAAAGAGCCATGCCATCTGCAACCAGCGCGAATCCGTGAAAGCAAAGCCTAAACCCAGCCCACCGATAAATACCGGCATTGTCGTGGACGGTCGTTGTAGTCGCGGCCAGCCCTCTTTAATTAGCAGATGCAATATACCGGCGGCTAACAGGATGACGAGAAAGTTGATTCCGGCGAAGCGTATCCCGATGATCGCACCGATAAGGAGCGCGGCCAGAAGTGGGGTTTTAATCGCCGCTCTGCCAAGCTTAATAATTCCGGCGGCGATAATGCCGAGCACCGCAGGCTTCAAGATAAACAGCGCATTGTTTACCTGCGGGAGACTTCCATAAGTCACATACAGCCAGCTCAGCAGAATCATGATCCCCGCTCCGGGGATGATAAAGGTAAGTCCCGCGAGGATGCCGCCGAAGATTCCTCGCTTCAGGTAGCCGACATAGATAGCAAGCTGCAACGCTTCGGGGCCAGGCAGCATATGGCAAAAACCCATGATCTTGACGAAGCGATCATTCGAGAGCCAGTGGCGACGTTCGACCATGTGGTTGAACATCATGGTGATCTGTGCGACGGGGCCGCCGACGTTGATGAAACCCAGCATCAGAAAGTAAAGAAACACCTCCCGGCTTGCGGGCATCTGGTGGTCTTCATCAAATGCTATCCCTTCAGTTCTGTCGTCATCAACTGCCGTCGCCTGCATAGCTTTCTCCTCACTGTCGCGCGCAGATGAGCCGTTTCAGTGCTCATCTCTTTCTTAGCCCGGCGCTTTTCTTCTTCTTTTCAGGTGTGCCTCCGTCTTTACGCAGCAGCGCATATAGCCCGTCAAAAACAACATTCGCTTGCTGGATGCGCTTCCGGTCATCCTTCAGCAGCTCACCGAGACCTAGCACAATTGCGTTGAGTCCCGCCGCCTCGTGCCGGTTGAACTTATTATCTTTGAGATCAATGTCATGAACGATCTCGGCTATTTCAACGAGGCCGTGATCCCCGCTCAAGCCGAATCTTTTGAGGATCGTCTCGAACGTGCAGTCCTCGCCGTGATGCGTGAACTCCGCGCCGAACATATCGAACGGAATCTCGCCTTCAACTGTCTGACCGTCCGCGACAAATGAGAAGCGCGGGCGCGCGTCTATGAATCGCTTAATCAGCCATGCCGAGGCGAGTCTGTCAATATGCAGGTCGGGTCGGGTGACCCAGAGGCGTCCCTGATATTCAGCCGGATTGAGAGTAGTGCTACGCACGCCGCCCGATTTCGGATTCACGTCATGGCGGCTCTGCTCAGCGTGTAGTGCCTTCTGACATCGCTGATAAGAAGCTAATGCCGCAGAGCGTTTACCGGCTTCAAAGAAGTCGGTCGCAATGGCGCTCTCAAGCTCAGTGTGCAGCTTGTCGAGTTCAGCTTCGTGATGATTGACTCGCCCCAGTGACAGATGTCCGCCGCGCTTCTGCTCGCGGATTGCTCCAAACAATCCATCGAGTTCCGCTCTCACGCGCGTGTAATCTTCGTCCCGCTGTTGACGGAAGGCGGTAATAATTTCGTCATCCGTTGCATCTTCAACGGAACCGGCGCGGAAAACTGTCGCCTCGCCGCCCGATGATTCGATCTCCTGCTTGAGCCATTGGAAATCTTCGTGCGTCTTCTCGTTAAAGGGCAGCACGTAGACGGAATTCTTGATCGCCGTCGCGCCCAACTTCTGTAACTTGCGCCAGGTACGAACGCGCAAGCTCGTAGGCTTTGGCGGCAATTGATGAATGAGCAGAATCCACTCCTGCTTAGGCGGCTGATGTTTCATAATCGAAGTAACAATATGAAGTATAGTAACAATTGTTACTTTAACGAACAAGTTAGTAACGGGAACTTCAATGATATTGTGGGTGGACAAAGTTAAATACGTCCAGCAAATTATATGACTATGCTTGTGAGGCGCGGCACGAAGGAATAAAAGGGTCGGAATGACTTCATCACAACCGGAAAGCCCGTCGGCTACTACCCTATGGAATAATCGGAACTTCCGGTTATTGTTCGGCGCACAGATTATTTCTCTGACAGGAAGCGGCGTTACCACTGTCGGCCTCGCGCTCTTTGCTTATCAACTGACGGGCGGCGCATCCGCAACGGCGGTGATCGGGAACGCGCTGACGCTTCGCATTCTCGCCTTCCTTTTGTTCTCACAACCTGCCGGGGTGATCGCAGACCGCATCAGTCGCAAGAAAATACTGATCGCGGCTGATCTAGTGCGCTTCGGCCTGCTCGCGCTCTTTCCGTTTATTACGGCCATTTGGCAAATTTACGCGCTCATCTTCGCTATTAATGCTATTACTGCTTTTTTCACTCCGACATTTGAAGCGAGCATTCCTGAAGTCGTCGGAGATGAGCATTACGTTAAGGCACTATCACTCTCGCGCGTCGCAACGGACGTTGAAGCTGTCGCCGCGCCCGCGCTCGCCGGGTTGCTCGTCGCGCTCTTTGGCGTGCGTTACGTCTTCTGGTTCGATGCTTTTACTTATCTCGTCTCGGCGCTGCTCGTTCTGCTTGTGACGATGCCCTATGTTGCGAAAGATGCGCTGCCGCTCTCACTGCGCGTCTTTCTCTCCGAAATCACACACGGCACGCGGGTACTATTACGCGAGCCGTCACTAAGACAGGCGCTCACACTCAGTTTCGCAGAAGCGACAGCGGGCGCGGCGGCTATCGTGGCGACGGTCGCTTATGTGCGTGACGTGCTTGGAAGGGGCGAGACCGCTTTTGCTTTCGTGATGGCAGGGCTGGGTCTTGGTTCGACGCTCACGGCGATTCTCTTAGGCCGAGCGACGGGGCGCTATGAGCAAGGCGCTAAGGATAAAGCTGTGCTGCACGGTCGGCGGCACGCATGGGCGGCGCGGGCGCTCATCACGGGCGGCGTCCTGCTCGGTCTCATTTTATTGCCAGACGTGTTCAAGCCGTCGCTCATCATCTTCGGTTTCCTCTGGATGCTAAACGGCGCGGGGCAAGCTTTAATCGCTATTCCCTCATCAACGCTTTTAGCAGAGCATACGCAAGAGGATGAACGAGGCCGTGCCTATGCTGCACACTTCGCTTTAACGCACGCCTGCTGGCTCGTCACTTACCCGGCCATCGGACACGCGGCGGCAAGGTGGGGCGCGCCTGTGACGTTTACTGCGGCGGGCATCGTGTGTCTGCTCGTCACTGCTGGGGCAGTTGCTTTGGGAAGTGGAGTCGGCGGGGCGCACTACCATCAAAGGTGAGCGAAAGAACTAGAAGCATGTTATTAGTCAGAATGACTATTTTGTGTGCAGGGTCATTGTTACTATGCGACAGCAATTCGCGGACAATGATCCTCGCCGTATTCATCGAAATTCAAGCGGGACGGCAGCTCATCCCGATGCCAACTTGGTACTTGTTTCAATCTTCTGTAATTCCGCAACAGATACACCCGCCCGTCTTCGGTCGTCGCCTCTAATCCATCGAGCGTTTCAATTAAAGATACCCTCTGTCCATACCGCAGCCTTGGGATGTATCCATTCCTGCCGAGCACCCGGATGCAGCAACTCAGGTCAACTTTCTTAGTACCGAGGGGGTGGCGAGCAAAGCTCTCTAAGCGATCCAGCACTGAAGGCAAAGCGAACCAGTTCTGCTCTTGCAATCGAGTCGTGGAGGGCTTTCCATTAAGTGCGTAGTGGCCGCGCACCTCATTTCGGTAGCGGACGTACTCCGGGAGTCCTAGACGCAACTCGTCAAAAACCCACTCATTGAACTGGTCGTAGTATTCCCGACGATCATCTCTGAAAGCCCTCTCTAATTTGCCGTTGGTCTGCGGATGTCTGACCGATGAATGAATAAGTCTGATTCCAAGATTGGAGCAGAAGGCTGAGAGGAGGTAGCCTTTGAACTGCGAACCGTTGTCGAAGACTACACCTTTAGGGACCGTCTGGAACTTCCGCATGGCGGCGATCATCGCTCTGAGGGTGTCATTCTGTGTCGGTTCCCTCAGCAAGTCGCAATAGACGTAGGCCCGCGAGTAATCGTCCAGCAGCGTGAGTTGATAAGCCGTGCGGTCTTCGTCGGTAAGTGTGACCTTCTCGAAGAGGTCACCGTGCCAGAGCGAGTGCGGATGGTTGCGCTCGTAGAAGCGCCACACAGGAGACCCAGCAGGCGGGTGTCTCTCGCGGAGAATTATTCGCTTGACTCGTCTGACAGTTAAAGGACTGATTCGTAGTCCATATTGATTCTGTAAATCCCAGGCAAGGCGGTACGGCCCAAGATAAAGTTTGGCCTCGATTGTTTTCCGAATAAGCTGCTTATCGTCATCGGTGAAGCGGTGGGCTTTGAATGAAGGTGCGTTGCGTTTCTTCAGACGCGGCAATCGAAGCCGTTTGCGCACGCGCTGGACGGTGCGGGGGCTTGGCGAGTCCGGCGCGAGCGACTCACTGATTTGATAAGAACTCAAAGTCGGACTGCGCTGGGAAAGAACTTTGATGCACTGCTCTTTTTCTTCAGACAAACGGTTGGATGGGCGCTGTGGCCCACGTCGCTGATCTTTCAGCGCACTTCGCATGGCAGCAAGGGCACGTCGCCTGAATTTATAAAGATCGCTGCGGCAGATGTTATACTGTTGACAGACCTGAGCAGCAGGCTCGCCTCTGAGCAGAGCTAACACGGCGAGCAGTCGCCGCTCTTCCTTCTCGCCGTTGGCTTCTTTGTTATCATTCCCATCCATTGCCTTTCACCAATAGAAAATAAAGGCGGCGTCGCTAACGCGCCGCACGCCAGCTTCGCGGACGGGGTATTGACCCCGCCCTTGACCAAAGGGAACATCGTTCCCTCTGGACTCCCTTAGTTTCTATTCGGCGACCCCGCAGCAAGCTGGCGGGGTATTAAAGAATAATTTCGCAGAATGCCGAGAGAGCGAAATTATTCGCTAGTATTGACATCCAATTCAGCCAAGAGTACGCTTCAAACACCTTCTTATGCGTACTCCATCTCCAAAAACGAAACCAGCTTACAAACCTGAGATGCCCCGCGCAACTAAACAGCCGGACAGCTTGAAAGAGTTGATTGCCTCGACCATTAAGCTGTGGCGCAAGTCTCATCTGACTTACGATCAAGCGCGTTACGTCTCAAAAGAAGCTCGCAAGCAACTGGGCATTGCGAGAGTCAAGACGCGCAAGCAAATCGTTGACCGATTGTCACGTGATGATGAACAAAAACTTATCCGGCAGGCGTACAAAGATCATGGTGAGCATGGCTTGCTGATTAAGACCTTGTTCCAGAGCGGGGCGCGCGTGTCGGAGTTCGTCGGCTTACGAGTTGCTGATTTGTTCTTCGACGAGCAAATGCTCTTGATTGAGAAGGGCAAGGGGGGCAAGAGTCGCTACGTTCCTATCCTTGCGGAACTCTCTCAAGAAATACGCACGCATCTGGGAAATCGCAAGATCGGATACTTATTCGAGACTAATCGTCATTCGGCTTACTCGCCCAGACGTGTGCAGCAGATTGTGAAAGACGTAGCGGAACGAGCCGGAATAACGAAACGGGTGTATCCGCATTTGCTGCGGCACTCCGTCGCCACCACACTGCTCGAACGCGGGATGCCGATTGACCAGATACAGAAGTTTCTTGGTCACTCGAAGCTGGAGACGACGCAAATCTATGCGGAGTCAACAACTGAGATGATTAAAGACAGTTACCGGCGGGCGTTGGGCGGGTAAGTTGCGGGCGAGCACTTCGTCCGTGAACACACGCTCGCGGTGTAGCCGTGACTGTCACGGCGGCACCGGTCATCGCCAATCGCAGTGATGTGATCGAGAGATTGCGATTGCTAGGAGGAAGACAATGGGAACGGAAAAAACGCTCAAAGACACGTTCGGCGAGACGCCTTACCGGCTGCTCTTCGAGGAGATTAGAGACTTCGCCATCCTTCATCTCGACCGTGAGGGGCACATCATCAGTTGGAACGCGGGTGCCGCCGCGATCTTCGGCTACGAAGAAACGGAAGCTATCGGCAAACCTTTCGCCTTCCTCTTCACTCAGGAAGATGTCGAGAGCGGCGTGCCCGAGTGGGAACTGAAGAAAGCTGCGGAGACGGGTCGAGCGGAAGATGTGCGCTGGCATGAGTGCAAGGATGGTACGCGCTTTTACGCCAATGGCGTGACGACCGCCCTGCGCGATGAGAATGGAGATTTGCGCGGCTTCGCGAAAGTGGCGCGCGACGACACCGCGCGCCGTCAGGCGGAACTCGATTTGCAGGCTTCCGAAGTTCGTTACCGGCGGCTCTTTGAAGCTGCCTACGACGGTATCCTCATCCTCAATGCAGAGACGGGACAAATCACCGACGTGAACCCATACTTGTGCAAGTTGTTGGAGTATCCGCACGCAGAGTTTATTGAAAAAAAACTGTGGGAAATCGGTTTGTTCGAGGATAAGGACGAAAGCCAGGCCGCGTTCCGCGAGTTGCAGGAGAAAGGTTACATCCGTTACGAAGATAAGCCGCTCAAAACCAAATCGGGCGAGAACCGTGAAGTCGAGGTTGTTAGCAACGTCTATCGTGAAGACGGGCACCACGTCATTCAATGCAATATCCGCGACATTACCGAACGCAAGCGGGTGGAAGTGGCACTGCGGGAGTCAGAAGCACGTTATCGCCTAGTGACGGACACCGCGTCCGACGCCATCCTTACCATCGACGAACAAAGCACGATCCTCTTCGCCAACCCGGCGACGGAAAAAATCTTCGGCCACAACGCCCGCGAGTTAATCGGCCAGAGCCTGACAGTGTTGATGCCGGACTACTTACGCAAACTACACCACGCCGGGCTCGGACGCTACGTCGAAACTGGACACAAGCACATCTCGTGGGAGGGTGTAGAACTGAAGGGGGTGCACCTTGATGGGCATGAAATCCCCATTGAGGTCTCTTTCGGCGAGTTCAAGGAAAGTGGCAGGCGCTTCTTCACGGGGGCCGTACGCGACATTTCCGTACGCAAGCGAGCCGAGGAGGAGCGCGAGCGCCTCCTGGAGAGAGAGCGGCAGGCCCGCGAAGAGGCCGAACAGGCCAACCGGCTCAAGGATGAGTTCCTCGCCACGCTGTCGCACGAACTCCGCACGCCGCTGACTTCGATTGTCGGGTGGTCGGCGATGTTAGCGAACTCTCAGCTCGATCCTACCAACGCCCGCCACGCCATCGAAGTCATCCAGCGTAATGCACGGATGCAAGTGCAGATGATTGACGATCTGCTGGATGTCTCGCGCATCATCACCGGGAAGCTCCGCATGAGCGTGCAACCCGTTGACCTCGGCACCGTCATCATCGCGGCGGTTGACGGCCTGCGCCCGGCGTCGGAAGCCAAGGAGATACGTTTACAGTTGCAACTCGATTCCCCGGCGGGGAAAGTCTTCGGCGACCCCGACCGATTGCAACAGGTGGCATGGAATCTCATCTCGAACGCCATCAAGTTCACCCCGCGTGGCGGGCGCGTGCTGGTTCGTCTGGAGCGCGTTAACTCACACGTCGAGATTACTGTCAGCGACACGGGCGAAGGCATCGCGCCGGAGTTCCTGCCGCACGTCTTCGACCGCTTCCGGCAGGCCGATGCCACGTACACGCGAGCCCACGGCGGCTTAGGTCTGGGCCTGGCGATTGTCCGCCAGTTGGTGGAGTTGCACGGCGGGACGGTCCGGGTCGACAGCGCGGGCGAAGGGCACGGCTCAACCTTCACCGTCAGCCTGCCATCGCTCGCGGCGAGCGTCGCGGCCGACCACATGGAGCGGCGCGTTCATCCGCAGACAACCAATTCGTCTGAGTTCGAGTGTCCGCCACAGCTCGCGGGGGTCCGGGTGCTGGTCGTTGACGACGAAGCGGACACGCGCGAGTTGATGCGATTCATCCTCGAAGGCTGCGGGGCGCGTGTGAGTACGGCGGACTCGGCGGCAGCCGCGCTGGAAGCATTAAGGGCGGAAGCGTTCGACGTGCTGATCAGTGACATCGGGATGCCGGAAGAGGACGGCTATGCCCTGATCGCTCAAGTGCGCGCGCTCGACAAGGAGCGCGGCAGCAGGATCCCGGCGGCGGCACTGACGGCTTACGCGAGCGAAGAGGATCGCATCCGCACACTGCGCTCAGGCTTCCAGATTCACGTGCCGAAGCCGGTCAGCCCGGGCGAGTTAATTGCGGTCGTTGTTAACCTCGCCGAACGCACCGGGACTATCGTGCCCTAACTCGCCGACCTATTAAAGTCGCTTCGACCACGGCGACTGTGTAGATCAGTCTCGCGAATGTCCGCGAATTGCTGTCGCATAGTGACAATGACCCGATACACAGAATAACTCTTCTGACCAATACAGGGTCTGGTAATCTAATTCCACAAAAGAACCTTTCTGTTGAATTATACCATGCTGTAAATGAAGATTTATTGGCCGCTGCTGTGGATAAAGCAGCGAGGGAAAGCCGCTGGATAATGCCTCATGGGTGTGAGTTCTACTATCGCGGGGCAGTCAAGTTGACTTAAAATCTTGGCTGGTGGATGCGTCTATATGTGTTTAGAGGTAAGGAAATTCCATCTAAACAAATTAGTGCCGACCGACCGGGCCGTATAATCAGAAGTTATGCTGCTCGCATTGGTGAAAGGAGAATGAAAGCATGACCAGAAGAAATTCGACACTTGCTTACGTCATTCTTATAGCCTTAGGAATTCTTGGGGCGTGGCTCGTTGGTATGTTTGAAGGAGAGAGACCTGCGGGGGACATATCAGGGCTTGATATGCTCCTGTCGTTCGTTGGGTTTTTCATCTTTCTGGGCGCTCTTATCGGAATTATTCTTGTCATTCGTCAGAATATGCGCCCGATGAGCCAGAAGGAAATAGCTGGGTGGGAAATAATCAGGGAGAGAGGTAAGCGCAGCTACATCCGAAATGCAATCGTAAAAGGCATCTTATTCGGATTAATCGGTATCTTGTGGCCTGTGATGAGTGATTTCTGGAAGGTCAAATCGTTCAGCCTAATATTGGATTCTATCTGGATATATGTGGCGCTGTTTCTGACCTGTGTTTTCGCGGCCTTTTACGCGGCGGTAAGGACATGGGATGCAAACGAAAGAGATTATGAAGCTCTTGTTCAGCCGCAGCATAACAACGCCATGCAGCCGACCGCGAAATAGCGTTGCTTTCATGCGCGAGACTTGCGTGGTTTCGAGGTTGCGTGCGCGCCGGTCAATTCCATCTATAAAGCGAGTCAAGAAAAAAAGAACAGACTTCTCCCTAAACGGCCATTGCGCCGTTTTTGTGTTTTCTCTTGATGGCCAAGGTGCGGGTTATGCAATCGCACTGATGTAG
>JAABUM010002180.1_pt1 | contig 26916 bp, 28 predicted proteins | sample 5559161 | NCBI WGS metagenome assembly JAABUM01 (sample SAMN10711868, study PRJNA513369) | rock metagenome | isolation source: Antarctica rocks | place: Antarctica: Victoria Land, Siegfried Peak nord
AGGATGCGCCGGGCCTCGGGGTCCGTGACCCCGCTCAGATCCACCTCATCCAGCATACGCACGCTCCGTCAGGCCCCGACTCAGTGGCCTCAGTATACCTGCCCCCCCGACTTTTTGAGAGGATACCCCTTTGCCGATGTAACGGTACCACTGGGCGAGTGGCTGCACTTGCCGCCGACGGTCGCGCAATCGACGTTTCTTATCGACGGTTTCCGCTTATCTCCCAAGCTAGTGAACGCGCTTAAGCGCAACGCCGTTAACACGCTCGAGCAGTTGAGCGCTCTTACTCCGCGTGACCTGCTCGCCATGCGTAACGTTGGACCTGGGTACGTTAAGGAAATCGTGGATACGCTGACGGATCTAACCTCAGCCGCGGCATGCCTGTCAGATGCGCGGTGGCCGCCGCTTGATGGATGTCTTACCATGATGCATGGCGAACCAGCGCAGGCGCCGGCAGGACCATCTGGTTTAGGCAGGATAACAGATCAGGAACAACCCGATCCCGTGACCGTACCCATAGCGCTATCAGCATGGCTAACGCTGCCGCCTTCTGTTGCGCAATCGACGTTACCACTTAAACGGCTGCACCTATCCGCGCTGGTAGCGAATGCGCTGGAATTCAACCGCGTGGAAACAGTGGCCCAACTGAGTTCCCTCTCTCCATCCGCACTCTTTGGCATGCCTAGAATCGGGCGGGAATCGATCAAGGAGATAATGGCTATGCTGACCCGACTCTCCGCGCAAACGCCGGAGTCGTTGGACCCCGATGCAATCATTTTCGGAGATTTGTATCGAGAAGACATGGCCGTCGCATCATTACTAACGTCAGAGGCGGGACCCGATGATGTCAACGTTGGACAGTCGGCGCGCATAGCCGCCGTGCGCCACATGCTCTCCGACACGCGGTTCGCGGACAACCTACTGGCGCGTGGCGTCCTGGTCGATATGTTACCGTTGCCACGGCTCTCCGGTACATGGGCTACTGGCAGCGGGAGTCAGGAGCGAGTGACGACGCTGGGCGATGTCGCGGTTCGTGTGACACGGCTTTTAGCGAACATGCTCCCTCATTCGGAGATAACCGCCGCCGATAAAGCGATTGTTGAGCTACGCGGAACCTGCCAGGCATTTCTGCAAGACATGCTGGCCGCGACGACGGCGCTATACCACGACCGCGACACAAATGACCTGCCCTCCGGATTACGTCTATGCGACCTTCTCGCTCTACTCTTGCTTAATGCACCGGAGCGGGCCATAGACGTCGTTTCTCTCCATTATGGGCTTCGCGATGGGCAAACGCACACCCTACAGAATATTGCTGTCGCCAAAGGATTGTCCCGCGGGCGTATCCATCAAGTGGAGTCACGCGGTCTCGACTTTACGTGGCGCAAACGCGCTATCTCTCTAGCTGTGGCGGGACAATTGCTGCGGGCTCTCGTCGAACCGTTCATGGCACAACGCTCTGGCGTGGCAACGGTCGACGAGCTCGTCGAGGACGTGACGCAGCGTGGGCTGGCAGGGCCGGTCTCGGCTCCGCATGCCTTGCGCTTTCTCCTCGATCGTACAAAAGTGCTCGCCCCGCTTGGCGGTGACGTCTATGCGCTGCCTCAATCGGGCATCTCAAGCACTCTTTTGGACACAGTTCGGCAAGCCGTGATAGCGCGGTTGGAAAGCGCGGTTACCTCCATCGAGTTTGCCGCGTTAATCGGCGACGCGGGAGTGAGGCGCGCGCTAAACGACTACTCCGGCGCCGGCGCCGACCGCCTTATTACGGTAGCTATTCGGAGCGACGATCGAGTCGTGTGCGAAGGTAGCCGTCTCGACCTACGCCGACGTGAGTGGCGCTGGACCGATGAGTTGATCCGCGCCCTTCGCGAATTAAAGCAGCCAGCTCACTTTACCCGCATTGCTGAAGCTACCAATGCGTTGCTGCCTTCTGATCGCCAGGTACATGTGCGCAACGTGCATGCGATGATGCATCGGCGTGATGATCTTTTCGTGCGAACAGGAATGGGTGTATATGGATTGGCCGAGTGGGGAATCGCCAAGGAGTGGACGATCGCCGATACGGTGTATCGCATCCTATCGGAGAGCGGACAACCGTTGCCGATGCGCGAACTGACCGCGCGTGTACTCGAATATCGTCAGGCCAGGCCGACGTCCGTAGGCGTTATGGTCGGCGCCGACAAACGTTTCTGTCGGGTCGGTCCAAAAATCGGGCTGTGTGAGTGGAGGAAATGAGGAGTTGTCCATTAGGGGTCGATGCGGAACCTGTAGCCTACCCCTGGCTCGGTCACGATGTGCGCCGGCCGCGCCGGATCGCGCTCGATTTTGCGACGCAGTTGACCGATAAAGACGCGGACGAGTTGGCTCTCGCCATCGTATTGTGGACCCCAGACGGCGCGGAGCAAGTACCCGTGGGTGAGGACCCGGCCCGCGTTGGCGACGAGCGTCTTGAGGAGATCGAATTCGGTGGGCGTCAGCCGGATGTCATCACCACCACGGGTGACGACGCGCCGGTCGACGTCGATACGCAGGTCGCCCGACTCCACCACTGTGGACGGGCCACGAGCGCCCGCCGCCCGTCGGAGCGCGGCCCGTATCCGCGCTAGCAGTTCGTTGACCCCAAACGGTTTGGTCAGGTAATCATCCGCGCCGGCGTCGAGCGCGGCCACCTTGTCGCGTTCGTCGCCACGCGCTGATAGGATCAAGATGGGTACGGGCGACCGCGCGCGCAACTCCTGGCACACCGCGAGGCCGGAGAGCCCTGGTAAGACAAGGTCGAGCACGACGAGGTCGGGTAGGCGCGCAGCGAGTAGGTCCAGGGCTTCCTCCCCGGTGGTCGCCGTCTGCACATCGTACCCATGGGCCGCGAGCGTCGTTCGTAACGAGCGCAGTAGCTGCGGCTCATCGTCGACGACCAGGATGCGCGCCCCGTGGCTCATGACGGGACCAACTCCCGCGCCCGCGCCACGTCCTCTGCTACCGGCGGGGCGTCCGGCAGCCACACCGCGAAGCTCACGCCGGGCCCATCCACAGCCTCGATCCGGATGGAGCCGCCGTGAGCGTCGACGATGCCGCGGCAAATTGCCAGCCCCAATCCGCTGCCGGACGCCAGCCCCTCCGTCGCCGCGCCGCGATAGAACGGCTCGAAGACGCGCTCGCGCTCCGCGAACGAGATGCCCGGCCCCTGATCACGCACGCGCACGCTGATCCCGGCGCGCTCCGCCCACACGGTCACCTTGATCGGGGTAGCAGGGGGAGCGTACGCCGCGGCGTTCTCGATCAGGTTGCTCAACACCTGGTCGATGCGCGCGTAATCGGCGGGAATCAGGGGTAGGTCATCGGGCGTGTCGACGGTGATAGGGCGCCCCGGCAGACGGGACGCCAGCCGGTCGACGACACCCGCGGCGATCTCGGACACATCCACCCATTCCTTGCGCGGGCGCAGGGCGCCACCCTGAAGACGCGACAAGTCGAGAAGGTTGGCGACGAGGCGCGTCAGGCGGTCCGTCTCCACATCGATGGCCTCGAGCAGTTCACTATGTCCGCGCGCGTCGAGGGCGTCGCCAGGCTCGAGCAGCCCAGTGACGGCCGTCTTGATCGCCGCCAGTGGACTGCGCAAGTCGTGGGATACGGCGGAGAGCAGCGCCGTCTTGACCCGATCGGCCTCTTCGAGCGCCGCTGTCTGCGCCCGCTGGCGCCGCGCCCGCTCGGACAAACGCATCTTGTCGATAGCCAGGGCGGCCTGCTGCGTAAAGGTCACCAGGAGCCGTTCGTCTTCGGCGTCGAACGGCGTGGCGCCGCCAGCGCGCGCCACACGCATGACCCCCACGACAGTCCCCGCGACCGTGAGCGGCAAGTAGAGCGCGCCCCAGGCCGCCCCCACCCGGCGGCGTATCGTCGGCGTGCGGGGATATGCCCCGTTCGCGCTCACCGGCTCGTACACCGTGGCGACGTGGCCTGAGGTGATGACCTGGCGCACGATCGCTTGCGCCCCCCGCCCCTCGACCTCGTCCCATGGACCGAACTCCGCGACGACGCGGAGACGGTCGTTTGTATCGGGGAGCAGGATGTGGCAGGCGTCGAGCCCGAAGGCGGCGGCCGCGCGCCGCGCGATGGCAGGCAACGTAACCGCCAGGTCGTCCTCGCCGATCAGCGCCGTGCCCAGGTCATAGAGCACGGCCATAGCGCGTTCGCGCCGTTGCGCGTCATCGGCGCGCGCGCGCGCGCCCGCGGCGAGTCGTCCGGTGAGCGCCGCGATGGCGAGGAAAAAGAGAATGGTGAGCCAATCACCGGGGTTGGCGACGGTGAGCTTACCCACGGGAGGCACGACGAGGAGATCGAGCGCGAGCGCGGCCAGTAGGGAGGCGAAGAGGGCGGGCCACAGGCCCCAGACCGTGGCCACCGCGACGACGACGATCAGATACACGAGCGAGATATTGACGATGCCAAGGACAGGACGCACGGCCTCAGCGCCCACGCTGGCCAGGAGCACGGCGAGGGCGCTGACGGCGAAGCGCATCCAGCGCGAACTCATCATCAACCTTTGCAGTCTGTTCATGCTTGTAGCATAGCGCGCCCGACCAAAGATAGCGGTCACGGCGCTTCCGATAGACTATCCGCTGTTCTACTGTATTAACTGTATTAACGCGGAAACGCGCCGCACGTACCAGTGCGCCCGTTTCACGCATTCCTGAGTTGGTTCCTCCCATGTATGCCATGTCGCGGCTATGATAGGGTGTACGAACAGGGAGGAGGCGCTATTATGGACGACTCACAAGCGTTGACGGTTGAGGAAGTCCGTGTTGTCGAGGGGGTGGCGCGCGAGGATGGGCGTGCGCCGTGTCCGGCCTGCGGCCGAGTGATCACGGCAGGCGACGAGGTCGTTATGCCGCTTGGCGATGTGCGGCGCGGCGCCATCGGCGTGACCGTGCACGCGCCCTGTTTCAGGGCAATCGGCCGCGCTGGCTTGCTGGAGTTGATGGTCGCGGCCCACCACCAATAGGAGCATAACTGGTATGACGTTGGTTAATCAATTCGGGCAGGTCAGCTTGCTCCATGAACTAACCGGGGGACAGCGCTACCGCCGCTACCGCTACACGTCCTATCTCGCGCTGTTCTCGGCTGGTGATCAGTTTCCGAACAGTGCCCAGTACATACCAGCCAGCACGCACATGACGATTGAAGGTTCGCCATGGCGACTCCGGGCCGCCTGTGCTGCTGCTGCACGGCCACCCGCGCACTCATGCGACCTGGCATCGCGTCGCCCCCTTGCTCGCGCGCCACTATACCGTAGTCTGTCCAGACCTGCGTGGCTACGGGGCGTCCTCGAAGCCGCCGACGCCCCCCGACCATGAGCCGTACTGCAAGCGCGCCATGGCACGCGACGGGCTGGCCTTGAGCGGCTGATCTAATAGGAGGGACCATTGTGGAGAGTCCGCGAGATCTGGCCTCGGACGCACGCGTTGCCGAGGTTGAACGGGTCGTGCGGCAGGCGTCGCACTGGGCGGCAACACGGCTGGACGTTCGGGCGCTGCTCTTGGTCGGGTCGTGGGCACGGCAGGCCGCGCGGCCTGATTCGGATGTCGATCTCGTTGTCCTGACCACGACGCCGGACGTCTATACCCCTGATGGCGCCTGGACGCGCGCGCTAGATGCGGTGGAAATCAGCCGTGTACAGCAATGGGGACCTATCGCCGAACGGCGGCTGGTCCTCCCCTCGGGCCTAGAGGTTGAGATAGACATCGGACCGCTCTCGTGGGCACAGGCAGACCCGGTTGACGCGGGGACGCGCCGCGTCGTCACTGACGGCTGCCGCATCCTCTACGATCCCGATGGTCAACTACAGCGGCTTATCGTGGCTTGTGGCGCCGACGGGCCATCGTAGACCATCGAGTTGCCATGTGGGATAATCCTCACCACGACATAAACGTGTTAGGGACAAACAGCACGGGGGAAGGCAGCGTATGGGGAAACGACGCCATGTATAATGGGGCCGTGAGTAGAGATGTATAATGGGGCCGTGAGTAGAGAATGAGCGGAGGACGATCTACGGAGGCTTTCCCATGATTTTCATCGTTGCCAAGTTTACGGTCCGTCCTGAGTACAGCGACGCGTGGCTGGAGCGCGTGAGCGCCTTCACGCGGTCAACGCGGCAGGAACCAGGCAATTTATGGTTCGAGTGGTCGCGGAGCGTGGAGAATCTCCATCAGTTTGTCTTGCTCGAAGCATTCCGTGACGCGGAGGCGGGCACCGCGCATGTCACATCCGACCACTTCAAGACGGCCACACGCGACCTGCCCCCGCTGTTGATGGAAACCCCGGATATCGTCAACGTCGAAGTTCTGGGAACCGCCTGGTCCAAGCTGGGGGAGTTGGCCATCCCGGACAGCGCCTCCGGTTAAGGGCTGGGGGCGCCGGCGCGTTGGGGTGAGCCGCGAGCCCAACGATGACAAGTCTTGGACGCAAAGCTTCTGGGATTAAGATACGGAGGGATATGGCGCCATGCGCGGCTTGCTTACAGAGGGACGACTCCTCATGGCGATGCTGACGACGGGGACGTTGGCGCCGGCGCCGGGCAGGCGCCGGGGGCGTCACGATCGCCTGGTGAGTGTCTATGTAGCGGGTCGGCGGGAGGACGTATGAGCGAGAAGCGGGCAACCGCGATCATTGGCGTGGGGAGAGGCCGGCGCTGTGGACGGGCGAACACGGCGATCACCGCGTTAGCATGGCTGGGCTTGGTGAATATCATGAGTATACGATGGATTGTCTGTGCTCAGGCGGCTTGCGCGTGAGATGATGGAACGACGCCCTGCGCGTTGGGGCGAGCATCGGGCGCGCAGGTCACATGTTGCCGTCATCGGGCCTCGCGCAAGGGGCGGAAGAACGCGCGCAGGTCCTCGACCAGCAGAGCGGGTTCTTCCATCGCGGCGAAATGGCCGCCGCGCGGCATCTCCGTCCAGCGCTCCACGCGCAGGCTCCGCTCCGCCCACTCACGCGGCGGGAGCGCCAAATCCTTGGGGAAGATGGCCACGCCCGCGGGGACATTGATGCGTTGCTCCGGCGCCAGCGGCGGTATGCCCCTGTTCTCGTAGTACAGGCGCACTGAGGAGTTGATGGTCTCGGTCACCCAGTAGATCATGATCGTGGTGAGCAACTCGTCCTTGCTGAACCGCCGCTCCACGTCGCCGGCGCAGTCGCTCCACGCGCGGAACTTCTCCACGATCCACGCGGCCAGGCCGACCGGCGAGTCGGTGAGCCCGTAGGCGAGTGTCTGCGGCTTGATCGATTGCAGCATCATGTAGGCGCCCTCGTGCGCGGACCAGTCCCGGACGGCGTCCAGGTAGCGCCGCTCGGCGGCGGAGAAGTCGGGCCGATCGGCCGTGGGATAGCCGACGTCGGTGAGGTGCATGCCGACGACCAGGTCGGGGTGCGCCAGCGCCAACCGCCGCGTGACCGGGCTGCCGAGGTCCCCACCCGCGGCGGCGAAGCGCCGGTAACCGAGCGTGTCTGCCATCAACCGCGCCCACAACGTGGCGATGCGCTGTCCGTTCATGCCGCGCGCGCGTGGACGATCCGAGAAGCCGAACCCCGGCAGCGACGGCACAACCACGTCGAACGCGTCGGCGGGGTCGCCGCCGTACCGCGCTGGGTCGGTGAGTAGCGGGACGATCTTGAGCATCTGGGCGAACGAACTGGGCCAGCCGTGCGTGATGATGAGCGGCAGCGGGTGCGGCCCGCGCCCGCGCTCGTGGACGAAGTGGACGCCGACGCCATCGATGTCGGCGCGGTACTGGGCGTATTGGTTGAGCGTGGCCTCCTGCGCCCGCCAGTCGAACCCGTCGCGCCAGTAGGCTACCAGGCCCTTCAGATAGGCCAGGTTCGCGCCGTAGTCCCACCCCGCGTCGTCGACCTCATCCGGCCAGCGCGTGGCGGCGAGCCGTCGGCGCAGGTCGGCCAGCACGTCATCAGCCACCGCAATCGTAAATGGTTGAATGCCCATGATCATCTCCCGTCCTCCACGACACCGCTGTTTCTTTATAGTGGTGTTATACCAGCGCCGCGCCCAACATGCAACCATCGATCGTGTATACTGGTGTCGTGAGCGATAGCAATGAGGATCGCGTCGGCGCGGCGACCCCGCCCGTGCTGACCCGTGTCGAGGGCTTCCTCAACACCCTTGATGAGCGGCGTTTCGCACGGCACGGCCAGCGACACGCGGGCGAGGACCTGCTGGCGAGGGAGGCGGATCTGGTCGTGTGGCTGGCGCGGCATGGCCTGTTGCAGCCGGGCGAACAGGTGGACGGCGAGAGCTTCGCGCTGGCCCTGGCGCTGCGGCGCGCCCTACGCGCGGCGCTCGCGGCCAGGGCTGGCCAGGAGACCGACCCCGGCGCACTCGCCGCCTTCCCGTCGCTCCCCCTGCGACTCGCTGTCGACGGTGGGGGTGGGGCCGCGCTCCTGCCGGCAGAGGATGGCGCGCGCGGGGCCATCGCGGCCCTGGCGGCGGATGTCGCCGTTGCCGCGGCAGGGGGGGTATGGCCGCGGCTGAAGATGTGCGCCCACGGCGACTGCCGCTGGGTCTTCTACGACGGCTCGCGCAACGGGCGCGGTCGTTGGTGCACGATGGACGTCTGCGGCAATAGGGCCAAGACCCACGCCTACCGCCAGCGACACGCCGTCCAGCCCGGATCATGAGTGCGCGGAACTCTCGCATGTGAGGTGGGGTCGTCGACATCGCGTGGCGGCCATGGTCGGGCATGAGCGCGTTTCCGTAGCACCATGCGTCTTCGATTGACGGTCCAGTCGACACGCCGTTACACTGTCAACAAGGTCGTGTCGTTAGGACTAAGATGTAGGAGGGATAGCCACATGCCCAAAGCCGCACGAGTCCTGGCCGCGCTCAAGCGCGACGGGTGGGTGCAAGTCCGATAAAAGGGATCGCATCGCCAGCTAGTCAAGGACGACAGGCGTGCGACATTCGCCTACCATGATGTGCGCGACCTGGGGAATACGCAACTGCGGGACATCGCCGATGATTTCGGTTACGCGTTGGATGAGTTGCGGCGGCTGATCTAAAGGGGGGGGGGCAATGGACCTGCGGGTGGAATACTACTACTACGACGAGGAGTCAAGCAACTGGGGCTTTCGCGTCCCGGCGCTCACTATTGTCGGCGGCGGCGACGACACGCTCGCGGAGGCTGAGGAACACGCGCGCGCGGCGATCTTGTTTACGCTCGGCGGCGACACACGCGATCGCGATGAGCCCGGCCGGCGCGTCGGCTACTTTCGTGTCACGCTCGATCCGATCCCGGTCGCCCAAGCCGTGTAGGGTTGGGCCATGTGGGGACGATAGGCGCATATTCGACCGCTGATCCACCCCCTCTGCTTTATGGTAGACTGCCTGTACTCCGACGACCCCCACATCAGATGATGGGGCGGCGTCGGCGCGTTCGGGTGAACAGTGAGCCCAAGGATAACGTCCTGCGGTCTCACAACGTGACGCGAGTTTGGTAAGGTCCTGGCATGCCGGCGCGCGGCGTGTCAGCAAGAGCATAGACAACGAGGATGGGCGTCGGATGGTCATTTTCGATAGGGGATATCATGCCGCTTGAGCGCATTCAGCCCCACGGACTACAGGACTCGCCCCTCTTCACGCATGTGGTCAAAGCCGGGCACACGGTCTACATCGCCGGCCAGGTCGCGGTAAGCCAGGAGGGCCACGTCGTGGGTCAAGGTGACATCACAGCCCAGGCCACCCAGGTCTTCGAGAACCTGCGGACAGCCGTGGCCGCCGCCGGGGCCGATCTGTCGCACCTCGTGAAGATCACGATCTACGCCACGGACGCCGCGTTCCGCGACCCGATCAGGGACGTGCGCCAGCGGTACCTCGGCAGCCCGGACCCCGTGGCGAGCACCTTCGTTGTGGTCGCGGGGTTGGCGCGGCCGGAGTTGTTGGTCGAGATCGACGCTGTCGCCGTCCTGGACTAGCCTGTGCGCTGCCATGCGCTCCTCGGGGACGAGGGTAACGCCCTAAGGCAGGTATAACGATTGGGGGCGAGTAGCACGGAGGGAGGCGGCGTATCAGGCGTCACCTCCCTCTCTATTACGGGTGACTACTGGCTACTGACCACTTCGCTTGCGCCAGCGCAGGTCGGGCTGGCGGGCGGCGCGGGTCTCGTCGATGCGGCCGACGAGCGTTTCGTGCGGCGCCCCTTTGACGAGGGCAGGGTCCGCGTCGTCCGGCGGCCTCAGGACCTTTCGCCGACCCTGCGTGCACAGATCAAGCCATAACGTGTTGGCGCCTGCATGTGTTACCATAATGGCAGGAAAGGAGACATATCTCATGCCACGCACCTCATCCACTACCCCCGCGCGCCGAAACTTTCACGTTCCGCTGCCTGACGATCTCTACCACGCCCTCCAAACGGAGGCTGCGCAGGCCCGGCAGCCCGCGAACGCCCTGGCGCGTGACGCCATTGCGTCCTGGGTTGAGCAGCGCCGGCAAGCGCGCATCGATCAGGCTATCCTGGCCTATGCGCAGGAGATAGCCGGGACGCCGGACGATCTTGATCCGGCCCTGGAGGCGGCCAGCGCAGAGGTGTTGGAGCGCGAGGGGTGACGCGTGGGGAGGTCTACTGGGCCACCCTGGCGCCGCGCTCAGGGTCCGAGCAGGCCGGGCGGCGCCCCGTGATCGTCGTGTCGCGGGATGCGTTCAACCAGGCGCCGGGGTGGCGCTCCGTGATCGTCGTGCCGGTGTCAACGTCCGCGTCCCAAGCGCGCCGTGGACCCACAGCCGTCGCGCTCCCGACTGGGGCGGGGGGATTGGCGCAAGAGAGTGTCGCGTTGTGCCACCAAGTGACCACCCTAGATCGTGCTAAACTCGCCGCTTTACTTGGCAGCCTGACCACGGCTCACCTGCGCGAAGTGGAGGAAGGCTTGCGGATCGCGCTGGGTATGGGGTGACTGGCGATGCCACATGGGGACGATAGGCGCGTATCCGACCACTAACCCACCCACTCCACTTTATGGTGGGCTGCCTGTGCTCCGGCGACCCGCGCATGAGATGATGGGACGGCGTCGGCGCGTTCGGGCGAACAGTGAGCCCGATGATTACTTGCGTTGGGCGCAAGACTAACATCGGCAACCAACCTTGAGTGATCCAGGCTGTCGATAAAGCCTGCCGCATAGGCTCCTCAGTCGCTAGCGCAAGGATTGCCTAAGCATGCAGGCCAGCGTCGTACCGCCACCCGGTGAGGACGGCGGATAGGCTACATGGCTAGACCGACATGGCGTGTGGTGGGTGTGCATATCTCTCTTTTGGACAGCGGTGCTACGCTCCGGGACGTACTTTTCGGCCACCACAACCCATCGTTACCCTCTGACGCGCCCACTCGTCTATGATAGTAGATAAGGTAGCGTCTAGTACACGGGAGGAACAACGATGTATCGTTTGATCATGACACGGGGTCTAGGTGTGACCGGGATGGTGGCCCTACTTGCCGCAAGCGGCGGCGTTACACAGCGTGCGCCAGCGTGGGCACGCGGCGGCCTGCCACAGGCCGCATGTGCCGCGCTCGGCGCCTATCAGATTGGCCCGCGCAACGTGCCGCAACGCTCGGGCGCGCGACCGGGTGCGGCATCCCGCACGGGAGGTCTCACCCATGCCACCGTCGCCATCGTGCCGCGCCCGTCGGTGCTGCGTGGGACGCTCACCCTCTCCGGCTATAGCGGCTGTGGCCAACCTACCGTAGGCACGTTCTCGATCCAGCGCGGTGTCGTCGGGCCACCCATCGAGCAATCGCGCGGCGGAGGGGCGGCTATGATATGTCCGATGGAGGGGTCGTGTGGGTTCCCCGTGACCGGGGTCATCAGCGCCACTGGCGCCTTCGCGCAAGATGCCGCGCACGCCAGCGATCCCCTGTACGTCACGGTGAGCGCGGTGATGATCATGGCTCGGCCCGGCCTGCCGCAGGGGCGGCCGTGCGCGCCGGGCACGGAAACGGGGTGCCCAGCGGCCACCGTCATCACGTCGACGGTCACGCTGACGAACGTGACGGGTTACCTCCAGGTGGTACCGGCGGACGGACAGCGTGTGGTCTTGGCGTTCCTGCCGCCTCCGACGTCGGCCAGCGGCGCGGCCCCCACCGCTCTAGTGCTCGACGGCTGGCGCGGTGTGCCTCCTCTACCATCCCCACCGTGCTAAGGACATCCCCGTGAGTGGCGAGCAGGCGCGCCTAGCGGTCATAGACCGAGTATGGACGAGTGGACGTGGCCGCGACAGAGCGGCATGATGCGAGACGACGCAACGAGAGGCCGAGAGGGGCGCCGAGGTCAATCCGGAGCCCCTCCCGGCCGCCCAAGGACGGACGTTACCCTGTCACAGCCACCGTGCCAGTCTCCTTACGGGTGCGCGTGGCACGGGTTATTCGGCAGCACTTGCCGGAAGTCGTTGTAGCGCTGAAGGGTCGCGCCTCCTTCGCCAAAGGCCAGATAGGTCAACGAGAGCAGGCTCCCGTACTGGCTATTCCGGCCGAAGTCGTTGGTGGTCACGCCCGGAATGTCGTTGCCAAGCGCCCACATGCAGGCGCCCTCATCGCGACTGGCGCTGAAGAACGGGTAGAAATTGGCGGGCGTGCCGTCGTCGGTCACGGGGATGAGCGTACAGTTGGCGCCGGTCGTGCGGTCGCAGGCCGGCGTGGACGTGACCTCAATGCGTGGCAAGTCCGCCTCGAGGGCCACGCGGTTGTAGTTGGTCGTGTAGTTCTGACCGGTCAGGGGACTGCTGAATAGGATCGGCGTCGGGTGCAGAGCCGTATTGCCGTCCGGCCATACCGGCTGGTACGAGGCGCCGTCGAACCCGGTGTTGGTCCCTAAGCACCCCGTAATGTGTACCAGCGTCGAGGCCGCCGCCGGGAGGCAGTACTGGTCATCGCCATCCACCGCCTCGCTATCGCTGGCCGGACCCTCCGTCCCGGAGGCACAGTTGCCCGTGTTCGGGTCGATGGCGCCGTTGCAGTAGTCGAAGTGACCGATCTCGTCGGCGAAGGCGATGTTGTAGGAGTGGGCTGCCCAGATCACACGCGTCTGCTCGGACGACGTACTGTACATGGGGTGGAAGTTGTAGGGAATATTGGCGCATGTTGTCACGGGGTTGGGCGCGTACTGCACCTGGCCGAAGCCATTCGCCGCGCTCGATGTCATCGAGCCGGATTGTCCCGTGGTGAGGTCGTTGATATCGATGCGCAGGCCATCGGGCGTATCATGCATCGTTACCGTGAGGTGATCACCTGAGTTCATGAACAGGTCACGCGACGGGTCAGGGGTGAACGTCGCGAGTGTGGCCTGCACCGGATTGGCCGGCGCCTGCGTCTGGCCGTCGTGCGTGATGAACGCAAAATTGACGGGCTCGATGCCAACCTGGGCCTGACACGCGTCGTTGAGCACGGTGCCGTGGACCGGGTCCTCGGACAAGCTGTCGATGTTCAGAGCCGCGCACCATTTGGTCGCGTCGCAACTATTGCCCGCCGGCCACGGCGCCCAGCCGGGCGGGTAGAACTGCATCTCCATGAAGGCGGTACCGGGGTGTTGCGCCTGGGCCGTGATGTTGCTGTCGCTGTCCGGCGTACAGGTACTGACCTGCTCAGGATAGGATTGCGTGTCGCACATGGCCATACCGAACCAGAACGCCGGGTGGAGCTGGAAGTTCCAGGTGCCACCGGTCCCCGCCTGATTGGGCAACGTCGCCGGATCCGTGGGCAACGTCAGACGATACTGCATCTGATTGCCGGAGCCAGGCTTGTCGGAGTAGAAGAGGGTCGAGGGCTCGTCGTGGCCCGTATACTGGCCCTGGTAGTTCCAGGGATCCATCGTCTCGGTGCATAGCTGCGGGTGCACCGCGCACAACTGCTTGGCGGGCGCTGCGTTCGCGCTGGGTGTTGGACTCGCCATAGTCACCAGCGCCAGGCTCAACGCGGCGATTCCAGCCGCTATCAAGCGTACATGCTTGTCGAACTGAAAAGACATGACCGTTCCTCCTTGCGTGGGCATAGGGGGCGTCTGGACACGCGTGGTCCAGCGCGCCTGCGGGCTGTCACCCCGCGCGCTCACGTCCCTATAGTCGTCCGCGCGACGATGGGACTCACCGAGGCTGCGGGCTGTGGACCTAATCATTTGACGAGCCGCGTCGGGGCACGTTTGTGCTGTCGCTGGTATCTCCTCCTCCCTGGCCATCCACACATCTACCCATACCCCAGTCGTCCGCGCTGTAAAGCCCTTGGAATCGCCAGTACGCTATAATACCACGACGCACGTCCCGTCTGTCAAACCGGACTCGCCCAGGCGCCGAGCGTGCCTGAGGGCGTTGTGATGCGCGCGGAGGAGACAGACAGGAGCGGGCACGGCCATACGGCTATACGTGGGACGGTTGACAGGTCGGAGGACGCTCGGTACAGTGAGCATACTGTACGGCGACAGACGAGGGGAGGCGGCGGCGTGGCGGATGAGACGCGCGCTCAGGGAGCACCGATGGAAACGGCCGGCGCCGACGGGCCTGCGGCGTGGACACGCCGGCGCTTCCTGGCCGTGGCGGGGGGCGGCGCGACCGCGGCGGGGGCGCTCTACGCTGGTCTGGCCCTGGTCGAGCGACCGGCGCGCCCTGTCATCGCTCCCCCTCCGCACGGCTATCCGGACGGCCAGTACCAGATCCTCGACTACGGCGTGCGCGTCCAGTCGGCCCCGGAGTCGGCCGTGGAGGTCATCGTCCCGCCGGCCTGGAACGTCGTTATCACCGCGCGGCTCAGGAGGCGACCCGATCGGCAGGCCCAGGGTCGTCTCGAGGCGGCCCTGCGCGCCGTCGAGTCCGCGTATCCGTATGCGCCCACGGGTGTGTTCGCCCTCGTCGCCTACGGGCTGCCGTATTTCCGGTCGTACGTACGGTCAAGCGTCGTCGCCGCGCACCTGCCACGCATGGCAGAGACCGGAGCGCCGGTCCTGCTCGACGCGGTCCGCTTCGCCGGCGACCCTCCCGCGACGCGGCTGGAGGCCAACGATGTGGCCGTCCACCTGCGTTCGGACAGCCTCGCCACCCTGCGCGACGTCCAACAAGCCCTGTTCCACCAGTCCGGCCTGTTGGCCGGTCAGCCCATGTCAACGGTTGATGTATCAGACCTATTCCACGTCACCTCGATCCGCACGGGATTCGTCGGGCCCGGCCTGCCGCGCCAGATGGCCGAGAAGGCCGGCCTGGCCGTCGCGTCGCACATCCCTCCCGACGCCCCGATCTTCATGGGCTTCGCGTCGACGCAGCGTCTGGGACAGGCGTCCGAGTCCGCGGTTGCCTTCGATCGGCCACCCGATCCCTTGCTCAAGCCGCTCACGACGGCGCGGCCCGGTGACTACTTCGCGGGCGGTACCGCGCTGCACCTCTCACATGTACTCGAAGACCTTGATACCTGGTACGCATTGCCCTACGAGCAGCGCGTGGCGCGCATGTTCCATCTGAATGCGACCGCGCCGCCGGGTCGAGCGGCGGTGGAAACGTTGTGGTTGAACCCCAATCCGGCGGCCTTTGATGCGGCGCAGCGGCACATCGTGGGCCACAACGAGGCAGTGCAGCGGGGTAGCCGCACGCCCGAGGGGCAAGCTCTGCAGTTGCGGGTCGATTTCAACACAATGGACGCGCTCGATACCCCGCGCCCGCACCCGGGGGTGCACTTCCTCGCGTTCACCCCTGGCTCGGAGATCTTCCATCGCAGTCGACGGGCGATGGATGCGACCGACCTGGTGGGCACGTACCGGGTCCCAGCGCCCGCCAATGGCATCAACAGTTTCATTCGCGCCACCCGGCGACAGAACTTCCTCGTACCGCCCCGCCGTCACCGCGCCTTTCCGCTCATCGAGCACAGCGCCTGAGTCGCCCATGGCCCGACGCAAGGCGTCGAGCCATAACACGTCAGCGCCCCGGTGATAACACGGAGATCACGTACGCATTCGCGGCAATGTTTACCGCGTTGCGGCGAGTGATATTGGCGCATAGCTCCTGCATAGCATCGCTAAACAATCACGTAGGACAGGCTATATACGCGACTGGTAGCCGCACCATGCGTTCTTGGTTGGTTGCATGGTCATGCACACCCTTGCATGCCGATGCAGTTTTTGGCGCTCCCCCCATCGACGACAGAGGTGACCCCATGCTACAAGCAGGGGTCTTGTGTGCCTTCCGTGTCGCCGCGACTCGTGGCGTAATCCTTCAGGGCAGGTATAACGGCAGCACGGAGGGAGGCGGCGCATCAGGCGTCGCCTCCCTCTCTATTACGGGCGACTACTGACAACCGGCTACTGGCTACTCTCCTTGCGCCAGCGCAGGTCGGGCTGGCGGGCGGCGCGCGTCTCGTCGATGCGGCCGACGAGCGTCTCATGCGGCGCGCCTTTGACGCGGGCGGGGTCCGCCTCGATCTCGCGCGCGATGGCGTGCAGCGCGGCGGCGAAATGGTCCAGCGTTTCCTTGTCCTCCGTTTCGGTCGGCTCGGCCATCAAGCACTCGTCCACCACCTGCGGCCAGTACACCGTCGGCGGGTAGAAGCCGTCGTCGATCAGGCGCTTGGCGCTGTCGAGCGTGCGCACGCGCCCCGTTCGCGCTTGTAGCGCCGGGTCGTTGGTTGACGGCCTGATTGCCGTGTCGGTACACTGGGAGCAATGGTGTGTTGTCAGGCGATGTGCGCGACGCGCGGAGGTTATGAGTGATGGCCATAGCGGTCTATTCGCGGGTGGGTAGCGTGCTTCAGGCGGCTGGGTTGGGCCTGGAGGACCTGCGCGACCACATTGCCGTGCGGTACGGTCTGGCCGTTGATAATCAGGTCCTCGCCGCGCTCGCGCAAGACGGCCGCGTGCAGCGCCCCGACATCGAGATACTCGAAGCGGTCGCGCTGACCTTGGAGGTGCGCGTAGACGACTTGCTCGACGTGCGTGATGTGGAGACAGCCGGCGCAGGGACTGTTTCCTCCGACGACGACATCCTCCTTGATCCCGACCGTGATGCGCGTTTGCGCGAGCTTACCGCAGTGCGCGATTGGGGTGACCGCCCCCTCACCGAGGCGGAGACGGGTGAACTGGAAACGCTGATCGTGGCGATGAGGCGCGCCCTGGTTGAGCATCACATCCACGCCGCCGCGCGGCATCTGGGTGTCCCGGTCGAGGTGGCGCGCGAGCGGACCATGGCCCAGGTCAAGGATGCCGCGGATTACTATGCGGCCCTCGAGGCGGACCCCGACCTCATGGCGGCTGAGGTCAAAGCGGCCAAGGATCACCGCCGGGCGCGAGTCAGATAAACAGTGCCCGCCCCGTACCCACCTGCGTTGCGCGTCCGTATCGCCGCACTCAATCGCTTTTCTCGCCACGACCCGCATGACCCTCTCGTGCGCGATGTCGTGCGACAGCGCGCCGTCGACGCCTGCGAGTATTGCTTAATGCCGACCAACGGCAAGTTCGAGATCGAGCATATCGTCCCGAAGCGGCGCTGGAACGATTACTTGAACAATGCATATCCCGGCCTGCGGCGCGCCGAGCGACTCGCATTACCTACATATGATCACATCCTCAACTTCGCGTGGTCGTGCTCTTATTGCAACGACGCGAAGGGCGGCCGTCCGCGTCCACGAATTCACACGCGCGTGTTCGACCCTCGTTTTGACCACTGGCCCGACCACTTCGCCTTCTCGTCCACGAAAGGCTATATCGTGATCGTAGGGCTCACGGCCGTAGGTCATGAGACTGTGCGCACAATGGGTTTCCATGCCGGTGGTGAGGAAGGGGCACTGGTTGAGCGATCCACAGCAATTCAGCGCGGCTTGTATCCCCCGTCCTGGTTACGCATTGCGTACAATCTATGAAACACGGCGCCCCTACGCTATCGAGGAAGGCGACGTGGACGACCTGGCGCCCCTGTTGGGTACGGCCGTGCGGGAGAGTTAGACACCGTGCGCGCGGCGGTGGGAGCGTACCGACTGACCGCATCCGCCGACTTGGAACGCCTCATTGTAGCGGGCTGGCGCGAGGACGCATGAACGAGAAGCGTGCAGTCGCGATCATTGGCGTGGGGAAAGGGTGGCGCCGTGGACGAGCGAACACGGCGATCAGTGCGCACGCGGCCGGACTGGGTGAATATCGCGAATATACGGTGAGTTGTCCGCGCTCCGCCGATCCGCACGTGAGATGATAGGACGGCGCCGGCGCCAGCGCCGGCGCGTTCGCGTGAGCCGCGAGCCCAGTCGGTACACCGCCGCGCACATAATGAGGTCAAGCGAGTGCTAGCGAAAGACGCTTCCAACGAGTTGTAACAGAAAACGGCGCAGGTGACGGATGAGGCCCGCCGCCAGTTTAGAGCGAGGACTGCCTATGAAGGATCTCCAACGCACCTACCTCGACCTGCTCCATGTCGCCCGCCGCCTGATCGCCTCGCCGGAGGTTGAAGCGCGCTGGAACCAACCGAGTGCCCTCCAGGAGTACCGCATGGATGCGCTGGCGGGGCGCCTGCTGAACGCTGCGGTGGTGTCGGTGATTGCAGGGCTTGAAACACCGGCGCCGACGGGGAGCGAGCCGCTCTCCGCAACGGACTACTGGGTGTCAACCCTCCGCAACCCGCAATGGAACGACGTGAAGTGGGATGTCCATGTGCGGCTCCGTGAAACGGGGCAGCGGCAGGCCGCAGACGGCTACGGCGCTTTCTTGGAGGAGTTTGATCGTCTCGTCCAGGAGGTCACAGCTTACCTGGAGACGGAGCCGGACGATCGCCTGGTGAGTGTCTATGCGGGGAGCGCCGCCACACGCCTTGACGAGTACCTGAAGTCGCGCGTCATTGAGTGCGTCGTCCATATCGATGATCTGGCCGTGAGTGTCGCGGTGGAGACGCCAGCCTTGCCCGCATTTGCCACGACGTTGACGATCTATGAGCTGGTCGAGATGGCGCGATCGTACCGCGGTGACCTGGCGGTCGTGCGCGCACTGTCTCGCGGGGAACGGGACGCGGTTAACGCGCTCCGCGTGCTTTGAGTCTCTGCAGGGCGAGGGTAACGCAGCGGGGCAAGTATAACGATCTGGGCAAACAGCACGGAGGGAGGCGGCGCATCACGCGTCGCCTCCCCCGCACACTGACTACTGACTACGCGCGCTTGCGCCAGCGCAGGTCGGGTTGGCGGGCGGCGCGCGTCTCGTCGATGCGGCCGACGAGCGTTTCGTGCGGCGCGCCTTTGACGAGGGCGGGGTCCGCCTCGATTTCGCGCGCGATGGCATGTAGCGCGGCAGCGAAGCGGTCCAGCGTCTCTTTGTCCTCCGTCTCGGTCGGCTCGGCCATCAAGCACTCTTCCACTACCTGCGGCCAGTAGACCGTCGGCGGGTAGAAGCCGTAGTCGATCAGGCGCTTGGCGATGTCGAGCGTACGCACGCCTTTCTCGCGCTTGTATTGGCGCGCCGAGGCCACGAACTCGTGCATGCACGGCCCCTCGTACGGCAATTCCAGCACATCGGCCACCAACGCGCGCAGGTAGTTCGCGTTGAGCACCGCGTCGCGGCTGGCCTCGGTCAGGCCGTCCGGCCCCAGCGTGCGCACGTAGGTGTAGGCGCGCACCAGTAGCCCCACGTTGCCCCAGAACGAGCGCATCTTGCCGATCGACTGGGGGTAGTCGTATGACAGATAGTACGAGTCGTCGTCGCGCCTGTCCACGATCGGCACGGGTAGGAACGGCGCGAGGTGGTTCTTGACGCCGACCGGGCCGGTGCCGGGACCGCCGCCGCCGTGCGGCGTGGTCATGGTCTTGTGCAGGTTGAAGTGCACCACGTCGAAGCCCATATCGCCGGGACGCGCGATGCCCATGATGGCGTTGAGGTTGGCGCCGTCGTAGTACAATTGCGCGCCGGCCGCGTGCACGATCGCGGCAATCTCCGCGATGTCCCGCTCGAACAGGCCGAGCGTGTTAGGGTTGGTCAGCATCAGCGCCGCCGTGCGCGGGCCCACCAGACGGCGCAGGTCCACCACGTCGACGCGCCCCTGGGCGTTGCTCTTGACCTCGACCGTGGCGTAGCCCGCCGCCGCCGCGCTGGCCGGGTTGGTGCCGTGCGCGCTGTCGGGCACGATGACCTCGCGCCGCTGGTCGCCCTCGCCACGGCTCTCATGGTAGGCCCGGATCATGGCGATGCCGGTGAACTCGCCGTGCGCGCCGGCCGCCGGCTGCAGCGTGAAGGCGTCCATGCCGCCCACCTCGCACAGGTACTGCTGCAACTCGTAGAGCAGTTGCAGCGTGCCCTGCGCCGTCGCGTCGGGTTGCCACGGGTGTACCGCCGCCCAGCCGGGCTCGGCCGCGACTTTCTCGTGCAGCTTGGGGTTGTACTTCATGGTGCAGGAGCCGAGCGGGTACATGCCGCCGTCAATGCTGTAGTTGCGCTGCGAGAGGCGCGTGAAGTGGCGCACCACCTGTAGCTCCGAGAGTTCGGGCAGCTCCGGTGCACTTTGCCGGCGATACTTCGCGGGGATCAACGCGTCGAGTTCTTTGGCCGGGACATCGAGCGTCGCGACCGGCGCGGTACGCCGCCCCGGCACACTGAGGTCGAAGATGGTGGACTCCTCCGCGCCGGGTGAACCGGGCGGGGCCGCCTGCGGTGAGGGCTGTACCACACCCGCGTCCAGGAGCGCGGCCACGGCCGCCGGGACGCGCCGCTCCTCCGGCGCGGTTTGCATGTGAGTCTGGGTTGGTTCGAGGGTACTGGTCATATTACGCCGCCGCCTTTGCTAGACCGGCCACGAGCCGGTCAATGTCGTCTTTGCTGTTGACTTCGGTTACACACACGAGGAGGCAGTTCGCCAGGTCCGTATCCGCGTTATTATTCTTGTCGTCGCCCATGCGGCGCTCTCGCGCCACGATGCTGCCGCTCGATCCGCTGCCGTCGAGCGGGACGCCGCCCAGGATGCCCTCGTCGAGCAGGGCGTGGGCGACCTCGGCCGCCGGCCTGGGGCAGCGCACGACGAATTCGTGGAAGAAGGGGCCATCGAAGCGCAGGCTGTAACCGGGCAGCGCGGCGATGCGCTCGGCCGCGTAGTGGGCCTTCTGCACGCATAGGGTCGCGGTGTCGCGCAGACCGGCCTTGCCCTGATGCGCCAGATAGATCGTGGCGATGGTGGCGCAGAGGGCATGGTTGGAGCAGATGTTGGAGGTCGCTTTGTCGCGCTTGATGTGCTGCTCGCGCGTCTGTAGCGTCAGTACATAGGCGCGGTGGCCGTGGCTGTCCAGGCTCGCGCCGGTGATGCGGCCGGGCATGCGGCGCAGCAGCGCCTCGCGCGCGGACAGGAAGCCGGCGTAGGGGCCGCCGTATTGCAAGGCGACGCCGAACGGCTGCGCGTCGCCCGTGGCGATGTCGGCGCCTACCTCGCCAGGCGAGGCCAGCAGCGCCAACGAGAGCGGGTTGACGCACGACACGTAGAGCGCGCCGCGCGCGTGCGCGGCCGCGGCCAGCGCCGCCTGATCCTCGATCAGCCCGTAGAAGTTGGGCGACTGCGCGATCACGACGGCCGTGTCGTCGTCCAGAGCAGCCTCAAGCGCGCCCGGTTCGACCACACCGTCGGGGGCGGGGACTACACGCAGGGTCAGGCTCTGCGTGGTGAGGTAGGTGCGCAGCACGGCCAGGTAGTCGGGGTTTATCGAGCCGGCCACAACGACCGTGCCGCGCCCCGTGGCGTTGACGGACATGGCGGCGGCCTCGGCGCAGCCGGTCGCGGCGTCGTAGAGCGAGGCGTTGGAGATGTCCAGGCCGGTCAGTTCGCAGATGAGCGACTGCCACTCGTAGATGACCTGTAGCGTGCCCTGCGAGAACTCGGGCTGGTAGGGTGTGTAGGCGGTCACGAACTCGCCGCGCGACGCGAGCGCGCTCACGGCGGCGGGGATGTGGTGGTGGTAGGCGCCGCCGCCCAGGAACGAGACGTGTGTCTCGGTCGTGACGTTGCGGCGCGCCAGGCCGGCAAGGTGGCGCAGCATGGCCGACTCGCTGAGCGCGGGCGGTAGGTCCAACGGCTTCGCGCGCAGCGCGGCCGGCACGGGCGCGAGCAAGTCTTCGATGCTATCGACGCCAATCGTCTCCAGCATCGCGCGCCGGTCTTCAGTAGTATGCGGGGTGTAGGTGTTGGTCACGCGTGTCTCCTGTTTAGTGGCGAGTGGCGAGTGGCGAGTGGCGAGAACTCGCCACTCTCTAGTGTCCCGGCCCGACGTTAGCCTCGTACGCTTTGGCGTCCATGAGCTTGTCGAGGTCGGCGGGGTCGGCGAGCTTGAGCTTGATCAGCCAGCCCTCGCCATAGGGGTCGGTGTTGACCTTCTCGGGTTGGCCGGCCAGGGCGTCGTTGACCTCGGTCACCTCGCCAGCGGCGGGGGCGTAGACGTCGGAGACGGTCTTGACCGACTCGACCGAGCCGAAGTTCTCGCCCGCCTGTAGCGTGCGCCCCACCTGGGGCAGGTCGACGTAGACGAGGTCACCGAGTTCTTCCTGCGCGAACTGCGAGATGCCGATCGTGGCCGGCTCACCATCGCCGCCGAGGCGGACCCACTCATGCGTCTGGGCGTATTTCAAATCGTCCGGGTACATATCATCTATCTCCCAATCAAGCCTGCGACTGAAGTCGCATGGCAAACTACCCAATCAAGCCTGCGACTGAAGTCGCATGGCACACTACCGACACTAAAGTGTCATCTGGTCGCCAGTTGTCGTGCCTTGTCAAAGCGACTTCAGTCGCCGTGGTCTGCCATGCGATTTTAATCGCAGGCTCCACCAGCCGGGGTCAATTCCCTCCCACGTCAGCCTTACTTCTATGATAAAAGGGCGTCTTCACCACGCGCGCGGGGTGTGGCTGGTCGCGCACCAGCACCTCGACGTTCGTGCCGACGGGTGCGAGGTCCGCCTCGACGTAGGCCAGCGCGATGCCTTTATTGAGGGTTGGCGAGAACGTTCCGCTGGTGACGTGGCCGACCTCGCGGCCCTCGTGGGTCACGGGGTAGTGCGGGCGCGGAATAGCGCGATCCTCCATCTCCAGGCCAACCAAGCGTTTCTTCAGTCCCTCCTCTTTCTGCCGGCGCAGGGCGTCGCGGCCCTGGAAATCGCCGTCATCGAGCTTGACGAAGCGGCCGAGGCCGGCCTCGAGCGGCGTGGTGGTCTCGTCGATGTCGTTGCCGTAGAGAGGCAGGCGCGCCTCCAGGCGTAGGGTGTCGCGCGCGCCAAGCCCGACGGGCAGGAGACCGTGGTCGCGCCCGCGCTTGAGCAACAGATTCCAGAGGCTGGACGCGGCCTGTTCATTGACATAGAGCTCGAAGCCGTCCTCGCCGGTGTAGCCGGTGCGCGAGACCATCGCCTCAACGCCGTCGGTGACATCGCCGGCCAGCATATGGAAGGGAGCCAACTCGCGCAGGGCGTCGACCATCAGTGGGTCGAGGATGTCCATGGCGCGCGGCCCCTGCAAGGCGATCAGCGCCATGTGTTGGCTGCGGTCGTCGATATCCACGTCGCGCTCGATGCCGAGGCGGCGCGCCGTGTCGCGCACCCAGGCCAGGTCTTTGGCGATGTTGGACGCGTTGACGACGAGCAGGTAGTGCGCGGACAGGTAGCCAGGGCGGTAGACGATGATGTCGTCGACGATGCCGCCGTCGTCCTGACACATCGGCGCGTAGAGGGCTCCGTCGACGGGGAGCGTCGCGACGTCGTTGGTCACGAGGTATTGCACGAGGTCGGCCGCCGCCGCGCCGGAGACGAGGAACTCGCCCATGTGCGAGAGGTCGAACAGCCCAGCGGCGGTACGCGTGGCGCGATGCTCCTCGATGATACTCGTGTAGCGCTCGGGCATCTCCCACTCACCGAAGGGGACCATGCGCGCGCCCAGCTTGAGGTGCTCCGCATAGAGCGGGGTGTGTTTCATATAGCCTCCTAAAAACAAACAGGGTGGAAAAGCTCGCTTCACCCTAATGGTACAGCAGCTTCTCCACCCTGTTCACAAGCCATCGGCTATCGGCCGGTGGCGGCATGTTCAGAGGTTTGTCCGATCGAGGTCCCTTTGCCTGAGAGTTTCACCGCGCCGGGCTATGCGCCCACACAGCTTTCCCCTTCGGCGTCGCCAGAGCGAGCACGGCGCCCGCTTAGACGATCTCTTCCCCGACCATCATCTACATCTCTCTATACTATAATCTACTTCCACTGTATATGAGGCGGCGTTGTCCGTCAAACGCATTGCGCGAATCGTCCCTCAGGGCTGGCGTAGCAGCCGCGCGAGGGGGGCGCGAAAACCCGGCACGACATCCTCGCCGTCCAACGTATCGCCGGCGCCGAGGGTCATGGAGGGACGCATCGCGCCCGCATCGGGCCGTAAATCGCCGGGGCGCCACACATCGACCGCCTGCTGTTCGGGCCACACGACCCACACCAGACGCGTCCCGCCATGGAAGTATATCCGCGCCTTGGCGGCCATGTCGGCGGCGTGTTGCGACGGCGAGGCGATCTCGGCGGCGAGATCGGGCGCAAAAGGGACGGGCTTGTTGATATCCCGGACGAGCGCGCGATGGGCCGCGTCGATGAAACCGGCGTCGGGCAGCAAGCCCGTTTCAGCGCCAGGGAACTTGTACACGCCATCGGCCCCACTGACGGCCCCGAGATCGTGGTCCTCCACGAAATCGCCCAGGCGGCCCGCCAGCCGTCGCCCGATGGTCGTCGCCCACAGTCCACTACCCGCCACTCGGACCAACACCCCCTCGACTACTTCGTAGCGCCAACCGTCGTCGGGCATAGTCAGCAGGGCGTCGACCGTCACAGGACCGACGCCGGGAACGATCTCCGCCCACGGAGCTAGTGTATACGATGGCGGGATAGCCCGTTGTGCGCTCATGTCTGTAGTGTCGCGTGTCCGGACCCGTTGTGCAAGCTTTTGGCCTCGAGGCAGGCGCACCACGCGATTGTGATGGCGCCCGACGCTGGCCTGGCCTTAAAAGACCATGGCAGGGACCGGACCTTAAAAGGTCGCGCGGCAGCCAACGGCGACCGCCATGGCCGCGAGGCGCTTGACGGTAGAACGCGCGTATCACGCCCAGGTAGACCTTTCAAGGTCCGTCTACTGCCATGACCTTTTAAGGTCAGGCCAGCGCCGGGCGCCCATTGAGGCTGTCGTAGCGCACTCCCGTCAGATCCTCGGAGACCTGCCATAGGCGGCGCGCCGTGCGTTCGTCGTAGGCGCGCCGCGCCGCCTTGACGCGCGTAGGGTAACCCCGGACTTCGCCCAGCCCATCGGGACCGTAGTAAGCGCCGCCCCGCGCGTCGGGGGACGTGGCGGCATAGAGCGAGGGCAAGGCGCCCTGCGCGCCCGATTGGGCGACGACGCGGTTGGCGGCGTCGAAAAGCCTGGCTGAAAGCCGCGCGCCAGACATCTGGGGACCGACCGCCTGCAAGTTAGTCGCCGCGTAGCCCGGATGCGCGGCCATGCTCAACAGGTCCACGCCGACGGCGTCGGCGCGCCGCTGCAGCTCGAAGGCGAACAGCAGGTTCGCCAGCTTCGCTTGGCCGTAGGCGGTCCAGCGCTCGTAGCGCCGCTCACGCTGCAGGTTGCCGAAGCTGATCCAGCCGGCGCGATGAGCGATGCTGCTGACCGTGACCACGCGCGCGCCTGGTCGCGCCGTGAGCAGGGGCCATAGGAGTCCGGTCAGCGCGAAGTGGCCCAGGTGATTCGTGCCCAACTGCATCTCGAACCCATCCGCGGTCCGGCGGTGCGGTATCGCCATCACACCCGCGTTGTTCACCAGCAGATCAAGTCCCTCGCGCTCGCGCCGCTCCCGATACCACGCCGCGAAACGTCGCACCGACGCCAGCTCCGCCAGATCAAGCGCGCCCAGTTCGACCTGCGCGCCAGGCGCCGCCACGCGGACCCTGTCCACGGCTTGCGCGCCGCGCCCCTGGTCCCGGCAAGCCATCACCACGCGCGCGCCATGCCGCGCCAACTCCAGGGCCGTCTGAAATCCCAGCCCGCTGTTCGCCCCAGTCACCACCGCCTCGCGGCCGAACAAATCGGGGATATCCGCGGCTGTCCATTTCGCCATCGACATACCTTCTACAAGCCGAGCACTACCGTATATCGCTCCAGTCCAGTGTAGCCTCTTTTCTCAGGCTTTGGTGTCGGACTCGGCTACCTGATACACGAACTGTGTAGATAGCGAGATGTGGCGGAGCAAACGCGTTGCGCCCGATGTTTACATGGAGACTTGGGCGCAAGGCTCTCACCCAGCCAAGCCTACCGATGGAGGCCATGCATTCGTGCAGGCGCAGGTTGTGAACGGAGACGCGCATTGGAGTACACTGATTGCAACGCGCTCCCGCCCTGCTGTTCCCTCTCTCTAACGAAAGGACGTTGCCGATGTACCACCTTGCTCAGGTCAATATCGCCCGTGCGCTCGCACCGCTCGACGATCCGCTGCTGGCCGCATTCATGGCCCAACTCGACGCGATCAACGCGCTGGCCGACGCCAGCCCCGGCTTCGTCTGGCGCCTCCAAGCGGACGGCGGGAACGCGACGTCCATCCGCGCCTACGATGACGAGCGGATCATCGTCAATATGTCGCTGTGGGAGTCGGGCGTGTCCTGGCTCGTCCTCGATGGACAGGACTTCGGGTTCTACGGCCCTGTCGTCGACGAGGCGCCACAGGGCGCCGCCGCACTCGAGATCTGGAGCCATATGTCGTGGCTGCTTACCCAACCATATCTATATGAGATCAAGCGCGAACGGGCGTAACCGGGGTGCGCGCCACTTTTTCGCGGACAGAAAAAGGGGTAGACTAGCAGGCAACAGGAGGCGCGGAAACAGGGAGGATGGGCATGGGCATGGAGCGAGGGGCGGAGCAGTGGCCGGTGACAGCGGCA
>JAABUM010002181.1_pt1 | contig 26916 bp, 29 predicted proteins | sample 5559161 | NCBI WGS metagenome assembly JAABUM01 (sample SAMN10711868, study PRJNA513369) | rock metagenome | isolation source: Antarctica rocks | place: Antarctica: Victoria Land, Siegfried Peak nord
GCCCGTCCCCGGCGTTCGCCTCCCAGGGGCCGGGGACGGGCGAGACGCCCGCGCTCCCAGATTCGGTGCCACGCCGGTGGATGGTCCGCCAGCGGTCGGTCGGGAGCGCGGAGCTTATGGGGGCGCTGCCTCGCCTCGTCGCGTGGGGCGCGCCCATCGCGGCGGGGCTGGCCGCCGCAGCGGCCTACAACCTGGCGCGCTACGGGCGGCTGACCGATACGGGATACCGCTCACCCGAGGATCTGCCGTTCCACGCGCCGCTGCTAACCGGATTGGAGGGGCTGTTGGTGAGCCTCGGCAAGGGGCTGCTATGGTACTGCCCGCTTGTCGTCATCGCGCTTGCGCTGTGGCCGCTGCTCATGCGCAGGCGGCGCGCCGAAGGCCTGTTGGCGCTCGGCGTCATCGCGCCGACGCTGGTTGTCTTCGCGACGTACCCTGTGTGGTGGGGCGGGCACGACTGGGGTCCGCGCTACCTACTGCCGCTGCTCCCGCTCGTTTTACTGCCGCTCGTGTTCGCCCAGGAGGTGTTGGCGCGCCGCGCCGTCGCGCGCCAGTTGGCGGTCGCGTTGGTGGCGCTCTCGGTGGCCGTTCAGGTGTTGGGCATCGCCGTCGACGGCGAGCGTTTCTTGCAAACCGGCTTTAATACACCCGTGCAGGAGCAGCAGACGCTGTGGGTCGCGGGAGACTCGCCGCTGCTCGCGCACGTCTGGTTGCTCGGCTACGACGCCGCGCGGGTGGCCACGCCGCGCGTCGCGGCGGGGATGCTCGCCGATTATCCGTGGCGGCACGCGACGGGGACCTCGCTCAGTCAGCGCATCGCGATCGATACCCCGGACTTCGACTATTGGTGGTGGCAGTGGCTGGGGCGCTATGGGCTCAACCCACCCGTGGAGATTGCCGTCGCGCTGGCCGGGCTGTTCGTCCTGGGCATTGCGATGAGGCGGATGGCCGCTCTGTGTCGTTGATCGTCAGGCGGCGTTGATGTAGCCGCGGTAGTCCGCGACCACGGCCGGCGCGGGGATGACCGCGCTAGGACGGCCAAGCAGGTAGCCCTGGAGACCCTGCACCCCCGTCTGGTCGTTGCTGGATTTGACGCCAGCCCCTCGCGCCAGGGTCAGCATAGCGGTATCTTCGATCCCTTCAGCGATCACGTAGGCGCCCATTTCACAGGCGATAGCGATGATCCCGACCATGACGGCATAAGCAGCCCTATCGGTGAGCGCCTTCACAAGGACTCCGCGATCAATCTTGACGTAGTCCACGGGCAGTTGGCTCAACATTTCTAACCCGGCGTTGCCCGCGCCGGTGTCGTCGAGCGCGAGCTTGAAGCCGAGCGCGCGCAGACGCGCCGCCTCGCGCACCACAATATCGAGGGACGTCATGGAGCGCTCAGTCAGTTCCAGCACGACCCGCGCGGGCGATAGGCCGGCCGCCGTGACGGCATCGACGAGCGCTGTCCCCGCGAACGTGTCGAGATCAAGGGTCCGGGGCGAGATATTGAGGAAAAGCAGCGCGGTGGGTGGTAGCTCCGCGGCCCGCGCGAGGATAGCCGTGCAACAGAGCGCGTCCAGATCATGCGCCCGTCCAATCTGCTCCGCGATATCAAACGCCTCCTGGGGGCCAGCGAAGCCGTAGTGCGGCGCGGGGCGCGTCAGCGCTTCGAAGGCTAGGATGGCGCCACGATCAATATCCCAGATTGGCTGGAAGACGACGCTTACTCCGCCCTCGGCCAGCAGACAGCGGAGGGCTTGCGCCTTGGCCGGCGGCAGGATCGATGCGCTCGCGCGGATCTCCTCGAAAGCCACGATGGTGTTGCGCCCATGCCGCTTAGCCTCGTAGAGCGCGGCGTCGGCTTGTTCCTGCAGTGTGGTGGGATCGCCCTGGCCGGGTACAAGCGCCGCCACGCCGATGCTTACAGTTGTCACGCACAGGTGACGCTGTACGTCACGGCGCAGACGCTCCAGCACGACGCGCGCATCGGGCAGCGTCGTGTTGGGCAGCACCAGGGCAAACTCATCGCCCCCGCGCCGATAGGCGCGGTCCTCGGCGCGGGCGCTGTGTAGCAAGGATGAACAGTCCTGCCGACTGTACCAGGACTTGACCTTCCGGGGCGGGCTGACTATAGTTGAGGGTACGGCGGGGTGTAGCGCAGTTGGTAGCGCACGGCGTTTGGGACGCTGGGGCCGGAGGTTCGAGTCCTCTCACCCCGACTAGAGCTTTCAGCCATCAGCAGTTAGCGCTCAGTTTTCTGTTGGTTGTTGTGTAGCCTACCTCCTGTTCGCGCGCGGCAACGGCCGAACATCTCTTGTAAAACGCTGACTGCTGATGACTGATCGCTGAATGCTCCACCTCTTTTACGGCGAAGACGACTACAACGTGCGCGCGCTGGGAGCCGCGGCCGTGGCGCGCCATGCCGACGAGAGCCTGTTCGGAGCGCAACGCCTCGACGGCGCCACGGCGACGTGGGGCGACATCGTCGCGGCGTGCACCGTCCTGCCGTTCCTCTTCGCCCACCAAATCGTACGCGTGGATGGCCTCATTACCGCGTCAACGCGCCGGCGCTCCGCCAGCGGCGATGAGACCGCGAAGCCGGGCGTCAGCCCCGATGGTCTGGCCGCTTTGGTCAAGGAGATGCCCGAGACGACGGTGCTGATCCTGGAGGAGCCAGCGCCGCCACGCGCCCGGGACGACTATAAGAAGGCGGGTGGCGTGCAAGCGGGTAACGCTCATATCAAGGCGCTAGCCGCGCTTGACGTACCCAAAGAGATCCGCGAGTGCCCGCATCTGGAAGGGCGCGCGCGCGCGCGGTGGGTACACGAAGAAGTCAAACGGCGCGGCGGCGCCATCGAACCGGACGCGGCAGCGAGTCTGGCCGAGCGCCTGCCCGACTCGCTGTGGCCGGTGTCGGGAGCGATCGATACGCTGCTCGCCTATGTTGGGCCGGGCACCGCGATCACGCGAACGGCGGTCGAGGAAATGGTCGCGCCCGATGAGGACGAAAACGCGTTCCATCTGGGCGATGCCATCGTAGAGAAGAACCCTAGCCGCGCGTTGACGGTGCTCCACGGCCTCATGAGCGGCGGTATGGTGGTCGAGCAGATCATGGCCATGCTGACGGGGCGCGTGCGTGACTGGACGCTGCTGACGGCCTTGAAAGCCGAGCGGACGCCCGAGGACGCGGCCATCAAGCGGTTGGGCTGGAATGCGGGCAAGTATCGTATGGCCGCGCGCGCCGCCGGTTCGTTCGGGCGGGGCGAGTTGCCCCGCGCCTACCAGGCGCTCGTGGCCGCCGACGAGGCGCTCAAGAGCCGGCACGACGACCAATTCCTGATCCTGGACATGCTCGTCTTTATCCTGACCACGCGTGGCGATCCCGAGGCTCTGCGCACGATGTTCCCGATTCCGCAACTCTGATCGACTTTTGACCCAGGAGACGCTGATGGTCAGGGAGCACGACGAGGCGGAGACGGCGCCGGCCCGCTACTGTGCGCGTCACCCCGCCGTCGAGACAGTCGTGTCGTGTGGACGCTGCGACCAGCCCATCTGCCCACGCTGCATGATCTTCACGCCGGTGGGCGCGCGTTGTGCGTCTTGCGCTCAGTTGCGGCGACTGCCGCAATATGTCTTGACACCGCGCGTCTACGCCCGTGTGGCGCTCGGAGCGCTGCTGCTGGCGCTCGGCATCGGGTTCCTGCTCAGTGTCGTGCCCGGCGTTGGGTTCCTGGGCGGCATCGTGGTCGGGTACCTCATCGGCACGGGACTGCGCCGTGTGTCGGGCTACAAGCAGGGCCGCGAGATGGAGATCATCGCCGGGATCACGGTCGTGCTGACTGTTTTGGCCGGCAACCTGTTCAGCCTGTTGCGCTATGGCTTACACGTTGACGCCGCGCTACGCGTCGTGTTTAGCGCGCAATTCCTCGGCGCCGACGCCTTAGGGTTCGTGATCGGGATCTACATCGCGGTGCAGCGGCTGCGCTGAGGTAACGGGCCTGACCTGTGACTGCCCTCGTCGCCGTAGCAGCGCGCGCCGTACCTCGATCGTCCCCGCCAGCCAGAGGCCGCCGAGTAGGTACCCGCCGAGCACGTCGGTTGGCCAGTGTTCGCCAAGGTAGACGCGCGATGGGCCGACCAGGATGATGATCAGCGCCAACAGCGCGAGGGTCAGGTCGCGCGCCGGCGAGCGGCGGCGCCCCATAAGGAGGGCGCAGAAGGCGAATCCGAACAGCGTGGTGTAGTGGGTGACGTGGCCGGAGGGGAAGCTGAAGTCATGCAGACGCGCGGTGACGTGTACCAGCGTGGGAGATGGCCGTGGCCGCGCGGTGAGGATTTTGACCCCGCCGCCGAGGAGCCCGGCCAGGAGCGCGGACAGCACGGCCAGCGCCGCGTCCAGCCGCTGTCCCAGCGCGTAGAGGGCGATGAAGACGACGACAAACGTGAGCGGACTGAGTGGGGTATAGCCAAGGTCGCTCTCGTTTGTGAGTATCCACCGATAGAGCGGGACGTGTACGCTCTGGATAGCGCGCGTGACCGTGACGTCGAATGGCAGGATCGCGTGTGTGGTGGCGAGGACGGCAAGGAACACGAACGCGGCTAGCGCCAGGACAAGTAACACGGTGTAGATGCGCACGAAAGCCGTGGTACGTCGCTGGGGCGCTACCCTGCGTGGGCTGGAGGTGGATGGGGCGTTCATCGCGGTGGCCGCGATCGCTCCGGCTCCGCCGACGCGTTGTTCGCAGCGTTATGGGTCAAGATAGGTGTGGTCATAGGCGCCACTGTCGCATATTTGGGGCCACGACATGGTATGTCCTGTTAAGCTAAAGGCGCACGATTAGTCCGTTGGAGGACCGGTGTTTACGTTGTTGGAGGACTGTTGTTGGAAGATATAGCCGTTTTGCTACCCGTACTTGGCGACGCCGTCACGTCATGGCCCCGCATTGGGGTTGTGCTGGTGATCCTAATCGCCATTGCCCTGATCGCCGCCGCTGTCTTCGCTAACGTCCGCGGGACGGCCATGGCCGCGACGCATGAACCGCTCGACGTCCCGGCGATTGCCCCGCCGTCGCATGAGCCCATCATCAGTGAGCGGCGGCCGGCCGAGGGCGACGTGACATCGCAAAATAACCAACCCTATGACCCGGCGACCGGCAACCCCATCGCTAGCGACCTCACCGAGGGTGAGCGTGAGCCGTTTGACATTTAAGCCAGCCGCCGACGACTGGCAGAACGTGTACCGATGATGCGCCGTGTATCCTGACCATTGAGACAACACGACAAAGCGGCGGGGACAAATACGATCCGTCCCCGCCGCTTTGTCGTGTTGTAGGCGGGAGACTAGCTATAGCTCGCGCTGCGCACCTTGTCGAAGCACGAGGAGCAGTAGACGGGCTTGTCCAGCCGCGGCTCGAACGGCACGCGGGCCGGCTGGCCGCACTCGCCGCAGGTCGCCTCGAACATCTCGCGCCGTGGCTTCACCTGCTCGCCGCGCGCGGCCTTGGCCGCGGCCCGGCACTCCGGGCAGCGGCTCGGCTTGTTTTGCAGCCCCCGCGAGGCGAAGAACTCTTGCTCACCCGACGTGAACACAAACTCCTGGCCGCAATCACGACAATTCAGCGTCTCGTCCGTATAGGTCATCTGTGACTGTTTCCTTTCCACCACGATACTTGACAGGTTGGCCCCGGTCACAGGCTCCGTGCTACAGACGCCGGACTCTACCGCGTGACACCGCATTGACCACCGGGAGGTACTATACACAAAGAGAGGGAGTGAGTGCAAGAGGAATATGAAAAAGTACGTCGAAGAGAAAATTGAGAGCCCCACGCGCGCGGCCTACGTCGAGGATATGTTCGGCACGATCGCGCCGCGCTACGACACGCTCAACCGCATTATGACGGGGTGGCAGGACCAACGCTGGCGCGCGGTCGCGGTGGCCGAAACGCGCGTTAGGCCGGGCGGGGCGGCGCTCGACGTGGCGACAGGGACGGGGGATCTGGCGTTTCAGCTGGCGCGGGTCGTCGGCCCAACCGGCCGCGTGGTCGGGATCGACTTCTCTGAGCCTATGCTCGATGTGGCGCGCCATAAAGCCTACGATGTACCCGTGGCGCCCGAGTTCCGTCGCGCGGATGCCCTGGCTCTGCCGTTCGACGACGCGTCGTTCGACGCCGTGACGATCGGCTTCGGGCTGCGCAACGTCACGGATGTGCCGCGCGCGCTCACAGAGATGCGCCGCGTGCTGCGTCCGGGTGGCCGTTTCGTCTGCCTCGAGGTCACCAAGCCGCGTGTACCGCTGCTCGCGGCCGGTTTCTACGCCTATTTCAACAATGTGGTGCCGCTCATCGGCACGCTCTTCAACGGGGCGCGCGAAGCCTACACGTACCTGCCAACCTCGCTGCGGTACTTCCCGGACGCCCCGACGTTGCGCGCTTTGATGCTTGAGGCCGGCTTCGCGCACGCGCACATGCGGTTGCTCAACGTTGGCACGATCGCGGTGCATGTCGGACGGACATAGACGCGCGCGATCTGTTACGCGCGGCGGCTTGGGGTGTAACAATGCGCCAATGCGCCTGATGCGCCCGCATATGTATTGTAGGCGTGGGCACGATGCCGTACACTGAAAGAGAGATAGAGATTGGAGGGCAGCGTGAACGCGTACGAGCAATTGCAGGAGATACGCGAGGAACTCGAGGAGCGGGAGGTCGGCCCCGAGACGATCCGCATGCTGGACCGGGCTATCAACCTCGCCGAAGGGGAAAAAGATAACCCGTTGAGCATCTCGCAGTCGATGATGCTGCGTCATCTGCTCAAGATGCCGGAGGCGGTCAACAACCACTACGTCTACATGGACCTCCTAGCGTTACAGGGTGATATCGATGACCGTCGCGCCGCCCGGCGCGAAGAAGACGCGTTGGATGCGACCGTGGACACGGAGCGTAAGCCGCAACATCTGTCATCGTTCTACAAGAAGCAACGCCAGCGCGGGACGTAGCGTTATCCATGGGCGCGTTTGTGTACATATGGCGAGAGGGCGGCGGAGCGATTGCTCCGCCGCCCTCTCGCCATACATGCGGTGATGGTTTTACGACGAAGGGGCGCTTGTTCCCGTTGCAGCCGTAGATGAGGTGTTGGCGCTCTTGGCGGCGTCCCCGCCCGAAGCGGTCGCCGCCGCGGCCTTGTCGCCCGACGCGGCGACTGGAGCGGCCTCAGTCGAACCGTTCGCGGCCCCTTCTTTTTTGTCAGCCTTATCGGCCTTATTGTCGGCGCCATCGGCGTTGTCTTTGGCCGGTTGCGTGGTCGAGGACGAGTTGCGGCTATCGTTGATGTAGAAGCCGCTGCCCTTAAAGACGATGCCGACGGGGTAGATGACGCGGCGAATCGGGCTGCCGCACTGGGGGCACGTCGTCAGCGCGTCTTCCCTGATGCCCTGGCGCACCTCAAAGCGGTGACCGCACGTATCGCATTTGTAGTCGTAGAGAGGCACACAAACCTCCAAGGTTAGTGAGAATGGGTGAAAGAAATGAAGTGACCAACCTATATTATACAAAACTTTTGTGTCGAACGGTGGCCGTTCGCCTATTCTACCGGTCTACCTAAGCTGCTGGCTAACGTCATCGTCCGGTAATGCTATACTTGAGGTACTTTGCACGAAAGGAGGGCACGATCATGGGCGATAAAAGTCCAAAGAACAAAGAAAAGCGCAAGCCCAAGAAGCAAGATGCGAAAAAGCAACCTGCCGCCCCCGCGACCAAGTAACCGAGCGTCGCTGTTCATCGCGCTGCGCCGTGCCACCTCCTCTGTGGATGTGTCGCGGCGCGGTTTGCTGTTTGTAGAAGTTGGATAATGTTCGATACCACCCGCATCGTCGAAACGATAATCATCCTGCTCGTTTCCATTACGTGGCACGAGTTGGCGCATGCCCTCACCGCGCAGTACCTTGGCGATGACACGCCGCGGCTGACCGGCCACCTCTCGCTTAACCCCTTCCGGCATATGGACCAGTTTGGCATCATCCTGCTCTTCCTCTCGGCGATCGCGGGTTTCGGCTTCGCCTATGGCTTCACGCCGGTGACGGAGCGCAACTTGCGCCCGAACGCGAAGGCGGGCGGTGGCATCGTCGCCATCGTTGGTCCGATCAGCAATATAATCCTGGCCGCGCTCATTGCGATCCCGTTGCGCTTCAGCCTCTTCGACTTTAATGCCCAACAGGGCCTCTTCGATTTCCTGCAGCATGCCCTCCTGCTCAATATTTTCCTGGCCGTATTCAACATCATTCCGTTGCCTCCGCTTGATGGCTGGCGTGTGCTCCAAACATTCCTCTCGCCGCGCCAACTATACGAGTTGCGGGGCGTGCAGCAGTACGGGCCGTTAGTCCTGTTTGTCATCTTTATTTTTGGGAACCAGTTGGGCTTCTACAACGTCTTATATAACGACTTTATCTACCCCATCGCCAGCGTGCTGCTTGGTCCTCAGTTCTCCGTCGGATAACCCGCGTATGCCCCCTACTCTCACCTCACCGCTCCACGTCGAACTGGACTTGTTCCAGGGCCCTTTGCACACGCTGCTGCAGCTGATCGAGCGACACGAGTTGCCGGTCAGCCGTGTGTCGCTCGTGGCCGTGACCGATCAATACCTCGCGCTCGTCCACGCGTCCCCGACGCTCGACCTCAACCTCACCGCGGAGTTCCTGCACGTCGCGGCGCGCTTGTTGCTGCTCAAGTCGCTGGCCGTGCTGCCGCGCGCCACTGAGGACGAGCCGCGCGAGGAGGAGGAGGACTTGGAGGCGCGCCTGCTGGTGTATCGTCGCTTCCGCGACGGCGCGCGCCTGCTGATGGACCGCCAGGAACAGGGACTGCGTATGTTCGGCCGCTCCGCGCCAGCCGAGACGCGCACGCTGGCGCCCGTATCGTCGGGCCTTGTCGCCGGATCACTCGATCCACGGCGTTTGCGTCGCGCCGCGCGGCGTATGCTGGCTCGCGCCACTGAGCGCGACGTAGCGGTCGCGGCGGCGCCGGGCCCTTTGATCTCGTTCGCACAGGTGCTGCAGGCTGTGGTGGGACGCCTGCGGGGGCGCGAGCGCGCCACGTTTCACGACGTGGCCGTAGACGCCGGCGATACGGTGACGGCTATCACCATGTTTCTGGTTATCCTGGAGTTGGTACGCCGGCAGCGTTTGCTGATGCAGCAGCACGGGCAATTTGGCCCGATTATCCTCGAACATGTGACACTTGAACCCGCGACTGATGGCGTTGGCTACTCTGGCGGAGTGTAATGTGACCGAAACGTTAGCTCAGCTAGAAGCCCTCCTGCTCGTCGCGGGAGAGACAGCGACGGTGGAAACGCTGGCGCGCGCCCTGTCGCTATCCAACGAGCAGGGCGAGGCGGCGTTGCGGGACCTTGACGATCACTACACACGACACGGCCATGGCGCGCGCGTGTTGCGTCAGGGCGACCGCGCGCAGTTGACGACGGCGCCGGAGCATGCCGTCGTCGTGGCGAGCTTTCTAGGTGTACCGCAGGGCGTCAAGCTCTCGCCCGCGGCCTGGGAGACGCTGGCGATCGTGGCCTATCGACAGCCTGTCTCACGGCCCGAGATCGAGGGTATCCGCGGGGTCAACTCCGACCACACTATGCGCTTACTGTTGGAGCACGGCTTAATCGCAGAGCGCGGACACGCCGATACGCCTGGCCGCGCGACCGTCTATGGCACGACCGTCGAGTTCCTCAAGGCCGCTGGGCTGCGCTCGATTGATGAGTTGCCGGCGCTGCCGGACGAGTCGGAAGTCGGAAGTCGATAGTCAGAAGAAAGACCAATCCGCATGGGTCGGGGGTGAGGGCATCTTGGACAATGACGACTATTACGCCCAACTGCGGGCGTTGGCGCAAACGCTGCGGCAGGCTGGCCGCGAAGTCGAGCGTGGACTGACGCCAGCGCTGCGCGACGAGACGCCTGATTGGCTGCTGGAGCGCCTTGATGGCGCGCTACGCGCCATTGATGCGACAGCGGGCGAGGTGGGCCGCTTTATCCGCGAGGATCGCACGGGCGGGTATACGGCGCCGCCTGCGTACGCCGGAGACGATGTTGAGGAGTAACGAGCGTACCCACTGGGAGCGTCGGCTGCTAGCGCGGTGAGCGCCAGCCTGACCCTAAAAAAGGTCATGGCAAAGCACGGACCTTGAAAGGTCTGTCTGGGCGCGACACGCGCTGTCCGTCGATCATGCGGCCACCGTGCTGCTGGTCACGGGGAGACCTTTCAAGGTCCGGCCTCTGCCATGACCTTTTAAGGTCAGGCCGGCAACGGGCGCCATTACAATCTCAGGGCGCTGCCAGTAGAGAACGGTTGGTTTGTTATCGGATGTCGAGCAACTCGACGTCGAAGATCAGCGTGGCGTTGGGCGGGATGACACCTGCGGCGCCGCTCGCGCCGTAGCCGAGGTCTGGCGGGATCGTCAACCGGCGCTTGCCGCCCACTTTCATGGTGGCGACGCCCTCGTCCCAGCCTTTGATCACCTGGCCTTGCCCAATCCTGAACGAGAACGGCTGGCCGCGGTCGACGCTGGAGTCGAACTTGGTCCCATCGGTGAGGTAGCCGGTGTAGTGTACCACGGCCGTTTGCCCCGGACGCGGGCTGGCGCCCGTGCCCTCCGTGGTGTCTTCGTAGGTCAAGCCTGATGGTGTCGTCGGCACGTTGCGCTCCTTTGCTCAATTCTCAACCGCGTCTATCGGCGGCACGGCGCGCCGCCCCAGTCTGCTCCTTATTGTACCGGAGCGGACGTTTACTGCTGTTTAGACAATGCCTTATCGCTCCTGTACGTCGCGCCACGCCTCATATTCGACCCGCGCCTCCGCGGATAGCGGGTAGTACGTGCGCAGATCTCCGCCCTCGGCCAGCCGCATGCGTGCGAAGTCTTCCCACTCGGCGTGTACGTTGGCCGCGCGGAGCAACGCCGGCGCCAGCGTGGCTGGCACGACGACCGCCCCATCGTCGTCGGCGACGATGAGGTCGCCCGGCAGCACCAGGACGCCGCCGCACGCGACGGGCGCGTTGACGGCGAACGGGAAGATCCCGGTCTGGGTGTGGAAGTTGGGGGTGACTCCGCGCAGCCACAGCCCGAGTCCAAGGTCCTTCGCCTTCGGGTAGTCGCGGATGCAGCCGTCGACGATAACCCCTTGCCCTCCACGGCCCTTGAAGTAGGTCAGCATCATCTCGCCGAACACGCCGCTCGCCATGTCGCCGCGCGCGTCGACGACCACGACATCGCCGGGCTGGGTGTGGTAGAGGACGTGCCGGTGCAGTTGGAGTTCGGGGTCCGCGTACTCATCGACCTTGTACACGTCCTCGCGCTTGGGCATGAATTGGAGCGTCAGGGCCGGCCCGACCACCGTCTTGCCCGGCGTCCAGGTCGTGAGTCCACGGAGGTGCGGGTCACGGATGCCCAGGCGACTCAACTCGCCGCTGGCCGTCGCGCTGCCGATCGCGGCCAGGCCGTCGATCAGATCCTGCGGCGGACGCACTATATCTGGTGTCTCGATCATAGTGTCCCTTGCTTTCTCTTATATCATGCGTGGCGGACGCCACTCTTTGGGTGAGGACCGACGACCGCGCACGCCTCGCTTGTCGAGCAGCGCACCATAGCGGTTAGGACCACAAGCGATCGTGGCCGCGCTCGTTGTCCCATATTGGAGTGGGCTCGAAAAAGCCACGATCATCGGGGACGAGGTGTTCCTTGATGGCGTCCGCGTTAAGCGTGAAGCCCAGGCCCGGCGCATCCGGGACGCCGATGTAACCGTCCTGGATGATCGGCTTCGGCACGCTGTCGATGAAGTCGTCCCAGAACGGCACGGTGGTGAAATGATGCTCCAGGGCGATGAAGTTCTCCGTCGCCGCGGCGCATTGCACGCTCGCCATCGTGCTCACCGGCGTCCCGGCCATGTGCAGGGCCATGCTGACGCCATGCTCCTGCGCCAGGTCGCCGATCTTCTTCGTCTCGAGGATGCCGCCGCTCGTGGCGAGGTCGGGGTGGATGACATTGACCGCGCGCGCTTGCAGCAGCGGCCGGAAGCCCTCTCGCAGGTAGATATCTTCGCCGGTGCAGACGGGCGTGTTGAGCGCTCGTTCGAGCTGCACCCACTTGTCAGTGAACTGCCACGGGACCAGGTCTTCCAGCCAGGCGAGATTATAGGGCTCAAGGGCGCGGCCCAGGCGGATGCAGTCGTCAATGCCGATATGCCCGAAGTGATCGGCGGCGATGGGAACTTCATCACCGACGACCGCGCGCACCTGCGCGACGTACTCGCAGATCAGACCGATGCCCTTGGGCGTCAGGCGCACATGGGTAAAGGGATGCATCAGGTGCGTGGTATGAAAGAGGCGCTCGACCTCGTCGCCCGCATCCCCCGGCAACATGCCCTGCGGCCAACTCAGCGCGCCGTCGACGCCGATGAGCGGTTGGACGCCCAGATCCATCTTGAGCATGGTGAAGCCGCGCGCGATGCGTTCGCGCAGCTTCTGGCCCATCGCCTCGCCCGTCGGCTCGTTGGGTGTATCGCAGTACATGCGAATGCGGTCGCGGAACGTGCCGCCGGCGAGCATATAGGCGGGCACGCCATAGGCTTTGCCCGCCAGGTCCATCAGCGCCATCTCCACGGCGCAGACACCGCCGCCCTGCCGGCCGTGGTGGCCGAACTGCTTGATCTTGCGGAAGACCTTGTCCACGTTGCAGGGATTCTCGCCGAGGATGCGGCTCTTGAGCATGAGTGCGTACGTCTTGCTGGCGTCATCGCGCACCTCGCCGTAGCCGCTGAGCCCCTGATTGGTGTCGATGCGGATGATGGTGAAGCGCCATCTATCCCAGCCCACGGTCGCGGTCCGTAGATCGGTGATCCGAAGTTTGCTCGGCTGCGAGGACATGCGCACGCGCTCTTCGGGCCGCACGGTCTCGGCCTCGGTTTCGCGCCGCTGCTGTGGTTCCACGGTTCCTGCCACCTGCTACTCCTTACTCCGCCCTGAGACCTATCACCTATACCCCCGGACTCACGCGCGCCGGCTCCACGCCTCGTAATGGGGCGAGGGACGGCTGGCCGCGCAACGCCAGGGTACGCCCGTCCTCACGATCGAAGAGATAGACCGCCTCGGGCGGCAGCGTGAGGCCGAGCTCGTCCCCCACCGTGGGCAGCCGGCCGCCCCGCTCGAGGATGGTCACCGGCGACGCGCCGACCTGCGTATAGATCAGCGTCTCCTCACCTTGCGCATCGATCTCCCTGACGATGGCCCGCACGCCCCCGGCGTTCGCGTCCGCATCCGCGGACGGTGACCATCCGACATGGCTCGGCCGCACCCCCAGCGTGGCCGTCGCCGGGACGCCCGGCTCGTCGAGGGCGACGCGCGCCGCGACCTGCCCCGTCTCCAGCACGCAGTCCACCGCGGGGCCGGCGTCACGGAGCGTCACGGGCAGGAAGTTCATCGCGGGCATGCCCACGAAGTCAGCTACGAACCTGTTGATGGGACGCCGGTAGATCTCATCGGGCTGGCCCACCTGCACGATCACGCCGTGGTTCATGACCACCACCCGATCAGAGAGGGTCACGGCCTCGCTCTGGTCGTGCGTGACGTAGATGGTCGTGATCGGGAACTGCCGATGGAGCCGCTTGATCTCGGCGCGCATCTGCACCCTGAGTTTGGCGTCCAGGTTCGACAGGGGCTCATCCATCAGAAAGAGTTGAGGGCGGCGGATCATGGCGCGTCCCAGCGCGACGCGCTGCTGCTGGCCGCCGGAGAGTTGGCGCGGGCGCTGGTTGAGCAGCGGCGTCAACCCCAAGGTCCCGGCCAGCTCGTCAACCAGCCGCCGCCGCTCGTCGCGCGCCACGCCGCGCATGCGCAGGGGGAACTCCATGTTGGCGCGCACCGTCTTGGATGGATAGAGCGCGTAGTTCTGGAACACCATGGCCATGTCGCGGTCGCGCGGGTCGGCGTACGTGATGTCGCGCCCATCGAGCAGCGCGCGCCCCGTCGTCGGAGGGACGATACCCACGATAATGTTGAGCAGCGTGGTCTTGCCGCAGCCGCTCGGACCCAACATAGTGATGAACTCGCCGTCGTCGATCGTGAGGTCCGCCGACTGTAGGGCATCGACCGCCGACCCCGCATAGCGCTTGCTGACTCCGTCCAGGCGTAGTCCGGCCACTGGTCCCCTCCTTTCCTGAGTCTTTAGTATTTCAGCGCGCCCTTGGTGAGCGCGGTGATGAAGTAGCGTTGCAAGGTCAAAAAGACGAGCACGACCGGGATGCTCATCGCGATCGCCGTCGCCGTCAGGCCGCTCCAGTCCGGCACGCCCTCAGAAAAGTAGGCGAACAGGCCCACGGGGAGGGTGCGCATGTCCGCCGTCGACACCATGGTCAGGGCATAGAGGTACTCGTCCCAGGCCAAAATGAACGTGTAGATGGCGGTGGCGACGATGCCGGGGAGGGCCGCCGGGAGCGCGACCTCGACGAAGGCGCGCAGGCGGCCGGCGCCGTCGAGGCGGGCCGAGATCTCCATGTCGGGCGGCACGCCGTCGAAGAAACTCTTGAGCAGCCAGATGTTGAGCGGCAGGCTGAAGGTCAGGTAGCCCAGCACGAGGGCCGGATAGGTGTTCAGCAGCCCGATCCCACTCATGACGATATAGAGCGGGATCAGGAAGTTGATCAGCGGGAAGACGCTCGTCACCAGGATGGCGTAGAGGATCGGCTGGCGGCCGGGGAAACGGAAGCGCGAGAACCCATACGCGGCCGGCGTCGCGACGGCGAGCGCCAGGATGACGGTCGCCCCGGCCACGATGATGCTATTTAGGAAGTAGCGCGGGAAGAACACACCCTGCTGCTGCGGGTGCAGCAAGTTCTGGTAGTTGCTCAGGGTGACCGGTTGTGGGAGCAGGGAGGGCGTGGCGCGATAGAGCGCCGAGGGCGGCTCCAGCGACGCCGTCAGCATCCAGGCGAAGGGCAGCAGCGAGAAAGCGACGAAGAGGCAGAGCACAAGCGTGCCGGGCAGACTGCGCAGCCAGCCTCTCCAACCGGGGCGAGATACATAGACCATGCTTTAGACCCCTTCCCGGCTCAACGCGCGCACATAGAAGATCGCGAAGATCATTAGCACACCGATGACGAGGATGGACGCCGCCGCCAGACCGAAATTCAGATTGGTGAACGCTTGGTTGTAGATGTAGTTGGAGACGATCTCGGAGTGGAAGAGCGGGCCGCCGCCGGTCATAATGAAGGGAATGGTGAAGGTGTTGAAGTTCTGGAAGCCGAGCAGCATGGCCGTGACCAGCAGGACCGGCCGCACATAGGGCACGATAATCTCCCAGAAGATGCGCCACGATGAGGCGCGATCCAGGCGGGCCGCCAATATGAGTTGATCGGGGACGGTCTGGAGGCCGGCGAGCAGCATGATCATGGCGAACGGGAACGTCTTCCACACGTTGACCAGGATCACCGCGGGCAGGACCAGCGTGAGCGAGGTCAGGAACGAGATGGGCTGGGTGATCAGATGCGCGGACACGAGCGTCGTGTTGATGAGGCCATATTCGGCCTGGTAGAGCCACAGCCAGGCGTAGCTGGCCACCACGTACCCGACGACGTAGGGCATCATGATCGCGGCGCGGATGGGTCCGCGCAGGATGCGGATGCGATTCACCGCCAGCGCCGCGCTCATCCCCAGCACGATATCCAGGATCGTGCTGGCGATCGTCCAGATCACGGTGTTGCCGAGCACCTGATAGAAAATGGGATCGCGCAGCAAGGTCTGGTAGTTATGGAGCCCGGTGAAGTGTGTCTGCGTGGTATAGCTTGGCGTCGCCTGGAAGCTCAAATAGATCGAGTAGATAAACGGATAGCCCATCACGGCGAGTACGATCACGAGCGCCGGCAGCACGAACACGTATTCGCCCAGGCGCGCCCGGAACGGCGCCGGAGCCTTGCGCGCCACCGGCACGACCGGCGGCGGCTGACCAACCATGGTAGACATCGTCGCATACTCCTCTCATTGTCCAGCTGGCGTCATGGGCCCTCACCCCCAACCCCTCTCCCCGACGCGGGAGAGGGGGGCCGCCTGTCGTGTCCCGCCCGTCTCCCCACGTCCGCTGAGGGAGGGAGTGCTGGACCGTTGATCCCGCGGCTAGGGATCGAGGGGCCAGGTAACCATGGCGTGGGAGAGAGGGGCGAAACGACATGACCCTGGATTCCCCCCTCTCCCTGACGCGGGAGAGGGGCAGGGGGTGAGGGTCGTGTCAGGAGCCCATAATGCCCTGAATCTCGGAGGCGGCTTGGGACGCCGCCTGTTGCGGGGTCTGCTGCTTGGTCAGAACGCGCTGGATCATGCTGGGAATCGTCTGGCTCCAGATCTGTGCGCCCTGAGCGACGAGCGGGACGTTGACGCCGTACGTCATCATCTCCAGCGTGATGTTGTTGAACAGCAGCATCTTGTCGCGCTGCTGCTGAGCCGCCGACTTGTATCCCTGGCGGTTCCCCGGATTCGAGCCGAGGCCGGCCAATCGTGTATTCCAATTGGGAGACTCATACGCCTTTATGAAGGCTAGCGCGGCGTCCAGGTTCTGGGTTCCTTTCTTGATGTGCACGTTGGACCCGCCGAAGACCACGGCCCGGCGTACGGGACCCTTGGGGACGAGCGCCCCACCCAGGGCGATATGCGGCGCCAGTTGATGGACCTGCGCGGCGGCGCTGGGATGGTCGATGATCATGGCGACCTTGCCATCCAGGAAAAGCGTATACATGTCGCTTTCCTGGTCGCTCAACGCCGACGGCGGGACGCTCTTATCGACGTTGTACATACGATTGTACAACTCCAACGCGGCGACGGTACCCGGCGAGTTGATGCCGACCTTGTGGAACGTTGGCTTGGCCGTCAATTCATCGAAGATACTGCCGCCGTAGGCCCACATCGCGGGGCAGAAGCGGAAGGGGGTATTGCCGCTATTAATCGCCGCGACGAGGCCGTAGCCGTATTTGCCCGTCTTGCGGTGGATCGTCTTCGAGTAGGCGGCCAAGTCCTCCCATGTCGCCGGCCCCGCGTTGGGGTTGAGACCCGCCTGGCGAAACAGATCCTTGTTGTAGATGAGCAGCATCGCTTCGTTGTTGGTCGGCAGGCCATAGAGCGGGAAGGCGCTCGTCTGGCCGGACTTGCGCACCGTCTGCAGCGCTTGCGGCCAGAAGTTTTCGATGGATAGGCCCATCTGTGACAACTGCGCCGGCGTAATGGGCTCGAACACGCCCTCGTTGACGAACTGCGGGGACCACGCGATCGCGGCGCGCGTGAGGTCGGGCCCACCCCCACCCCGGAACGCCACGTCGAGTTTCGGGAGGAGATCGGTATAGCCGTAGATCGTATCGCTGAAATGCACCTGGGGATACTGCGTGGGAAACCACTTGTAGAACGCGCTCTGCTGCGCTTCACCATACTTGTCGGGCGCGCGCGACCAGTCCCACGCCGTGAGGCTCCCGCTGATCGTCGCTTCGGCTTTGGTCGCGGCGAACCCACGATAGGGCGCGACGGCTCCCGCCGCCATCATGCCGGCCAACCCCAATCCACTCGCCCGCAGAAACTGCTTGCGGGGCATCTGTGTCGTCATGACTACCTCCTCGTCATCAAAAGCTCAGGCAGGATGAATAAGAGCCTGTGTCGCGGCGGCGCCGTCTTCCACGAGACGGTTTCGCCGCGCTAGTGGCGAACATACCTCTATGGCAAACGTCCTCCTTTGCTATCCCACAACGGCCACATCCTCCGCTACCAGACCGGAGAGGGCCACACAAACACAGTACGACGATACTGATTACTTTTTTACGGCGCCCAAGCCCTAGACAACCGCCTCATACGCCTCCCCGGCGAGGTCGTCCACCGCGCCGCGCTCCGCGGTGACGCTGCCGTCCAGCGCCAGAGCCGCCGCCGCGCCGCCTAGATGCGTCGCCATTATCCGCCCTGCCTCCTCGGCGTCACCCCGCCGCACGGCGTCCACGAGGGACTCGTGCGCCGTCTGTATATGGTCCAACTGCGCGTCGGTGTGCAGTAAGCGCAAGCCTTCGCGAATCGTATCGTGCAACGCCGCGCGTAGCGACTTGACCAGATGATAGAGCATGTCGTTATGACTGGCCGCCGCGATCGCGAGGTGCAGGGCCACGTCGAGGTCACCGTAGGCCTCCAGGTCTCGGAGATGCGCGCGCATGGCCGTGACCGTCCGTTCCAGTTGGGCTATACCCTCCGCGGTACGCCATGTCGCCGCCAGTATGGCGCACTCGACCTCGAGTCCTCGGCGCACCTCCATTAGCTCAAGAATCGTCTCACGCTGGATCCGCATCGCGCGCGAAGAATGTGTGCAGCGTCGTGGGATCGATCGCGCGGACCATCGCCCCTTTGCCATTGACGACCTCGACGACACCCTGACCCTGGAGCGACTTGACGGCCTCACGGATCACCGCGCGACTAACGCCGAGTTGCGCCATAAGCGATGTCTCCGACGGCAGTAAAGCGCCTGGCTTGAGATTCCGCGCCTGGATATAGTCCATCACGCTCACCGCGGCGCGCTCAGCCAGGGTCTCACGCCGCAGTTTCTGCAGCATTCCTACGCCCGTCGACCTCATAGCGCCATCACCCCCCGACATCACGACAGCGGAGGCTGCCTCATGCCTCATGATCACACAACGCCTGCTCCCCCGCATCAACCGATCAAGCTGTATGATAGGATCACGCTAGTCACGGATTAACGTGTAAGGAGCGCATGCGCAAGGAGGCGGGGCCGATGAAAATCACGGATGTCAAATGTACCGTCCTGGGGAACAATCCGGTGGTCCGTCTCGTGACCGACGCGGGCGTCAGCGGCTACGGAGAGGTGGAATTCTATAAGTCGTACCTCAAGCCGCAGGTACTCCACTACAAAGACTACATCCTCGGTGAAGATCCGACCGATGTCGAGCGAGTGATGCTCAAGATCCGCCACCGCGGCTCGTTCAAGCCCTGGGGCAGCGCCGTGAGCGCGATCGAGATGGCGCTGTGGGACATCGCGGGGAAGGCCGCGGGCCTGCCCGTCTACAAGCTGCTCGGGGGCAAGGTGCGCGACCGCGTGCGCGTCTACAACGGCGCGGTCCGCTTCCCCATGAACGGGCACGCCCCGGCGGACTACGCCGACAACATGGCCAAGATGAAAGCCGCCCCCGAGGGCTTCACGATCATCAAGCAGGGCATCGGTTTCCACGGACCGATGACGCGCCGCGTCCCCAATTTCTTCTACGGCGATCCAGAGGACGGCGGCCACGGCGCCTACAACCGGGGCCTGCTCACCGAGCGCGGCCTGGCGCATGTCGTCGCCTGCGTCGCGGCGATGAAAGAGGTGTTGGGCGACACGATCGGCCTCGCGCTGGATTGCGGCCCTGGGTGGACGGTCCCGGACGCGATCCGACTGGCACGGGCGCTGGAGCCGTTGCATGTGCTGTGGCTGGAGGACCTGATCACCGGTGACTACACACCGTACGTCAATGCGGATGTCTATCGCGAGGTGACGCGCAGTTCCTCGACGCCGATCCACACGGGTGAGCAGATTTACCTGCGTCAGAATTTTAAGGAGTTAATCGAGGGACACGCCGTGAACATTATTGGTCCAGACCCCTGCGACATTGGCGGTCTGGCCGAGCTGAAATGGGTCGCGGAATACGCCGACCTGCACGGCATCCTGATGGCGCCGCATGGGACCGGCGACGGGTTGCTTGGCCTCGCGGCCCTCGTGCAGGTCTGCGCGACGCTGCCGCGCAACTACATCGCCTTCGAGTACCCCACGGGCCAGCCGGCGTGGTGGTACCAGATCGTGGATGGGCTGCCGGACCCTATCGTCAAAGATGGCTTTATCGAGGTGTGGGACCGTCCCGGCCTGGGCGTGGAGTTCAACGTCGGGGCGGCGCGCGCCTATCTGCCGGCAGAAGATCACGACTTCTTCGACTAAACCGCTGAACCACGCGGGCGTATGTCCAGGGTCAATGAGGGGGGAGGGCATGAAGATCACGGCGGTCAAGGGGTTTCCCGTTTGGTGTGGTCGGCGCAACGTGTTTATCGTCAAGGTCGAGACCGATGACGGGCTCTATGGGCTGGGCGAAGGCGGTATGTCCGGCCGCGAACTGGCCATGCAGGGCATGATCGACCACGTCGCACAGTTCCTCATCGGGATGGACCCGCGCCGCATCGAGCATATCTGGCAGACGCTCTACCGCGGGCACTACTTCGAGGGCGGCAAGATCGTCGGCGCGGCGATCGCGGCGATCGACATCGCGCTCTGGGATATCCTCGGCCAGGCGCTCGGTGTCCCCGTCTACCAATTGCTCGGCGGCGCGTGCCGCGACCGTATCCCCTGCTTTGTCACGCCCGAACAACCCCTGACGGGACCCGCGTGCGTGGCCGGCGCCAGGGAGTACGCCGCGCAGGGCTGGCGCTATATGCGCTTCATGCCCGGCATGGGCGACCCCACCCGCGCGGGCGACGATGACGTGACGTTTGAGCCGATGGAGGCGCTGGACGCGGCGGCGCACTGGCTCCAGGAGGTGCGGCAGGCCGTGGGGACGGAGGTGGGCCTCTCGGTCGACTTCCACCACCGCCTGTCGGTGGCGGAGGCCGCGCTGTTCTGTCAGAAAGTCGCTGACGTTCGGTTGATGTTCGTGGAAGAGCCTATTCGCGCACAAAGCCCCAAAGCGTATCAGCAACTACGGACGATGACACCGATCCCCTTTGCCATCGGCGAAGAATACGCTAATAAGTGGGAGTTTCTCCCCTTCATCGAAGAGGGCATCCTGAATTTCGCGCGGATCGACGTGTGTAACGTGGGTGGCTTGAGTGAAGCCAGGAAAGTCGCCGGGTGGTGCGAAGCGCACTACATCGACGTGATGCCGCACAACCCCTTGGGACCGGTCTGTACGGCCGCGTCCATCCACTTCTGCGCCGCCATCAACAATCTGGCGCAACTCGAATATCGGCCCGAGATCGACCAGGGCTACCCACGCGATCTCTTCCCGATGTGCCCGGTCCTTGAGGGCGACAGTTTCCCTCTGCCCACGGCGCCGGGTCTGGGCGTGCGCTTTAACGAAGAGGCCGCAGCCGATCACGCCTTTGCCTACTGGGAAGCCCCCCACTGGCGCCGGCGTGATGGGGCCAGAACGAATTGGTAGCGGCTGTGCGCATGACAGAGGACGCGGGGAGGACTGCCGGACACGCGCCGTTCGAGACCGATGAGTCGTCCGCGTATGCGCCAGCGGGCGCGGACGGCGGGGCGCCGTGTGACGTCGTGACCCTGGGTGAGACCATGGTCCTGCTCTGGCCGACGAGCGACGCGCGCCTGGAAGATGCCGCGACCTACGAGCGGTCGCTCGGTGGCGCGGAGAGTAACCTGGCGATCGCGCTCGCTCGCCTCGGACTCCGACCTCGCTGGATCAGCCGGCTTGGCGCCGACCCGTTCGGACGCTATGTGCGTACGACACTTGAGCGGGAGGGCGTGGTCGGCGACGCCTCCATCGATGCGGGCGCGCCCACGGCCGTCTTCTTCAAGGAACGTATCGCGCATGGCTCACGGCGCGTCTACTACTATCGTCGTGGCTCGGCGGCGAGCCACATGGACCCGTCGGACCTGACCCCCGTCCAGTTCGGGGGCGCGCGCCTGCTGCACCTCACAGGCATCACCCCGGCGCTCTCGGATGGATGCGCCGCGACCGTGGACCGCGCGATCATGCTCGCGCGTGCGGCGGGAGCGCGCGTGTGCGTCGATCCCAACGTGCGGCCGCAGCTCTGGCCGGAGCCCGCGGCCGGGATCGCGGCCCTGCACGCCCTGATGGCGCGCGCCGATCTCGTCCTGCTGGGCGACGAAGACGCCGCCTACTTGTTCCCCGGCCTGTCCGACAGGGCCGTGCTGGACGCGGTCCGTGCGCTGGGTCCGGGGGCGGTCGTGCTCAAATTGGGGGCGCGGGGCGCGCGGGCGGTGGTCGATGAGGAGGATGTGAGCGTCGCGCCCTACCCCGTCGCCGTCGTCGACAGCGTCGGCGCGGGCGACGACGGCGACGCCGGGTTCATCGCGGGGCTCTTGCGCGGCGACCCGCTGCCGCGCTGTCTTGCGCTGGGCGCGCGCATCGGCGCGGCAGCGGTTGCGACGACCGGCGATTGGGAGGGGTATCCGACGCGCCACGACCTTGGCGCCGACTGGTAACTGACGCCCGACGACTCACGGCTTTCGACTCACGACTGAGGAGATGACGATGCTCAAGCACGACGAACTCCTGGAACGCACCCTACTCTCTTACCCTGCGCCGGCGCTGACCGCGGCCAGAGGCGGACTCTCGGCGCGTTGGTGTACGATGGCCGCCGCGCGCGACGCCAGCAACTCGAGGCCCTCGCCGGTGGAGGCGCTGACGGCGACGCCGTTGGGGAAGCGGTCCCACAGCGCGGCCAGCCGCGCGGCGCGCTCCTCGGGTGGGAGCAGGTCGATTTTGTTGAAGACCGCCAGGACCGGCGCGGTCGTTCCCAAGGTCTCGAGTTCGTCAAGTACAACCGCGGCCTGCCCAAGCGCGTGCGGCGACGACGCGTCGATCACATGCAGCAGCAGGTCGGCCTCGTTGAGTTCTTCGAGCGTGGCGCGGAAGGCGGCCACGAGCCCGGTCGGCAGTTTGTGGATGAAGCCGACCGTGTCGGTCAGCAGCAACGCCTGCGCGGGGCCGACGGACCAGCGCCGCGTGGTGGGGTCAAGCGTGGCGAAGAGTTTGTCTTCAGCTTCGACGCCGCTGCTCGTGAGTCGGTTGAGCAACGTCGACTTGCCCGCGTTGGTATAGCCGACGAGGGCGACGCCGCGGCCGACATCGCGGCGCTTGGCGCGCTGTGTGGCGCGGGCGTGACGCACGCCTTCGAGTTCGCGCTCCAACTTGGTAATGCGCGCGCGGATCTGGCGGCGGTCGGTCTCTAACTGCGTCTCGCCGGCGCCGCCGCGCGTGCCCGTGCCGCCGCGCTGGCGCTCCAGGTGCGTCCAGAGGCGCGCCAGGCGGGGTAGACCGTAGCGGGCCTGCGCTAATCGTACCTGCAGCATGCCCTCGTGCGTGCGTGCGCGTTGCCCAAAGATCTCCAGGATCAGCGCCGTGCGGTCGATCACCGACCCCGCGCCGCAGACCGCCTCCAGGCCCTTTTGCTGCGCGGGCGAGAGTTCGTCGTCGGCCAGCACGAGTTCGCATTCCTCGGCGCGCATCAACTCGGCCACGTACTGCGCTTTGCCTTCATTGAGGTAGGTGCGTGGGTGTGGCGAGCGCAGGCGCTGGCTGACCTGGCGCACCGGCTCGATCCCGGCAGTCGTGGCCAGGCGCGCCAACTCTTCCAGGCTCGACTCGGCGTCCCAGGGCTCGTCCGCGTTGACGACGGAGGAGGAGGGCCCAGCCGTGGCCACGGCGATTAAGATGGCGCGCGGCGGCCCTTGCCGGGCATGCGTGGCGCGCAAGGCGGATGGCGCATCTAAATCCCCGGCCAGCCGCTCCGTTGCGTCGTGGCCGTGCACGGCGGCGCGTTTATGTGTTCCTCGTGTCATGTTTTCTCCAAAAGAATTGTCAAGTGTCAGTATACCACCACGACAATTGGGCACGACAATTGGGCACGACAATTGGGCACGACAATTGGGCACGACAATTGGGCACGACAATTGGGCTCTTTACAACTGTCGCTGCGATGACTACACTATCAGCGACGGGAGGAACGCGCTAATGACGACACCATTCCAGGCGCCGGATGAGATACCGAGCGCCGCGCGCATGTACGACTACTATCTGGGCGGCTACCACAATTTCTCGTCCGATCGTACCGCCGCTGAGGCGGCCGTGGCTATCTACCCCGATTTACCGCGCGTCGCCCAGGCCAATCGCGCTTTCCTGCGTCGCGCCGTCGATTTCTTGACCGCGCAGGGGATCGACCAGTTTCTCGACCTCGGGTCCGGTATCCCCACGGTTGGCAACGTCCATGAAGTGGCCCAAAGTCTCAATCCCGCCGCCCGCGTGGTCTACGTGGACATCGATCCGGTCGCGGTGACGCACAGCGCGTCCCTCCTAGCCGATAACCCAAACGCGACGGTCATCCAGGCGGACGGGCGGCAGGGCGCGACGATCCTCAACCATCCCGAAACGCGGCGCTTGCTCGATTTGGACCGTCCCGTAGCCGTCTTGTTGGTGGCGTTCCTTCATTTCGTGGTCTCTGATGCGGACGCTCTGGATCTGGTGCGGTCGATGCGCGCGGTGATGGCGCCGGGTAGCTACGTGGCTATTTCTCATGGGACGCACGAAACGACGCTCGACGTGGCCGCCGATGCGGAGGCGCGCATGACCGCCCTCTATGCTCAGACTACCAACGCGATCCGCACCCGGACGCACGCCGAGATCAGCGCTTTTTTCGAGGGCTTCACGTTGGTCGAGCCGGGGCTGGTCCGTACGCCGCTGTGGCGGCCCGATGGTCCCGATGATCTCTTCTTCGATCAGCCGGAGCGGTCCGGCATATACGCTGGCGTCGGTCGAAAGCCGTAGGGGCGCGCGAACCATGAGCGCCGCTGAATGGACGCATCTCCACCCGTCCCTTCAGGCGCGCCGTGGAGCGATCGCGGATCATTGTTATGAGGCGATCGCGCATACGAGCTTCGTTCCGCGGCGCGTTGCCATGGTGCGCGATGAGTTGCGCACCCTGACGGACCAGGTCATCGACGCGTTGCTTGACGAGCCGGTAGACCGTGACCGCGCGCGGGCCGTCGGGACGGCGTTGGCGGCGCTCCACTACGTCCACCCCGATGCGCTGGATGGGACGCTGGATGTGTTGGGGCGGCGCCTCATGGACGGCCTACCACCCGATCAAGTCCAGTCGCTACAGCCCCGCCTCATGACGCTGCTGGGCGCGCTGGCCGCCGGTTTTCTCGCGCGCAGCCGGGCCATGCTCCTTGACGAGCAAGACCACATCCGCCGCGCGCTTTTCGTCTCCCGCCAGCAGATTGAGGCGGCGGAGGATGCGCGGGTCGCGGCCGAGGCGGCCGTGCGCGTCCGCACCGAGATCCTCAACGCCACCGCGCACGACCTGCGCTCGCCGGTCACGGCTATCATTGGTCATGCCGATCTGTTGCGGATTCGTCTACAACGCGACACGCCGCCGCAACCGGAATGGATGCTGGCACAGTCGGCGGCCATCCGCGCGGGGGCGCTGCGTATCAATGGTATGGTCGAGGAGTTGCTGGACGTGGCGCGTCTGCAAACGGGCCAGCAGTTGGAGTTGCGCCTGGAGCCGGTCGACGTGGGCCTCGTCGTGCAGGATGTCGTACGCGCGCGTACCGGCGCCGCGGACACGTCCGCGGCGGTTGTCGTCGACGCGCCCACCGGCCTGATGGTCGAGGGCGATCGCCTGCGACTGGAACGCGTTGTGGACAACTTGCTCGGCAACGCTATCAAGTACAGTACACAGGGGACGCCGGTGACCGTGACAGCGCGCTTATCGGCGGACACTGTGATCGTCACCGTGCAGGATCGGGGCGTCGGTATTCCCGCGGACGAGGCGCCCCGCTTATTTACGCCCTTCTTCCGCGCGTCCACATCTCGCGGCATCGCGGGGATCGGCATCGGCCTGGCCGGGGCGAAGGCGATCGTCGAGCAGCACGGCGGCCGTATCATGGTGGAGAGCGTCGTTGGCGTGGGGACGACCGTCGCCTTCGCGCTCCCCGCCGCGCGAACGAGCGCCGCTGAGTAGGGCGAAGAAAGTATAGACATCATGTCCAATAATGCGCGACGCGTCGGCTTCCTGGCCGGCGCGGGTCAGGCCAGCCGTGACCTGGAGCGTGAGCACTTTATCAGCACGGCGCTGAACCTGGCCGGCAACGTCATCGGCTACGACGTCAGTGAGCGGCTGGCCGCGCTCTATCCCGACCGCGCGGTCGTCGAGAGCGATAGCGGCGCTTTCGACCTAGAGGACTATGCGGCGGCGGGCTACTGCACGCTCACGCCCAAGCCCACACCGCACCCCGAGCTCATGCTCTCGTGGTATGGGCCCGAAGAGGGGCTCAAGGAGCGCGTGCAGAACGCGTGGCTGGAGGTGGTGTGGCAAGGACACGAGTTGGAGGTTGTCGTCATGCAGTTCAACGACGACAAGCGCTACTATGTCCTCGCGTCGACCAAAGACGTGGCCATGTGCTTCCTGCGCACGGTCTGTTCGTGGAACATTGAGGTCCACGACGAGGTGCTCGTCTTCGAGCATGGGCGCTGGGACAAGGACGAGCGCCTCTTTGCCGCCATCAAGGGCGCCCGGTTCGATAACCTGGTGCTACGCGGCGCGCTCAAAAGTGACATCCTGGCCGACGTCACGCGCTTCTTTGCGTCACAGGGGACGTACGAGACCTACGGCGTGCCCTGGAAGCGTGGCGTCTTGTTTGCCGGGCCGCCCGGTAACGGCAAGACGCACGCCGTCAAGGCGCTAGTCAACGCTCTGGGCAAGCCGTGTCTCTACGTCAAGAGCTTCAAGGAACGCGGTGAGCCCGATGAGTATGGCATGCACGCTGTGTTCGAGCGGGCGCGCGCGGCCGGCCCGTGCATCCTTGTGCTGGAGGACCTCGACGCGTTGGTGACGGACGCCAATCGCTCCTTTTTCCTCAACGAGATGGATGGCTTCGCCGCCAATGGCGGCATCCTAACCTTGGCCACGACCAACCACCCTGAGCGGTTGGATCCGGCCATCGTGCATCGTCCCAGCCGCTTCGACCGCACCTACCGTTTTGATCTTCCCGCCTACTACTACAACGTTAGGTGTGTGCGGGTGGGGTAGACTGGGGGAGGAGGATCACCCATGATAGCTGCCTACGCCCCCTTCGTCGCGCCGCCCTCGGCGCAACCGCCCACCCCCAACCTGGCGCCACACG
>JAABUM010002183.1_pt1 | contig 26900 bp, 22 predicted proteins | sample 5559161 | NCBI WGS metagenome assembly JAABUM01 (sample SAMN10711868, study PRJNA513369) | rock metagenome | isolation source: Antarctica rocks | place: Antarctica: Victoria Land, Siegfried Peak nord
GCGTCCCTCGCCGTCAGGGTAAGAGACGATGCACGCCACCTTGTGCGCCCTGCACCGCTCTCCCAATCTGGCAACAGGGGGCTTTCGTCCATCTTTACGCTGTGCAACATGGTCTTGCCCAATACACCATTCGCGCGTTGTCCCAGGAACTGGGCGACGAGGCGCGGCCGGCGTCGAGCATCACACGGGCGCACAACCTGCTCCGCCGCTCTGGCCTCCCATTACAAGCCTTCCTGGATCTGCTCGATGAGGCAGCGGTGCGGACGCGCGCTCATAAAGCGACAATACTCAAACGTCAGCAGGGCCAGCCGGCGCGTAATTGCATGCCCTATCTCTTTGCCGTGCTACAGCGTCTACCCGCCCTGACCGGCGTACCACCAACCCAATCCTCCGTGGGGCACTCGACAGCTCGCCGCCGAACACGAGCCGCCGGAAAGGATGATGCGAATACTGACCGCTACACAGGCGGCTCCTACGGCGTGTGCCCCCACTGTCTATGCAACCCCTGTGATTCAGGTTGCCCAAGTCCATGACGAGAGAACACGAAAGGAGAGAGTCAGCTTACATGTGCCACTAGAATGCTTCTTCACAACCTGTACCTCGGACAAGCCGCTCAACAAGAAAACGGTGTGAGAATCAAAGATAGGGAGGGAACAACGTGGACATGCACACCCCGCTACATGGTCAGAGGGAACCTTTGCTTCTGGATGTCGCTGAGGCGGCAAGGCTCCTTGGTATAGGGGAACGCCTCTGTTGGGTCTTGGTAGGTCGAGAAGAGATCAAGAGCATCAAGTTGGGCGGCCGCAGGAAAGTTCCCCGCAGTGAGGTGGAACGGCTTGCGGCTATGGGAGGATAGAAGCTATGGCGCGATTGAGAGGCGGCGGAAGTATAGCCAAGCGCGTGCATCCTAACGGCTTGGTCCGTTGGCGGGCGACACTTGACCTGCCGCCGGAGCCCGGCACGCATATCCGCCGCCGTAAGCGGCAGGACTTCCCTACCAGGCGCGACGCTCAGGCGGCGTTGGCTCAATGGCAGGTTGATCAGAAGACGGTGTGAGAATCAAAGATAGGGAGGGAACAACGTGGACATGCACACCCCGCTACATGGTCAGAGGGAACCTTTGCTTCTGGATGTCGCTGAGGCGGCAAGGCTCCTTGGTATAGGGGAACGCCTCTGTTGGGTCTTGGTAGGTCGAGAAGAGATCAAGAGCATCAAGTTGGGCGGCCGCAGGAAAGTTCCCCGCAGTGAGGTGGAACGGCTTGCGGCTATGGGAGGATAGAAGCTATGGCGCGATTGAGAGGCGGCGGAAGTATAGCCAAGCGCGTGCATCCTAACGGCTTGGTCCGTTGGCGGGCGACACTTGACCTGCCGCCGGAGCCCGGCACGCATATCCGCCGCCGTAAGCGGCAGGACTTCCCTACCAGGCGCGACGCTCAGGCGGCGTTGGCTCAATGGCAGGTTGATCAGAAGCATGGAACACTGGTGGACCGTTCCGAGCAGACAGTCGAGCAGATGATGTTGAATTGGCTGGACACACACGCGCGGCACAAGCGGCCCAAGACCTACGAAGACTATACCCGGGTAGTACGGCTGCACATCATCCCTTATCTGGGCGCGATGAAGGTCCAGGATCTGCAGCCTGAGCAGGTCCAGCAATGGTGGGTCAAGTTGCTCAAGGGCGGCAAGGGCAAGCGTGTGGTGTGGTTAGCTCACCTGCACCTCAAGCAAGCTCTTGACCAAGCCGTCCTTCTGGGCCTCGCGCCACGCAATGTGGCGGCGCGCGTTGGCCCACCCAAACAGGAGGCAAAGGAGATGGAAACCTGGACGGCGGAGGAGGCACAGCAGTTCCTGGCGGTGGCCGACGAGCAGAGCGCCTATCGGCCTATCTGGCGCATTAGCTTGTCGACAGGTATGCGCAGGGGCGAACTCCTGGGGCTACGATGGCAGGACGTGGACTGGAACAAGCGGCGGCTGCGCGTGCGCCAAACGGTGGGCCTGCTGAAGCGAGTGCCGACTATTGGACCCCCCAAGACAAAGAGCGCCCGGCGTGATGTGCCGGTCGAGGATGACCTGCTGGCCATCCTGCGCGCTCATCGGACGCGGCAGGCCACGCGGCGTCTCGCTCTGGGGCCGATTTGGCAGGATCATGACCTTGTATTGCCGTCCGAGATCGGCACCCCGGTCAATCCGTGCAACCTGACACGCGACTACAACAAGCTGATTAAGCAGTCCGGCGTGCGTCGCATCCGCATTCATGACCAACGCCACACCGCGATCACATGGGCGGTTGAGGATGGGGCTCCTCTCAACGCCGTGGCCAAGATGGCTGGGCATGCCCAGGTCACCACAACGGCAATGATCTACGCCCATGTCACGCCGCGCATGGAACGTGAAACATCCGAGAAGATCGCCCGTCGGCTTGTGCCACCAACGCCGACGTCAGGGGTTTCGGCCCCTTAATGGCCCCTTGGGCCGCCTAAGAGGCTCTGATACTAGAACGTTTTGGCTAGTCTACCTCTGGTGAGGGCAGTGGGGCTCGAACCCACGACAACCTGATTAAAAGTCAGATGCTCTGCCGACTGAGCTATGCCCCCATGTTATTCCCCAGTATATCATAACAGGAGCACACAAAAGGCGCTACCGTGCCAGTACCCCGCCGTGGTTTACACCACAGTAGGCGCTATATCGCGTGATCCGCTGCTTGGCTCACGCCTGTAAACGCCTCGCGGAGGCCAGTAGCGGCGGTCATCTCATTGCCGTTGGCGCCCTGATGCCGCACACGGTCAACTCGCGTCCCCCAGCCGTAAACTCAGATACAGCCTCCAGCTATGAAGTTCCGCAAGCGCCGGCAAAAGTCAGTACCCACAGCTGGCGATCCTTGACCAAAGCCGATATGCCGTGTTTATCCACAAAGATCTGCTCCAGAGTCATCTGAGAACCATCGGGGCTCCAGATATTGGATGCGACAACACTGCGCTCCGTGCTGAACTCGGTGTGGCCTGGCGTATTAAAGTTGGTCAGCTGGACAATGGCTGAGCCATCGCTGTTCATGAGATATTCCTCTGTACTCAACGTCTGCCATGTCTTACCATCAAAGGTTTTGGATTTGCGGCTGGACATATAAGCAATCCGTTTGCCGTTGCCGGAAAATTCAGCGTGTTCATTCCAGATCTTGGTTGACTTGGTCACGTTAGTGACTTGTTGAGTCTTCAAGTTCATGCGGAAGATATTAAGATCGAATCCGTTAGCGCCACCAATGTCTGCCGTAAAAATGATAGATGTATCATCAGGAGAAAAGCCATGTGGCTCATAAAAAGACGCGCCACCTGGCTGTAGCTGACGCACGTTCTCCAGGTGTGGCGTGGGTTGCTCCACAAAGTCCGCTATATTCAGCTGCCATTGACCAAAAAACCGGTCAGAGTTAGTGGCCTTGCCCAGCCGCGTTGACCAGAGTAGTTGTTTACCATTGTGTGAAAATCGGGGATAAAGTACCGCATGGAAGTTAAAGCCACTATAATCTGTCAGCTGATACCATTGTTGACCATCAGGAGTAAGCGCCCAGAGTTGATTGTTTATCCCCGATCCTGGCTCAGTCAACATTTTAGGAGCGATGTGGGTAGCGATCTCAACCTGAGCGACAATGTACTTGCCAGATGGATGATAGGCGGGAAATCCCTTGTGGCGATCAACCGCTGGCCTATCAGCCGTTTTGGCGCACGTAATGCACTTCTTGCCCCGGCCGTCAGGTTTGCTCGTATACAGTTGATAGACGCCCTGTGCGTCCTTATCATTGAATACAATAGAGTCGCCCTTGGGCGACCAGTATGATTGTCCACCCCAACCCAGGAGCTTCAGGGCCTTTACCTTACACGCCGAGGGTTGTGTTGCATTACCGGGGGGTGTCTGACCCGCCACCGGCTCCACGAGCAGCAGAAAGGCTAGCACTATTAAAGCTGCGCCATATGCCTGGCGGGCTGCCACTGTGCTGAGGCGATGCATTGTACTTCCCCCTATTTGTTTCGCTGGTGTGATGTGCTAATACTTTTGGACTACTATCGTGGCCGACATTGCCCGCTTGTTGCACTGGGGCTATGCCTCGGCCTGACGTTGCGTCTCATCGTTTAGTCCCAGGGTCACGCCTCTTAATAAGGGAGTATAGCACGGTGTGTCTAGTTCTTTCAATTAGGGAACTGCCTGGGTCCGACCAGAACGGAAGAGGTGGGCTAGGGCGATGTAAGTGACCACTTCGAGATCAATGGGCAAGAGCGGCAGAGCTGGCCTTCTCTCCGATCGGCGCATCGCCGCCTATGAGCGACTCTGAACCAGCTGTAGATCGAGAACTACATAGCTTCACGGGTGGGCGCCGCGAGTTCACGGAGAGATGAGCGTTTGAGCTCCATAACGGGATGAACAGACAGAGCATGCGCTCGGCGCCGATGCCATGCCGGTCGAGCGAGATCATGATGGATACGCGTTGACTCAGCCATTCGGCGGCGTTCGTGCCACCTCTTTGCCTGTAGGATGGCACAGGTGGCCCAGTATCTGGGCGCGCCGGGCTCGAGCGCGTCCTGTGCTATGATGGCCGCACTACCAACAGTGTGAAAGGAGAGCAGCCCAACCTCACCCCATACAGCGCTCTAGATCAGACTGATCGTACGCGCGGCGTCTCTTGCCCGCCGTGGCCAACAAGATATAAAACGACATGACTGAAGTATCACAGGGGGGAAGCTCCGATGACCACACATCCTGGTAAGCGCATTGTAGAACAACCGTTCAAGCACCTGAGAGCCGCGTTTCCCGCTCTGGGTGGCGCGGTTGCCCTGGTCTGTCTACTGCTACCAGCCCAGATCACCACGGCGCGCACCTCGCGGGACGCTGGCCCACACTACGTCACTCTGGTCAACCTGAGCGCCACGGCGTGGGTGCGTAACTTCAACCCGTTTGTGCCTGGCGATGTCGAGTCGAATCAGGGCGGTATCTACGAGCCACTCTACATTATCACCACCGCTGGCGGCGGCCACACCTATCCCTGGCTGGCCACGGCCTATACCTGGGCGGATGGCAACAAGACCCTGCTTGTGACTATTCGCAAGGGCGTGAAGTGGTCTGATGGCGTGCCTTTCACACCCAGGGATGTCTTGTTTACCTTTACCTATGGCAAAACATACCCCGGCGCCGACCAGCAGGGGCTGTGGTCGGGCGGGCACCTGGCCAGCGTCAACCTCGTCGGCGCCGACAAAGTGGCGTTGCACTTCAAGACGGTAGATACAACGGTCCTGCCGCAGGTGATTGACTTGATCAAAATTCTGCCCGAGCATATCTGGGCCAAGATCAAAACCCCTCTGACCTATACAAATACCAATCCGGTGGGGACAGGTCCCTTTACGCAAGTGGTCAAGTTCGCTGCTCAGGAGTATATCCTGGGCAAGAACCCCACCTACTGGCAGCCAGGTCAGCCCAAGGTGGACGGCCTGCGCGTGCCGTTGTACACCAGTTCCGACTCCAACTACCTGGCCCTGGATAGCGGCGCGGTTGACTGGACGCAGGACTTTGTGCCCAGTGTTGAGCAAACCTATGTGCGACGCGATCCCGCGCACAACCACTACTTCTTCGCCACCAATACCGCGCCGGTGGCTCTGTTCTTCAACAATGAGAAATATCCCTATAGCCTGGTGGACTTCCGCAAGGCGATCAGCCATGCCATTGACCGCAAGAAGATCTGGCAGATCGGCGAGTATGGTTATGAGCCGCCCAGCGATGTCGTCGGCGTCAGCGCCGCCTGGCCAGCCTGGATGGACAAGAGCCTGGTAGCCCAGGCCAAGGATGCGGCTATCTACGATCCTCAACGGGCCAAGAGCATGCTGACCAAGGCAGGCTTCACCTACAAGGGTGGCCTGCTGTATGATCCCAAGGGCCACAACGTCACCGTTGAGTTGGGGGTGCCCCATGACTGGCCGGACTTTGTGACTAACTGCCAGATCATGCAAAAGGAGCTGTCGGCCATCGGCATCCAGACGACGATCAAAACCTTCATTGATAGCGATTGGACTGACAAGAGCAGCAAGGGCGTGCTTGTCGCCCACCTCAACTTCCCCAACGCCGGTAGCACACCCTACTACTACTTCTATGGCTTCATGTCCAAGGAATCGTATGTGCCCACGGGGCAGCAGGCCAACGGCAATGGCCAGACCAACTTCGAGCGCTGGTGGAGCCCCCAGGCTACCGACCTGCTGGCCCAGTTTCGGCATACCACGGACGTGACGACCCAGAAGGCCATCGCGGCCAAGCTGGAGAAGATCCAACTGGACAACATGCCGATTATCCCGCTGATGTACAGCGCCAACTGGTATACCTACAATACAAAACGCTTCACGGGGTGGCCGACTCCCGACAACTACTACGCCATTGGTGGACCCGGCTATACCTATCCCGACTTCCTCAAGGTGATGGTCTCGATCAAACCGGTCCCCTAGGTCAGCGCCCAACCCAGCTGGGGCGACTGTATAGCCAGAAGGATAACGCATGCGCTATCTCTCCCGGCGGTTTGCCTTTTATCTTATCGCTCTGTGGGGCTCGGTCACCCTGAACTTCCTGCTGCCTCGGCTGATGCCCGGCAGCCCAATGGACGCCTTCACGGCCAGGTTCCACGATCAGCTCAAGAACAATCCGCACATGATGGATTCGTTGCGCTCCGTGCTGGGTGGGTCAACGGATGCGCTGCCAGTGCAGTACATCCATTACCTTGGCAGCCTGCTGCACGGCGACTTCGGCGTCTCCTATAGCCAGTTCCCGGCCAGAGTCAGCGATATCCTGGTTGTGACGGTGCCCTGGACGCTCTTTCTGGCTGGAGTGTCCACGATCATCGCCAGCATCCTGGGCACCTTCATGGGTATTCTGGCTGCCTGGCGACGCGGCGGCGCCGTTGATCTGGTGTTCACACCCGTGACAATGTTTACGCAGTCGTTACCCCCTTTTTTCGTGGCCCTCCTGCTGCTCTACGTGTTCGGCTTCGTGGCTGGGTGGTTCCCGCTGCAGCACTCCTACGGTGACACAACGCATCCTGGCTTTAACCTGCCCTTCCTTGCCGACGTTAGCTGGCACGCCGCGCTGCCACTCCTGGCCATCATGCTGCTCAACGTGGGCGGCTGGATGCTGGGCATGCGCAGCGTGATGATCAACGTGCTGGCCGAGGACTTCATTACTATGGCGCAGGCCAAGGGCCTCAGCGACCGGAGAGTGATGTTCACTTATGCCGCGCGCAACGCTTTATTGCCCCAGCTAACCAGCTTTGCCATCACCGTGGGCTACGTGGTCACGGGCTTGCTGTTAATCGAATACGTGTTCAGCTACCCCGGCGTCGGTTACACGTTGGTCAATGCCGTGCAGGCGTCGGACTACCCGCTGATGCAGGCCCTGCTCTTGCTGATTACATTGGCCGTGCTGCTGGCCAACCTGATCGCTGATCTGTTCTATGCGCGGCTGGACCCGCGCGTGCGTAACCCCTAAAGGCGGCTGGCGTGATGACGAACGATGGACCTCCCCCGCCTGACCAAGAGGTTGTGGCCGCGCCGGCACACGCCGCCCGGCGCCGCTTTGCCTTTCCCACATGGGTAGGGGTGTTACTGAGCAACAGGCTCGCCGTGGCCGGCATCATCATCTTGCTGTTGCTGATCCTGATGGCTGTCTTTGCCCCGTTGCTGACACCGTACGCGCCAGGAGATATGATCGGCAACCCCTCGGAGGCGCCGTCGGCTGACCACTGGTTCGGCACAACCCATCAGGGGCAAGATGTCTTTGCCCAGGTTGCCTATGGCGCGCGCCTCTCCCTGCTGATCGGCGCTATAGCGGGTCTGGTGACCACGCTGCTGGCCATCGTGGTGGGCATGCCAGCGGGCTATGGCGGTGGTTGGGTGGACGACGTGCTCGGCGTGGTGATGAACATGTTCCTGGTGGTGCCGCAATTGCCTCTGGTGATTGTGCTGGGCGCCTACATCCCAATCAAAGGGGCGGCGTCCATGATCCTGGTGATTGCGCTGACCAGTTGGGCCTTTGGCACCCGCGTGTTGCGCAGCCAGACACTCAGCCTGGCCAATCGGGATTTCGTGCTGGCGGCGGTCATCGCGGGCGACTCCCGCTGGCGGATCATCATGAGCGAGATCACACCCAACATGATCAGCCTGATTGCCTCCACGTTTATCTTTGCCTTTACGGGGGCCATCTTGACCGAGGCAGGCCTGGAGTTCCTGGGCTTCGGCGATATCAACAGCACCAGTTGGGGCACAACCCTCTATTGGGCGGAGGTCAACTCGGCCCTGCTGACGGGCGCCTGGTGGCACTTTGTGTTTCCTGGGCTGGCTCTGGCCCTGGCCGCCACCGCCTGTGTGTTCATTAACTATGGCGTGGATGCGATCAGCAATCCTCGCCTGCGCGTGATCAAGATGCGCCGGGCGCCCAGGACACGGCTGGCACGCCGGCCAGGCCCGTGATCTGGCTTCACACTCACTCAGTACCCCACCGCGCAGCCGTCGGCGCGTGGTTCGCTGCCGGCCACGTAGGCTCCACTGGGCAGGCGGCGGATGATCTGGCCACGCCCAAAGCTGCCCAAGTTGGCCTGCATCACCACCTGATGGCCCCGGTCGCCAAGGCCGTGGGCGATGTGGGCGCCCGCGCCTAGCTCAAGCTCGATAGCCTGACCACGCAGCCACTGCCAGCGCGGCGCGTCAAGGCTGGCCTGGGGGTTCATGCCGTAGTCCACCTGGTTGACCACCATCTGCACATGGCCCTGCGGCTGCATGTAGCCACCCATCACGCCGAACGGGCCGATGGCCTGGCCCTCGCGGGTCAGAAAAGCGGGGATGATCGTGTGGTAGGGCCTCTTGCCGGGGGCCACGCAGTTGGGGTGGTTGGGGTCCAGCACAAAGCAGGCCCCCCGGTTCTGCAGGGCGATGCCCGTGCCTGGCACGACAATGCCGCTGCCGAACCCCATATAGTTGCTCTGGATGAACGAGACCATCATACCGTCGCCATCGGCGGCGCACAGGTACACGGTGCCGCCGCGGGGCGGCTGGCCTGGCTCCGGGACCAGCGCGCGGGCGCCGATGAGCGCGCGGCGCTCCGCCGCGTAGTCTTTGTCCAGCATGCCCCTGGTAGGCGTCTCGGCCATATCCGTGTCGGCTACATAGCGCAGAGCGTCGGAGAAAGCCAGCTTCATCGCCTCAATCTGCAGGTGGTAGCTATGCGCCGACTCGCGGGGGTGGGCGGCGAGATCAAACCCCTCCAGGATGTTCAGGGCAGCCAGCGCGGCGATGCCCTGGCCATTGGGCGGGATCTCCCACACGCCATAGCCACGGTAGGTTGTGCCGATCGGCTCAACCCAGGTGCTGGTGTGGGCGGCCAGATCGGCCAGCGTGAGCGTGCCCCCTGTCTCGGCGGCGAAGGCGACCACGCGCGCCGCCAACTCACCGGTATAGAGGTCGTGGCCGTTGCTTTCAGCGATGCGGCGCAGGGTCGAGGCGTGATCGGGCAGGGTCCATACCTCGCCGGCCTGGGGACCACGCCCCGCCTGGGTAAAGGTGGAGAACCAGGCCGCGTACTCCGGCCCCTTGTGTGCCGCGGCATAGGCCTGGGCGGCGGCGGCCCATCCCTGGGCTGTGAGGGGGCCAGGTGGAAAGCCGCCTTCGGCGTAGGCGATGGCTGGCTCGAACAGGGTGGCAAAGGGCAGGCGGCCGAAGCGGGCGTGCAAGTCGCGCCAGGCAGCGGGAGCGCCGGGCACGGTAACGGGCAGCCAGCCGTGGGCGGGCATCTCCCCCAGGCCCAAGCGGGCAAACAGCTCAGGTGTGTGGCTGGCCGGGGCGCGGCCCGAGCCATTGAGACCGTGCAGCCGGGCGCCGTCCCAGACCAGGGCGAAGGCGTCGGAACCAATGCCGTTGGAGGTTGGCTCGACGACGGTCAGGGCGATGGCCGTGGCCAGCGCGGCGTCCACGGCGTTGCCACCGCGCCGCAATGTGGCCAGGCCAGCCTGGGCGGCCAGCGGCTCACTGGTGGCCACCACGCCGTGCGTGGCCAGCACAGGCATGCGCCGTGATGGATAGGCGAAGTGCTCCAGGCCCAGGTTATCGGCCCACATGCCGGCAGCCATCGCGATTCCTCCTCACACACCCTCTCACGCCGTGCTGAACTGTCTGCCCTCATGATAGCAGCCCCAGGGTGGCGGCCGGGGGCGCGCTGCCCTGACCTTGCCCAGTTCAGGCTGACAGCCCACCCTACAACCCGTTTGAGCTAGCGAGAACGCAATGCGGCATACCTGACCTGGCGGTCTGTAGGGGCGGCCCCCGCGCCCGGTCCGGCCTGAGCGCGGGGGATGGTCGCGAGAGCTTAGCGCGAGAGCGGCCAGGGCGTGCAGCGGAACTATGACCGTGAGCTGAGCCGAGTGTGGCGCGGCGCGGCGGCCAACCGGACAGCGGGCAAGGGCGGGAGAGTTAGCCTGGCCGGACGGGCGCTTGGAACCTGGCGCAGGGCAGCAAGCGATCATCCAAGCGAGGCGCTGGTCGGCTGGGCGACCCAGGGGCCGCCGCTCTGAACGTAGACAAAGTAGCCGCTCTGGGGGCCGAGGGTGAAGACAGCCGGGGTGACGGAGGGCTGCTGCACCTGCCAGCTACTCCCTGCCCAGGCGGCGGCCTCTACCGGCGCGTAGGCGGCCAGGGCGTGCAGCAGGCTGGTCGCTGGTTCACCAGCGGCCGTGGGCACGCCGATCAGGTTCCAGCCTACGGTGAGGATCACCGAGGGCGGGGTGGGCGCCGTGCCGCTGATCGTGAACGTGGCCCCTTCGGTATCGCTATAGAAGAAATAGCCGTTGCCAGGGACCAGCGAGAAGTCGCCGACGCCGGTTGGAGAACGGTCGAGCAAGGCGGTGAGCCAGGTGTTGGTGCTCCAGGCCGCCATTTCGGCCATGCTGCCGTGACCGCTGGCCAGCACACTATGCAGGACGCCCTGAGCATTGAGGGGGCTGACCGGCTGGAGCGGCAGAGCGATCAAGTTCCAGCCGCTATGCACGGTGATTGTTTGCGTCAGCGTAGCGGTTGAGGTGGGCGATGCGCTGGCTGCGGCTGTCGTGGCACCGGCCGGCGACGATGTGCCGGTGCTGGTCGGACTGGGGCTGGCCGTCGGCGTGCTGGTCGGCGACTCCGTGGGTGGAACCGCTGTCGTCGCGGTAGGCGTGGGCGTGACGACGGGTTGGGCCAACGCCGAGACAGGTAGGGTGAACATGCCACGGCCATGGGTGGCCGCGATAACGGTCGTGAAGCTGGCATCGGTGAACAGCTGGCTAATCACAACATTGGGTAAGCCGGTCTGGTAGCTTGCCCAGTGGGCGCCGCCATCGGTGGTAGCGAAAAAGCCATCGTCGGCCCCAATGTACATTGTGGACGCGCTGTGGGGATCGCGCACGACAGCGTTGACCGGGCTACCAGGCAGGGGCGTGCTGATGTCCGCCCAGTGCGTCCCCGCATCGGTAGAGCGGTATAGGTGGGTACCTGTGCCAGTGGCCGATGAGTTGGCAAAACCGGAGAAGGCCACCACCACATCGCGCGGGTCGGCCGGGTTGATCCCAAAGGACGTGACATAGCGACCCGTGGCGCTGATCGGCAGAGTGGAGGTAAGTGCTTGCCAGTGGTCATGGGCAGCGCCACCATCGTCGGTGGTGACCCAGATCTGGCCGTCGCCGGTGCCCGCGTAGACTGTCTGGGGAGCGCTGGGGGCCACGGCGATGGCCGAGACAGCGCCGAAGTAGCTGGTGGAATCGGCAGGGAGCGATAGGCTGATGCGGGTCCAGGTGGCCGCTCCGTTTGTGGTCTCATAGATGTAGTTGGCGCCGGCCAGCAGGCGGTTGGCGTTGCTGGGGTCCATCACAAAGGGGGCGATAAACAGCACGTTGTCGGAGTTGTTAGGGTTAAGCCCAGCGCTAGCAAGGTTCCAGGTAGCCCCACCGTCGGTTGTCTTATTAATGTTCAGGTAGACGTACTCCTCGTAGGCCACGGCGGGGTTAGCTGGATCGTTAGCCGTGAAGCCGCCGTCACCGCCGAAAGATTTGGTCCAGACCAGACTGCCCGTGTACTTTTGCGTCCCGTTGTCCTGGGTTCCTCCCCACACCACGGGGTTGGTGGTGAAGTTGGCCGAGGTCGAGCCGCCGTAGAACTGCGTAATGGCCAGATTGCCGTTGTCATCATGCCAGCTGGCCCCGCCATCGGTCGAGGAATACACACCACCGTCGTTGCCAAGGTAGAGAGCGCCGCCGTGGAAGAGGATAGCGTGCTGGTCGGGGTGTGGCGTAAACGTATTGGTGGTATAGACATTGGTCAGATCAGTAAAAGAGGCTCCACCGTCGGTAGACTTCCACACATTGATGCCCCCGATATACACGGTATCCGGGTTGGTGGGGTCAACCTCAATGACCTGATCGTAGAAGCCCTATTGATTGTCGGGCGAACTATCGGCCCCAAAGAGGTCGGCCCCGCCAGCGGCGGCGGCCAGGGTCTTCCGCTGCCAGGTCGCGCCATGATCGTCGGACTGCCAGAGACCAAGTGACGCCGAGCTGAAGGGGTCGGAGGCCACAAGGTAGAGCCTCTGCGCCCGCGAGGGAGCCTCTGCCAGGGTAATTCGCCCCACATTGGCGCCGGTGGGCAGGTCACCTGCGCCGTACCTGGCGCCGCCAAAGGTGAGGCCACCATCAGTAGAGCGGTAGAGCCCGTTCCCGGCGGCGCCAAACGAGTCGCCATAGGCTACAAGGACGGTAGACGGGTTTGTGCTGCTATCCACCACGACATCGCTGACCTGCCGCGACCCCGACACATTGGACCCTGTGCGCCCCCAGGTGGCCCCACCGTCCGGGGAGAACCAGAACCCATTGCTGGCCCCGACCAGGATATGCTGGGCGTTGTTCGGGTCCAGGGCGATCCTGCTGATGGTCGTGCCATAGTGAGTGGCATAGCGACCACCGCCAAAAGTGGCGGCGTCGGCGCCGAGGAGTGTCCAGCTGACCCCGCCATCCGTCGTCTTGAGGATGCCCGCGCCATAGTAGCCATCGCCGTTGTTGTTTGGCTCGCCGGTGCCCACGTACAGCGTCTGGGGGCGCGTGGGGTCAATGGCGATGGCCCCAACAGCCAGGGAGGGTTGGTTGTCGGTCAGCGGCGTCCAGGTGGACCCACCATCGGCTGTCTTCCACAGGCCACCCTCGGCAGCGCCAGCGTAGAGGATGTTGTTGCTGGCATCGTAGGCCAGAGCAGTCACGCGCCCGCTGTTGTTGCCAAAGACGTCGGTGTTCGGCGCGGCGCCGGTGGGTGCTGGGCCGATGGCCGTCCACGACGTGGCGACCAGGGCTCGCAAGCCAGCCCGGTAGGGCATCACCGAGGGGAGGCTAGACCGCCGCCGCAGGGCACCAGTCCAGGCCATGGCAGGGATAGCCGGATAGGGGCGCGCCCGCTGGCCGTAAAACCAATCTTGCGCGGCGTGCGGGTTATCACCGGCGCCCACCGCGGAAGGGGCGCCTGCGCGGGCAGGATCAATGCTATCGGCCATAGGCGAGGTACCGGAGCCAGGCGCATCGGGGTCGCCGCCACGAGCGGCCGCCCAATTGGCCTGTGCCACCTTGGGATGGCCCATCACCATGGCCTGGCTAGCGCCACTGCCCTGCTTTGTCGGCGCGTCGTGGCTATCGTCGTTATGGGAACCAGCGCCAGCTGGGGCAACCAGGGCGCCGGCCAACGCCAGCGCAATCATAGCGCCCCAATATCGTGGTCTCCGGCCTGCCATGCGCCTGCTCTTTCTACCCCGCCCAACCGCGTTGTTCTGCTGCTGTCTACTGATGTAGCGTGTGCTTCATCTAGTGTGACAGCAACCCCGTAACACGCAATCACCCATCTGTCCTAGGCAGCGGGGGTACGGGGGCGGTGGCAGCGGATAGGGGTCAGGGGAACAGGCCGCGCACGGTGGTGGCCTCGGCGACCCGGCCCACGGCGAGCTCGTAGGCAGCGGTGCGCAGGGAGACACGCCCATCCTGGGCGCGGGTCAGCGCCTCGCCGAAACTGGAGCGGATCATGCTCTCCAGTCGCGTATTTACCTCATCCTCAGTCCAGAAGTTTTCCTGGAGGCCCTGTACCCACTCGAAATAGGAGACGATCACGCCGCCGGCGTTGGCGATAATATCGGGGATGACCAACACGCCCCCCTCGTCGAAGATGGCGTCGGCGGCCATGGTCAGCGGACCGTTGGCGCCCTCGGCGACGATGCGCGCGCGCACCTCGGCGGCGTTGCGCTCGTTGATCTGGTTGCCCAGCGCGGCGGGCAGCAGCACCTCGCAGGGCAGGTGCAACAGCTCGTCATGGCCGATAGCCTCGCTAGCGGCAAAGTCGCCCACCGTGCCATGCTCCTGTTTGTGGCGCAGCAAGCGGCGCACATCCAAACCATGATCGTTGTAGACGCCACCGCGCGAGTCGGACACAGCGATGATGCGGCACCCGGCGTCGGTGAGCAGGCGGGCAGCCACAGAGCCGAGGGCGCCAAAGCCCTGCACGACCACCCGGGCACCGGCGAGGTCCAGCCCAATGTGGGCGGCGGCATCACGAACTGTGTAGAAGACGCCGCGGCCGGGCGCCTCTACACGCCCTTCGGAGCCACCGATGGAGAGCGGCTTGCCGGTGACCACGGCGGGCACGGAATAGCCCTGCTGCATACTGTAGGTGTCCATGATCCAGGCCATCACCTGGGCATTAGTATACATATCCGGGGCGGGGATGTCGCTCTCCGGGCCGATCAGGATCGAGATCTCGGTGGCATAGCGGCGGGTCAGCCGTTCCAACTCGGGGAGCGACAGGGCATGGGTGTCGCAGACCACGGCGCCCTTGGCCCCGCCAAAGGGCAGGCGGGCCACGGCGCACTTCCAGGTCATCAGCATCGCCAGGGCGCGCACCTCGTCGAGGGTCACGCCAGGGTGGTAGCGGATGCCCCCCTTAGCTGGGCCCCGGTTGATATTGTGCTGCACGCGAAAGCCGGTAAACACGTCAATCCGGCCATCGTCACGGCGCACGGGGATGGAGACAGTCAGCTCACGCTTGGTGTGGCGCAGGATCCGATGGATCCCGGGGTCTAGGTTCAGGCGCTCCGCCACGGCATCGAGTTGGGTCAGCGCGGTCTGCCACGGGTTAGCGCCAACGTGGTGAGCGGCCACGATAGAGGGCTCACCCGAGTAAGACGTCACTGTCTCCCTCCTACCTTAATGGGCCTTGTCGGCGCCACGGCCAGGACCAGTCTCCCCCGGAAGAGGCCGCCGGCGTTTAGCTGACCGCCTCGGCCTTCCACGACCCACCAGGAACGCCATTGAGTGCCATGGGCTGGTTGCAGCTATCGCAGAACACCTCCATACCATCAGCAGGGAAGAACACACCCACGGGGTTACCGCAGTGGGGGCACTCAGGCCGAATGTACACCTTCTGCACCTGCTTGGCCACCTGCATCGCCACGGCCACGCCAACGCCCAACGCCACCAGTCGTCCGATCAGTCGCATCGTGTTCGTCCTCCTCAAACCTAGTGGCGCCAGACGCGCTCTGGACATGCCACACCCATTATAACACCCTGGTCCCTGGTGCCCCGGCGACGTGGGGACTGGTATGCTGAAGGGACACAGGGCAGGGAGAGGGAGAGGCACGGGGCATGCGCATCGTGGTGATTGGCAGCGGGTTCGGCGGATTGGCCGCGGCGATCCGCCTGGCGGCGAAGGGTCACGAGGTGACCATGCTGGAGAAGCGGGATAAGCCGGGCGGCCGGGCCTACGTCTACGAGCGGGAGGGCTTTACCTTCGATGGTGGCCCCACGGTGATCACGGCTCCGTGGCTGATTGAGGAGCTGTTCACCCTGGCCGGCCGCGACCCCGCCGACTATGTGACCATGCTGCCAGTGGACCCGTTCTACCGTATCTTCTTCCCCGACGGCGCCCACTTCGATTACTCCGGCGACGGCGACCGCATGTCCGCGCAGATCGCCCGCTGGGGCCCTGATGACGTGGAGGGCTATCAGGAGTTCGTGCGGCGTACCGAGCGCATCTTTGCCAAGGGGTTTACCGAGTTGGCCGACCAGCCGTTCCTCACCCCGTGGGATATGGCCAAAATCGCCCCGGCGATGGTGCGCCTGGAGTCGTACCGCTCCGTCTACGGGTTTGTCAGCATGTTTGTGCGGGACGACCGGCTGCGTCAGGTCCTCTCGTTCCACCCCCTGCTGGTGGGCGGCAACCCCTTCCAGACCACCAGCATCTACACCCTGATCCACTACCTGGAGCGCAAGTGGGGGGTATGGTTTGCCAAGGGCGGCACGGGGGCCGTGGTCGCCGCGCTGGCCCGCCTCTTTGAGCAGTTGGGCGGGACTCTGGAGCTGAACAAGGAGGTCGGCGAGATCACCCTGGATGATGCCGGCCGGGCTAACGGGGTGCGCCTGAAAGACGGCAGGGAACTGCCCGCCGACGCCGTGGTGTGCAATGGCGAGGTGGCCTTTGCCTACCAGCACCTGCTACCGGCGCGCTACCGGCGGCGCAACAGCGACCGGCGGCTGCGCCGACTGCGCTACAGCATGTCGCTTGTGGTGATCTACTTCGGCACGGATCGGCAGTACCGCGGCACGGATGGGCCGCTGCTGGCCCATCACGACATCATCCTGGGGCCGCGCTACGGCCCCTTGCTAGAGGACATCTTCACGCGCAAGATCCTGGCCGACGATTTCTCGCTGTACCTGCACGTGCCTACATTGACTGACCCGGCGCTGGCCCCGCCGGGCTGCGACTCGTTCTACGTGCTGTCGCCCGTGCCGCACCTGGGAGCGGGCATTGATTGGCGGCAAGCCGCGCGGCCGTACCGCGACCGCATCATGGGTTTTCTGGAAGAGCGCTACCTACCCGGGCTGTCACGGCACATCGTCACCGAGCACATGATTGACCCGCGCCACTTCCAGGGCACGCTGAACAGCTACCTGGGCAGCGCCTTCTCCGTAGAGCCCATCCTGACCCAGAGCGCCTACTTCCGGCCGCACAACCGCTCCGAAGACGTGCCCAACCTGTATTTCGTGGGCGCGGGCACGCACCCCGGCGCTGGTCTACCTGGGGTGCTCTCCAGCGCCAAGATCGCCGAGCAGCTGATCGAGATGTCCTAGCTGCACTTCAGGCGCACTGTGCGGGGTGCTACCATGGTGATAGACGCGCGGTGCCCTATCCGGTGGGTGGCGACGGCGCCTCAGCGGTCAAAGAAAGGACGGGTTCTCTGATGGAACACGCTTCCGCATCCAGGCTGCCCATGCGCGCCCTGGGCAAGACGGGCATCAACATGCCCGTGCTGGGCCTGGGCTGTGGCACGATCGGTTTTGGCAACGTCCCCCGTGCGCAGGGCGTGGCCGTCGTGCGTCATGCCCTGGACCGTGGGGTGACTTACCTGGACACGGCGCACCACTACGAGAGTGAGCAGATCGTCGGCGAGGCCATCGCGGGGCGCCGCCAGGAGGTCATCCTGGCCACAAAGACGGTCAAGCGCAACGCCGCGGGGGCGCGGAGCGACCTGGAGATGAGCCTGCGGGCGTTGAATGTGGACGTGATCGACGTGTACTTCATGCACTGCGTCAACACCATGGGCGACCTGGATGCCGTGATGGGGCAAGGCGGCAGCTTGCAGGTGGCTATCGAGGCTCAGCGGGCCGGGCTGATCCGCCATATCGGCATCTCAGGGCACGCTCGGCCCAGCATCCTAGCCCTGGCCCTGGAGCGCTACCCCTTTGATGTTGTGCTGATCGCCCTGGGCGCGCTGGACCGCCTGGTCAGCTACCCCGAGCAATTCTTCCTCCCGGCGGCGCGGGCAGCGCAGTGCGGGGTGGTCGGCATGAAGGTATTGGGAATGGGCCGCCTACAGGGGCGCCCCGATCTGGCCCTGCGCTACACGCTCGGCCAGGGGGCGCACACGGCCATTGTGGGTATGGGCACGACGGAGGAGGTAGATTACCTGGCCGACGTGGCCACCGACCCGCGTCCCCTCTCGGCCCAGGAAGAGGAGGCCCTGATGACCGAAGCACGCAGCCACGTAGCCGATCAGGAGGAGGCCCCCTTCTGGCTGGCCGACTTCGAGGTGATCGCCTACCGTAAAGGCTGGGTGGGAGCACACCTGCCCGAAGGGGTTAGCGCGTAAACCTAGCAGGGCACGCAGACAGGGTTGGCGGCCGCGCTGACCAAGCACAAACGCTACCCATGATTGAGGGGCTGGCGCCCCGTCCCTTTGGCGTGGGTGGCCAGTGAGGAGGCCGGGACATGGCGGCTACGGTTGGGGGACTGGCTGTGCAATCGTGCGTGCCCCGGATAAGCAGGTGACCTGTCTTGTCAAACTGGGACTGGTTAGGATAACATGCTCAACAACACAAGGGGTGGGCACGGCATGAGAGCGTGCCTGCCTCGGAGAGGCCAATGAACAACTCGGCATTCTTCGCATTGCCAGATGAAACAATCCAGCCGTCAGACGGCTTCCTGGCCGGGCTGCACGACGATGAGGTGGCGGCCATCCTGAGCTTCATGCAAGCGCGGCGGTACATCCACGAGGAGGTGGCTATCCACCAGGGCGACGCCGAGCGCAGCCTCTTTGTGGTGACCACCGGGCGCTTCGAGGTGCTCGTACCGACACTGCAAGGCCCACGTCGCATGAGGTTAGCCCAGGCCGGCGACATCTTTGGTGAGCTTGCTTTCTTCGACGGCCAGTCCCGTTCGGCAGAGGTGCGCGCTTTCGGGGCCGCCGAAGCGCTGATGTTAACACCGGCCGACTTCGAGCGCTTGCGCGTGGCCCAGCCAGCTCTGGCGCTGCTGTTCGTGATGGAGCTGGGGCGGGTGATTAGCCAGCGCTACCGCGCCTACAGCGCCCGGCTTGCCGCACTGGGCGAAGGGTAGCGTATTCATACGAGTGGCCACTCAGCTCGACTTTGGCCAACTGAGGGGAGGGCGGCTATGCTGGAGACGATGTGATCAGGCGCACGCTGAAAGAGGTCTGCCATGCCCACCCTGCCTCCAGAAATCATGCTGCTGTTGCTGAACTTTGCTCCCCTGTTGACCCCACGCACCTGGCAGTATGTGCCCGTCTTGGTCGCCGGCAGCATCCTGACGCCACGGCGGCGGATGGTCAGCAGCGCGCTGCGGGTGATGGGGCTGGCACAGGTGCGCTGGTTCGGCAACGTGCATCGGGTGCTCAACCGCGCGGTGTGGTCGGGGCTGGCGGTCAGTCGGGTGCTGCTGGGGCTGCTGATCGCCGCTTTTGCGTCCGAGGGGCCGGTGGTGGTGGGCCTGGATCACACAATCGAACGGCGGCGCGGAGCCAAGATCGCGGCCAAGGGCATCTATCATGATCCGGTGCGCTCCAGCCACAGCCATCCGGTCAAAGCAAGCGGGTTGCGCTCTCATGTGCTTGATGGTGCTTGTCCCTATCCCGTGGGCGCAGCGGGTGTGGGCGCTGCCCTTCCTGACCGTGCTGGCGCCCTCGGAACGCGACCACCAGACTCGTGGGCAGCGCCACAAGACAGTCCTGGACTGGGCACGGCAGATGCTTCTCCAGCTGCGCCGCTGGCTGCCCCAGCGGCAGCTGGTGGTTGTGGCTGATGGTGAGTTTGCGGCCCTGAAGCTCCTGGCCACCACACGCCAGCCCTCGGTCGACATCGCGCTGATCACGCGGTTGCGTCTGGACGCTGCTCTCTATGACCCGGCCCCGGCGCGCGCTCCCCACCAGAAGGGCCGCCCGCGTCTGGGGGCGCGCGGCTGCCCACCCTGCGGCAGATCGCCGCTGACCCCACCACCGTGTGGACGCCGCTGGTGGTCTCCGGCTGGTACGGTGGGGGGGAGCGCACCGTGGAGATCGTCTCCCAGACTGCTGTGTGGTACCACGGCGGTCTGCCCCCTGTGCCGCTGCGGTGGGTGCTCATCCGTGATCCCGAGCACTCTTTCCCGACACAGGCGTTGCTCTGCACCGATCAGGCGACCACGCCCCTGGACATCCTTTCGTGGTTCGTGCGCCGCTGGCGGATGGAGGTGACCTATGAAGAGAGCCGCATCTGGGGGTCGAGAGCCAGCGTCAGTGGACGGACAAGGCCATTGCTCGCACCACCCCCGCCCTCTTCGGCCTCTTCTCCTTGGTCACCCTGCTGGCCTACCAGTTGCTTGAGGGGCAGCCCTGCCCCGTCCGTCGTGCTGCCTGGTACGCCAAGCCACGCCCCACCTTCAGCGACACCCTCGCTCTGGTGCGCCACTATCTCTGGACTCAGACGGATTTTCGGCTGTCGCTCTCTGACGACGACAGACAACAAGTCCCCCGTGCTCTGGTGGACCATCTGGCACACCTCCTCTGCTACGCCGCCTGAGTTGGCCAAAGTCGAGCTCAGCCGGCAGCGTGATTGGTCCACCGGGGCGCTGCTCTGGCAGATGATGAACGGTCTGGGCGTGTCGCCGGGCCGCATGAAACAAGGCAGCTAGCCCTGGCGCCGGGCGTGGCTGACCCCGGCGGGCGCATGGTACACTGACGATGATGCGACTCCGCCCCCGTGTCGCCAGCTGAGCGGCGTGGGTGGGCGCGTGGTACAGCACGGAGCGCAGCCCAACACCCGCGGGGACGGAGCTATGTCCGACGTCACACTTGTCCTTATCCTACTGGTGGCCGTGATCGCTCTGGTCACGGCCGCGCGCAAGATCGGTGTGCCCTATCCTCTCGTGCTCGTCCTGGGCGGCCTTGCGCTCGCGCTGACTCCAGGGCTGCCACAGGTCGCCTTGCGCCCCGAACTCGTGTTCGTGCTCTTCCTGCCCCCGCTGCTGTTCCAGGACGCGATCAACATCTCCTACCGCGAGTTCCGGGCAAACTTATCGGCGATCGTGCTGTTGGCCACGGGTCTGGTGCTGGTCACCACAGGGGCCGTCGCCGTGGTGGCGCACTGGGCGACGGCAGGCGCCGCCATGCCGTTGTCGTGGCCCGCGTGCTTTGTGCTTGGGGCTATTGTCTCCCCCACGGACGCCGTCGCCGCCACGGCGATCTTCCAGCGCTTGGGCGTGCCGCGGCGCTTGCTGGTCGTGCTTGAGGGCGAGAGCCTGGTCAATGACGCCATGGCAGTGATCCTCTACACGACCGCTCTCGCGCTGGCCACGGACACGGGCAGGCTCTTCTCACCGTGGCTCACCGTGGGTACATTCTTGCTGACCGGCGTGGCCAGTGTGGGCATCGGTTTGGCCGTCGGGTGGGCCGTGGCGGCGCTACGCCGCCACCTGTCTGACCCGCCGGTGGAGACGACTGTTTCGCTGCTGACCGGCTTTGCCGCCTACCTGCCGGCCTACGCGCTGCATCTCTCGGGGGTGCTCGCCGTGGTGGCCACCGGGATCTATCTGGGGCGGGTTGGCCCGCGCGTGGTATCCTCGTCCGCCCGCTTGGAGACACAGGCGATGTGGGCCGTGGTCACTCTCTTGCTCAACGGATTGCTATTCATCCTGATCGGCCTGCAGTTGCGCACTATCGTGGCGCAGCTCTCACCAGGGCTCATCGGCATGTTCCTGGGCGTAACGGGGGCCGTGAGCCTGGCGGTGGTGGTGGTACGCCTGGCCTGGATGTTCCCCGGCGCCCACCTGGCCCGCATGATCACTCCACGGCAGCGCCGCCAGGCGGCCGAGCCGTGGCAGAACATGATCGTGGCGGGTTGGGCCGGCATGGGCGGCGTGGTCTCGCTCGCGGCGGCCCTGGCCGTGCCGCACACCCTCGCCGGACGCAACCTGATCATCGTGGCCAGCTTCGGCGTGATCCTGGTTACCCTGCTGGGCAAGGGACTCAGTCTGCCGTGGCTGGTCCGCCAGCTGGGCTTGTCGGCGGATCAGAGTGAGATACGCGAGGAGGCGAAGGCACGCTACAAAGCGGCCCAGGCGGCGCTCACGCGGCTAGAGACGCTGGCGGCGGAGGAGTGGGCGCCACCGGGGAAGGTGGCGCATCTGCGCGCCCAGTACGAGCACCGCAGCCATGTTCTGGGAGCCCAGCTCAATGGCCATGACGACGATGATCACGATCACGTCACCGAGACGGCCGGCTATCAGCGCCTGCGCCGCGAGACGCTGCGCGCCGAGCGCCAACAGGTGGTTGCCCTACGCGACCGCGGGGTGATCAACGATGAGGTGTTGCACCGCATCCAGCGTGAACTCGATCTGGAGGAGGTGCGGCTATCACCTGACGAGGTTCAGGCGTGATAGCCAAGCAAGGCGGCGGGGGCGCCAAGCCAGCGGCTGGCAACGCGCGCGGCCAGCACCTCGCGTGATCCGCGACCTTAGAGATAAGCGAGCTGACCGGTAAGGCTAATCCTGGGCCTGCTCGTGCGCGTCTGAGCCCGCCCAGTGTAGCGCAGCTGGTTCCGCCGCGTCCTCATTGAGTGGGCCACCCTGACAGGGGCTGTCGCCGCCGGGGCAGCCCGCCGGGGCGTCGGGTAGGTGGCGTTCCCCCCACGCGGCGATGGCCTCTATGATCGGTTCAAGCGCGTGCCCCGCCGCGGTCAGCTCATAGCTGGTGCGCGGGGGCATGGTTGACTGCACGGTCTTATGCAGCAGACCAGCCTGCTCCAGCAGCACAAGGCGCTGCGCCAGAGTAGTCGAGTTGACCCCATCCACGTCACGCTTCATTTGGTTCGCGACGCGCATCTGCGCAAGGCCGATTTCTTCGACGTGGACCGCTACCCCACGCTGACCTTCCATGGGCGGCGCGTTGAGGCGGTTGACGCCGCGGCGGGCCACTACACAGTAGTGGGCGACCTGACCGTGCGCGGCGTGACGCGCGAGGTGGCCCTGGAGACCCACTTACGCGAGCGCTGGGGGCGGGGCACGACCGCCGCATGACGCTCACCCTGACCGCGCCGCTCAACCGGCGTGACTTCGGAATGGTCTGGGCCAACCCCATGATCAAGGTCGCCGATGATCTAACTGTTACACTGGCTATCGAGGCGACGCGCGTCTGATCGCCCCTGCCTGGTTCTCCCAAGGATAACAACTCATGCAACTTGGCATAGATAGTTTTGTAGCGGCCCTGCCTGGAGCTGGCCCCACCAGCGACGCGGCGGACGCAATGAGCCAGCTGCTTGAACGGGTCGAACGGGCCGATCAGGTTGGCCTGGACGTATTTGGCATCGGTGAGCACCACCGCAAGGAGTTTCTCGACTCGGCGCCCACGGTCATTCTTGCGGCGATGGCCGCGCGCACCCAGCGGATTCGCCTGACCAGCGCGGTGACCGTGCTCAGCGCCGCCGACCCGGTGCGCGTCTTTCAACAGTTTGCCACACTCGACCTGATCGCCCGGGGGCGCGTCGAGATGGTCGTGGGGCGCGGCTCCTTTATTGAGGCCTTTCCGCTGTTTGGCCTGGCGCTGCAAGACTACGACGAGCTGTTCACCGAAAAGCTGGACCTGCTGCTGACCATTCGGGCACAGGAGCACGTGACCTGGACGGGTCGCTACCGGCCCGCCCTAACCGGTCAGGGCGTGTACCCCCGGCCCCTGCAGCCGCTGCTGCCCATCTGGCTGGGCGTGGGCGGCACCCCAGAGTCGTTTGTGCGGGCCGGGGCACTGGGGTTGCCCCTGATGGTGGCCATCATTGGCGGAGAAACCCATCGCTTCCGACCACTGGTTGACCTTTACCGTCAGGCCGGCCGGCGCGCGGGACACCCACCGGAGCAGCTGCAAGTGGGCCTGCACTCGCTGGGCTACGTGGCCGAGACCACCCGGGAGGCCGCCGAGGACTACTATCCCGGCTATGCCCGCACCTTCACCATGATCGGCAAGGAACGGGGCTGGCCGCCGGTCACCCGCGGCCAGTTCGACGCGCTGGCTGGCCCGAAGGGCGCCCTGCTGCTGGGTAGCCCCGAGGAGGTGGCGGCCAAGATCAAGCGGCACAGCCAGGCGCTGGGCGGCGTCTCCCGGGTGACCTTCCAGATGGACAACGCCGACCTGCCCCACGCCAAGCTGCTGCGGGCCATTGAGTTGCTTGGCACGCGCGTTGCCCCCTTGCTTGCCCAGGACTAGCGGGGTTGGCTCGGCTGTATAGCCAGCCACGGCTTCGGGCTGAACCTTGGCCCCGGGGCGCACACGCGCCTGCCCCAGCGCTGCTATACCCCCGCGCCTGGCTTGGTCGCCGGCTAGTCGTGTAGCATTCATCGCCCCCCTACACCGAGATCCCACAATGCAGCGCTGACAGGCGGCTAGTCGTGTGACAGACACAACGTGTGTTATGCGCGCCACCAGGCGTAGTGTACGACGCCCCGACGTTACTGCGGCCATCAGCATGCCTTTGCCCAGCGAGTCGCATATCCGTATACTGACTGTGGTTGCGGATGCCGCCCACGAGCAGCCGCCCATGAGCGCGGGCGCCTGATTACAACCGCACGCCGTATCGGCGTAGCGGTGTCGTTGCCGCGGCGCTGACCACCACGATCGGACGGGCCATGCTCAAAGAGTTCTTCGCCTACTACCGGCCCTATCGTGGGCTCTTCCTGCTCGACTTCACCTGCGCGATCGTCGCGGGGCTGCTCGAACTGGGCTTCCCGCTGGCCGTGCAGGCGTTCATTGATCGCCTGCTCCCCGGGCACGACGGGGGCTTGATCGCGCTGGGAGCGGTGGCGCTGCTGGGTATTTACCTGCTTAATACGGCCCTGATGGCCATCGTGACCTACTGGGGGCACATGCTGGGCATCAACATTGAGACCGAGATGCGCCGCCGCAGTTTCGACCACTTGCAGAAGCTGTCCTTCCGCTTCTACGATAACCAGAAGACAGGCCACCTGGTGGCGCGCATCACAAAGGACCTCGAGGAGATCGGGGAGATCGCCCACCACGGGCCCGAGGATCTGTTCATCGCCGTGATGACCTTTATCGGGGCCTTCATCTTGATGGTCTTGATCAACCCCAAACTGGCGCTGACCACGGCCCTGCTGGTGCCCATTGTCGGGCTGCTCTCCAGCCGGTATGGCCGCAAGATGACGCGCACCTGGGCGGCGCTGTTCGCCCGGGTGGGCGACTTCAACGCGCGCATTGAGGAGAACGTCGGCGGCATGCGCGTGGTGCAGGCGTTCGCCAATGAGGGCTACGAGCGGGGCCTGTTCGCCCGCGACAACGCGCGCTACCGGGCCACAAAGCTTCAAGCGTACCGCCTGATGTCCGCCAGCATGTCCCTGAGCTACCTGAGTATGCGGCTGACCCAGCTTGTGGTCATGGTCGCCGGCGGCTACTTCGTGTTGCACGGCGAACTGACTACGGGGGGCTTTGTGGGCTTTCTGCTCCTGGTGGGCGTGTTCTTCCGTCCCCTGGAAAAGATCAATGCCGTCCTTGAGACGTACCCCAAAGGCATCGCCGGATTCACCCGCTACACCGAACTGCTAAACACCATGCCCGACATCGTTGATGCGCCAAACGCCGTCGCGGTAACGAGCCTGCGTGGCGAGATCGTCTACGAGCATGTCGCCTTCGGGTACACCGCCGCTCAGCCGGTGCTACGCGACATCACCCTGTCCATCCGCCCCGGCGAAACCGTGGCCTTTGTGGGGCCATCAGGCGCAGGCAAGACCACGATCTGTTCGCTGCTGCCCCGCTTCTACGAGGTGACCGGGGGGCGCATCTCCATTGATGGGATAGACATCCGGGCGATGACCCTGGAGTCGCTGCGGCGGCAGATCGGCATCGTGCAGCAAGATGTCTTCCTCTTCGCCGGGACGATCCGCGAGAACATCGCCTACGGGCGGCTTGAGGCCACTGAGGCGGAGATCAGGGACGCCGCGCGGGCCGCGCGGCTGGAAGATATGATCGCCGCGCTGCCCAACGGGCTGGACACGGTGATCGGCGAACGCGGCGTCAAGCTCTCCGGCGGGCAGAAGCAGCGGTTGGCCATCGCCCGCATGTTTCTGAAGAACCCACCGATCCTGATCCTGGACGAGGCCACCTCCGCGCTGGACACAGAGACGGAGCGGGCGATCCAGCGGTCGCTGGCCGAGCTGTCCCGAGGGCGCACTACCCTGGTTATTGCCCACCGGCTGGCCACGATCCGCAACGCCGACCGCATCGTGGTGATCGATGAGTCGGGCATCGCCGAAGAGGGTCCGCACGACGAGTTGCTCGCGGCAGGGCGCGGCTACGCGCGCCTGCACACCGCGCAGCATGAGATGCACATGCCAGCCCGCTAGGGCGCCTGACCTCTTTCGCCAGCCTGTTACTGCTGGTAGTGCTCCACGACCGCCGCTGGACGGACCGTCGCCTCATCAGGGTTCTGGCCAAACTCACGGTGGGCGCGGCGCTGCCGCAGCAGATCCCAACACTGGTCGAGGCTGACCTCCACCTCGCGCAGACGCGCGTGCTGCTCCTCGCTGAGGTCCCCACCCTGGCGCCTGGTCACCAACTCGTGTTCCTCATCCACAAGCGTGCCGATGGTCCGCATGATCTGGCTATCGTTCATGGCCCCGCTCCTCTCATCTTCCCATGGCTCACGCCACCTGACCGCCGATGTGGCGCATGCCACCAATCCCCTTGCCCCCGGGAGGGCAACCAGCGCCGCCCGCTGAGCCGTGCCTTCCCTAACCATGATACTGCTTCTTTCTCCGCCGTCGGCCGAGCGCACGCCCCTCTGCTGGCCATGTGCCTCGTCCGCGCCCGCCGCAACCCTACCAGAATAGCTCTGAGGCGCGTCGGTAGCCATGACCAAGGGTATAAAGATCAAGGTGATGGATGCGCCGGGTAGCCGGGAGAGCATCACTGCTCCCCGGCCCCCTCAGAACCGTGCGGGCACCTCACGATGCACACGGCTCAAGCAAGCCACTGCCGCAACCACTTGCGCGTCGGTTCATGAGCGGCGGGCG
>JAABUM010002184.1_pt1 | contig 26900 bp, 26 predicted proteins | sample 5559161 | NCBI WGS metagenome assembly JAABUM01 (sample SAMN10711868, study PRJNA513369) | rock metagenome | isolation source: Antarctica rocks | place: Antarctica: Victoria Land, Siegfried Peak nord
GGTACGCCGGCGGCCGACACCAGCTTCTTGGCCGCCACCTTGGAGCCCATGGCGTCGATGCTCTCCGGGCTCGGCCCCACCCAGGTCAGTCCGGCCGCTTGCACGGCGCGGGCGAACTCGGCGTTCTCGGAGAGGAAGCCGTACCCGGGGTGTACGGCGTCGGCCTCGCAGGCCACCGCCGCCGCGACCACGGCGTCGATCCGCAAGTAGGTGTCGGTCGGCGTCAGCCCCGGCACGTGCACCGCCACATCGGCTTCGGCGACGAACGCCGCCTCGGCATCGGCGTCGGAGTACACCGCCGCCGGCGAGATACCCCGGTCGCGGCAGGCCCGGATCACGCGCCGGGCGATCTCGCCGCGGTTGGCCACGAGCAATCTGGTGATCATGCCGCTCACATCCGGAAGACGCCGTAGTGCTCGGCGCCCACCACGGGCGCCGAGTGGATCGCCGAGAGGCACAGGCCGAGCACCGTGCGGGTGTCCCGCGGGTCGATCACCCCGTCGTCGTAGAGCCGGCCGGAGAGGAACGGGGCCAGCGACTCCTTCTCGATCTGGGCTTGCACCATGGCTTTCAGCCCGGCGTTGGCCTCCTCGTCGAAGGCCACTCCCTTGGCGGCCGAGGCTTGGCGCGCCACGATCTCCAGCACCCCGGCCAGCTGCGCCGGACCCATCACGGCGGATTTCGCCGCGGGCCAGGTGAACAGGAATCGCGGTTCATAGGCGCGGCCGCACATGCCGTAGTTACCGGCGCCGAAGGAGGCACCCATGGTGACCGTGAGGTGCGGGACCTTCGAGTTGGCGACGGCGTTGACCATCATCGCCCCGTGCTTGATGATGCCGCGCTGCTCGTACTCCGCACCCACCATGTAGCCGGTGGTGTTCTGCAGAAAGATCAACGGGGTATTCGCGGAGTTGGCCAGCTGGATGAACTGCGCGGCCTTCTGCGCCTCCTCGCTGAACAGCACGCCGCGCGCATTCGCCAGGATGCCCACCGGGTAGCCGTGCAGCCGCGCCCAGCCGGTGACCAGCGAGGAGCCGTAGCGCGGCTTGAACTCGTCGAACTCGCTGCCGTCGACGACGCGGCCGATTACCTGGCGGGGGTCGAAGGGCACCCGCAGATCGGTCGGGATGAGGCCGAGCAGCTCCTCCTCGTCGAGCACCGGTGGTACCACCGGCTGCGGCTCCGGTCCCAGCTTTTGCCAGTTCAGCCGGGCCACCGTGCGGCGGACCAGACGCAGCGCGTCGAACTCGTCCACCGCCACGTGGTCGGCGAGGCCGCTCTGGGCGCCGTGCATCGCGGCCCCGCCGAGGGACTCGTCGTCGGACTCCTCCCCGGTGGCCATCTTCACCAGCGGCGGCCCGGCCAGGAACACCTTGGACCGCCCGTCGACCATGATCACGTAGTCCGACATGCCCGGGACGTAGGCACCACCCGCGGTGGCGTTGCCGAACACCGCGGTGATGGTCGGGATGCCGGCCGCAGACAGCCGCGTGAGGTCGCGGAACATGCCGCCGCCGGGAATGAAGATCTCCGACTGGGTGGGCAGGTCGGCGCCGCCGGACTCGATGAGGCTGATCACCGGCAGCCGGTTGGTGCGCGCGATCTCGTTGGCGCGGAAGATCTTTCGCAGAGTCCAGGGATTGCTGGCCCCGCCGCGCACCGTCGGGTCCGAGGCGGTGATGAGGCACTCGACGCCTTCCACGACGCCGATTCCGGTGACGATCGATGCCCCGACCGTGAAGTCGCTGCCCCAGGCGGCCAGCGCGGACAGCTCCAGGAAGGGCGCCCCCGGGTCGAGGATCAGTTCGATGCGCTCGCGGGCGAGCAGCTTGCCGCGCTGGTGATGGCGCTGCACATAGCGCTCGCCTCCTCCGGCGAGGGCCTTGTCGTGCTCGGCGTCCAACGATTCCAGCGCGGCCAACGAGGCGTCCCGGTTGGCGGCGTAGTCCTCGGTGCGCGGGTCCACTGTGGAGGAGACGACGGGCATCACTGCCACCCCCAGCGCTTCGCGGCCAGATCGACCATGATCTCGCGGGCTCCGCCGCCGATGGACAGGATGCGGGCGTCGCGGTAGTGCCGTTCCACCTCGGCCTCGCGCATGTACCCCAGGCCACCGTGCAGCTGCACCGCCTCGTTGACCACGAAGTCACAGGCGTCGCATGCGGTGTTCTTGGCGATACACACCGAGCCGATGTCGGTCTCCCCCTCGGCGACCCGCACGGCGAGGTCGCGGGTGTAGGCGCGGGCCAGCTCGGTGCGCTGGCGCATCTCCACCAACTTGTGCCGCACCACCTGGCGGGTGATCAGCGGCCGGCCGAAGGTCTCCCGGTCCCGCGTCCACTGCAGCGTGAGGTCCAGGCAGCGCTGCGCGGTGGCGTAGGCCTGTACGGCCAGAGAGATCCGCTCGTGCTGGAACTGCTGCGCGATCTGGATGAACCCGGAGTTCTCCGCGCCAACCAGGTTGCCCACCGGGACACGAACGTCCACATAGGACAGCTCGCCGGTGTCCGAGCAGTGCCAGCCCATCTTTTCCAGGCGCCGGCTCACGGTGAAGCCGGGCGTGTCGGTGGGCACCACGAGCAGGCTGACGCCGCCGTAGCCGGGGTCGCCGGTGCGCACGGCGGTGGTGATGAAGTCCGCCCGGGTGCCGGACGTGATGTAGGTCTTGGCGCCGTTGACGATGAAGTGGTCGCCGTCGCGCTTGGCGGTGGTGCGCAGCCCGGCCACATCCGAGCCACCGTCGGGTTCGGTGATCCCGAGTGAGCCGATCAGCTCGCCGGCCAGGGTGGGGCGCACATAGCTGTCGATCAGCGCCGGATCGCCCGCCGCGACGATGTGCGGCAAGGCGATGCCGTGGGTGAACAGCCCGGCACCCAGCCCCGAGCAACCGCCGGCCTGGATGAGCTCCTCGTTGAGGACGACGGCGTCGATGAGGTCTCCGCCGGAACCACCCACCGCCTCGTCGAACCCGATGCCCAGCAGGCCGAGCTCAGCGGCGCGGCGGTGCAGGCTGCGCGGCAGCTCACCGGCCCGTTCCCAGTCCGCCAGGTGTGGAACGACCTCACGCTGGACGAACCGGCGGACCGTGGCCCGCAGCTCTTGGCGCTCGGGGGTGTTGAACGCATCGTCAATGCTCACGCGAGCAGCTCCTCGGGTAGGTCGACGTACCGGCTGCGCAGCCACTCGCCGACGGCCTTGCCTTGCGGGTCGAAGCGATACGCACTGGACACGCCCTCGCCGAGGAGCCCGACCAGCACCAGGTTGACCGCCCGCAGGTTCGGCAGCAGGCTGCGGCGGATCTCCAGGTCGGCGGCTTCCGGCAGCAGCTCGCGGACCAGTGCGGGCGTGAGGTGCTGCGCCAACCAGCCGTAGCCGTCGTCGTTGGCTGCCCAGACGCCGACGTTGCAGTCCCCGCCCTTGTCCCCGGAACGGGCACCGAACGCGGTGCCGAGCGGGACGCGGCGGGTGCCGCCGTCCGGTCGGGCGAGCAGCTCGGGGTCGGGTACGTCCGTCAGCTCCTGGGTCGCCGGCACGCCGGGGATGGTGTGGCGCTCGCCGTCGGGCAGCACGGCCACCTGCTGAATCTCGGCGTTGTCCACAGAGAACGGCGAGTACTTGGCCACCGGCTGGGCATCTCCGGGCGGTGCGAGCACATGGAAGCCCGCAATGCTGGCCAGCGCCAGCTCGATCACCGCGCCACTGAACGCTCGGCCCACCACCTTCGGATCCGGGTCGGTGACCGCGCAGCGCAGCAGGGCGGTGGCCTGGATCTGGGTCGGCGCATCCGGCATGTCGAGGCGACTCAGGGTCCACCGCAGCGACGCGGGCTTCGCCGGCAGCGCCGCTTCCAGCTGGCTGCGGATCAGGGCATCCTTGGCCTCGATGTCCAGGCCGGTGAGCGCAAAGGTCATCTCGTTGCGGAAGCCGGCCAGGGTGTTGACGCAGACCTTGGTGGTGGGTGGGGGCGCTTCACCGGCCACCCCAGAGATCCGCACCCGGTCGGGGCCGTCCTGGTTCAGCGCGATGGTGTCGAAGCGGGTGGTGACGTCCGGGCCGCCGTACCGGGCGCCGCCGATCTCGTATAGCAGCTGCGCGGTCACCGCGTCCACGGTGACGAGTCCGTCGGGGCCGGGGTGCTTGGTGATGACGCTGGAGCCGTCCGCGTGCAGTTCGGCCAGCGGAAACCCGGCGTGGCCGAGCGCGAAGTCCGGTCTGACCCCTGCCGGTGGGGCGAAGTTGCCGCCGGTGGCCTGGGATCCGCACTCCAGGACGTGCCCGGCCACCACTGCGCCGGCCAGGGCGTCGAGATCGCCCGGCCCCCAACCGAATCGGGCGATACCCGGCCCGACGACGAGGGAGGCGTCGGTGACGCGCCCGGTGACCACGACGTCGGCTCCCGCGCGCAGACATTCCGCGATGCCGAAGGCCCCGAGGTAGGCGTTGGCGGTGAGGGCGCCGGGAAATCCGAGCTCATCGGCCCGGGGCAACAGGTCGTCGCCCTCGACGTGGGCGACGGCGACGGTCAGGCCGAGGCGTTGGGCCAGCTCGCGCAGCTGCTGCGCCAAGCCGGCCGGGTTGAGGCCCCCGGCGTTCACCACGATGCGGACCTGACGCTGGACGGCCTCGCCGAGGCTGGTCTCCATCTGCCGCAGGAAGGTATTGGCGTACCCACGAGTGGGGTCCTTCATCCGTTGGCGGCCGAGGATGAGCATGGTCAGCTCGGCGAGGTAGTCACCGGTGAGGACGTCGAGCTCGCCGCCGGTGAGCATCTCGTGCACGGCGGAGAAGCGGTCGCCAAGGAATCCGGAGGCGTTGCCGATCTTCAGGACGTCGGTCATGCGCTCGCCTGCCCGATGGGTGCGCGTCCGCCGCCGGGGGGTCCGGCAAAGGCCTGCGCGATGGGCAGCCACGCCTGCGCCACCGCGCCCTGGGCGTGCAGGGCCAGGTCGTCGTGGTGGCGGCGCTGGGTGACGAGCAGGCAGAAGTCCAGTGCCGGCCCGCGGACCACATCGCCGTTGGACTCTCCCCAGGTCCACACCTGTCCGTCCGGGGCGGTGAGCTCCACCCGAACGTCGGTCTGGGGGGCCTCGCGGCCGTTGAGCTGGAACGCGAACGCTCGGGTGCGGACGCCGATGTGGCAGATGTGCCGGAGCCGGTTCGTCGGCTTCCGGTCCTGACCGAGGGCGTCGGCGACGTCCTGGCCGTGGGCCCAGGTCTCCATCAGTCGGGCGGTGGCCATGGATGTCGGGCTCATCGGCGGCCCGAACCAGGGCAGCTTCTGCCCCGGCGGCACTGCCCCCAATGCCTCCAGCAGTTGTCCGCGGACGCTGCGCCACTGCCCCAGCAACTGGTCACCGGGCAGCGCTGCACCCTCTGCGGCTGCGGTGTCCACGAAACCGGCCGGGTCCGCCACGGCAGCCTCGAGCGCCCGACCGAACGCGGCCTCGTCAGTGGCCGCGAGCAGCGAAGCCTGGTCGGTCCAGGCCAAGTGCGCGATCTGGTGGGCGATGGTCCAGCCCTGCGCGGGAGTCGCCAGCGCCCATCCCGTTGCGTCGAGGTCGGCGACCCGGGCGTCGAGCTCGTCGTTCTCCGCGGCCAGATCGGCCAGCACCTCCGCGAGTGCGGTCATCGGCGTTCTCCCAACTGGTTGTCGAGCTGGCGGGCCCACTCCACGACGATCCGGCTGCGGCGCACGCTGTCGTCGATCAACTGGTCGGCCAGCGCCAGGCCGCGGGCGAGATCGAGGGTGGCTTGGATCGCCTCGCGAACGCCCGGCCGGTCCTCGTCCGCGCCGAGCAGCTCCACGGTGAGCAGGTGGCATTCGCGACCCAGCCGTGCCTGCAGGGGAACCACCACGGTGCGCAACGCAGGATCGGTCCGGGCTGCCACCCAGAGCTCCAGGGCCGCGGCGAACAGTGGGCTGATGAAGAAGTCGACGATCAGCTGCACCACTGCTTCGGTGCGGACCGCCCGCTCACCTGCGGCGACCGTGGCCGCGCGGGTCCGTAGCTCGCGGACACCCTCGGCGCCAACATGTTCCACGGCAGCCGTCACCAGGTCGCCGCGACTGGCGAAATGGTGCAGCTGCGCTCCCCGCGACACTCCGGCCCGTTGCGAGACAAGGGCGGTCGTCGTGCCGGACCAGCCGAACTCCACCAAGCACTCGACTACGGCGTTCATCAGCTTCCGCTGGGTCTCTCGACTGCGATTCTCCTGCGTCTGACGCGCCGGGGAGGCGGCAAGCCCGGACTGCGCAGTGGCTGGGGTCACGCCGACAGTGTGCAGCGCTGCCAACAAACAGTCAAGACTGCTTGTTGGTTACAGCAGCGTCAGCTGGGTCGGTTGTTCTGGGCCCTCCCCGTTGGTTACCACCTCCTCCGGAGGTCCGACGGAGGCCGCCGTGGCCGCCGGTCGCCCGACTCGGGACGTCAGACCATGCCGCCGCAGCAACGGTCCCCACCGTTGGGCGAGCAACCGGCGGTAACTGGCATCGACGTAGGCGCCCCCGGAGTACAGCTGCTCGTAGCGGCTCAGCAGGTCGGGACGGGCCTCGGCCAGCCAGCGCAGGAACCACTGCCGGGTCCCTGGCCGCAGATGGAGCGGCACCATGGCGACCCCGCTCGCGCCGGCGCCGGCGACCTCGCCGAGCAGGGCATCGAGCGCCGCGACGGAATCAGTGAGATGCGGAAGAACCGGGGCCACGAACACACTGCAGGGCAACCCCGCCTCGCGCAGCGCCCGAACCAGCTCGAGTCGAGCGCGCGGGGACGGCGTACCAGGCTCGAGCCGGTGCTGCAGCTGCGGGTCGAGCAGCGCCAAGGACACTCCCACACCGACCTCTACGCGTTCGGCCGCGGAGCCCAGCAGCGGAATGTCCCGGTGCAGCAGCGTGCCCTTGGTGAGCACGGAGAAGGGCGTGCTGGCCTGGACGAAGGCCTCGATGACGCCAGGCATGAGCCGGTAGCGACCCTCGGCGCGCTGGTAGGGATCGGTGTTGGTGCCCATGGCGACGGGCGAACGCTGCCACCTCGGGTGCTGCAGCTGTTGGGCCAGCACCTCGGCCACGTTGAGCTTGACCACCACCTGGCGGTCGAAGTCCTCGCCGGCGTCGAATTCCAGGTAGGTGTGCGAATTGCGCGCAAAGCAATATCGACATGCGTGGCTGCATCCGCGGAAGGTGTTGACCGTGAACCGAAACGGAAGTGGCGAGCCGCCAGGGACCTCGTTAAGCACCGACTTGGCGAGCACCTCGTGGAACACCATTCCGGCGAACTCGGGCGAGCGCACCGTGCGGACCAAGCCAGGCATGCCGGGCAGCGGCTGCACAGCCGCCGTTGCCTCGCCCACGGCACGCTGGGATTCCCATCTCATGCCTTTAGTCGAACATACGTTCGACGAGATGACAAGGGTGAGCGCCGTCGAGCAGTTACTTCACCAGCCGCAGCGTGACCGGATACTTGTAGGCCTCTCCCTTGTTCGCGGCGATCCCGGCCAGCACACAGAACACGATGTTGGCGATGTAGAGCACGGGAAACAGCACGAATCCGATGAGCAGGAACATCAGAATGAAGGAGATCACGTATCCGATGACCAGGGCGATCTGAAAGTTCAGCGCCTCGACCGCGTGGTACCTGGTGTAGCGCGACTCGTTCCCCTTGGTGAGCATGACGATCAGGGGTGCGAGGAACCCGAGCACGATGCCGCCGAGGTGGGCGAGCATGCTCCACGTCTTCTCGTCCGCGGTCAGCTGCCGGCCGACGAGCTCGGAGTAGGGCTCAGCCGCTCCGACGGCGCCGGACGGCGAGGGCGCGTAGGCGGGCTGCTCCATCGGCGACCCGTAGTTGCTCTGCGGTTGCTGGTATTGCGGCGGTTGCTGGTATTCCTGGGGCCGCTGGTATTGCTGCGGTTGCGGCGGTTCGTGACCCCCCGGCTGGTTGCTGGATGACGGCGGTTCCTGAGGTTGGGCTGGCTCGGTCATGTCTGCACTCTAGAACCGTCGGTCCATTAGGGACAGTGCCCGGAGGGTAGGTAACTAGTCTCGCGAACGATAGTCCGCACCGCGTCGGCAACCGCCGCCGTTTTCACCTCCCGCTGCTCCCCGGTCCGCAGATCCTTCAACCCCACCCGGTCCGATTCCAGGTCACGCTCGCCGAGCACGAGAGCCACCCGCGCACCCGAGCGGTCGGCGGCCTTCATCGCACCCTTCATTCCCCGTGCCCCGTAGGCCAGATCGACCCGGATGCCCGCTGCGCGCAGCTGCGCAGCCAGCAGCACCAGCCGATCCTTGGCCGCCTCACCCAGTGGCACGCAGAACACCTCGCACCGCGCGGGGTCACCAGCGGTTACTCCCTCGGCCCGCAGGGCCAGCAACGTCCGGTCGACGCCGAGCCCGAAACCGATGCCGGACAAGGCCTGTCCGCCGAGCTGCGCCATCAGCCCGTCGTAGCGGCCGCCGCCGCCGATGCCGGACTGCGAACCCAGCCCGTCGTGCACGAACTCGAAGGTGGTCTTGGTGTAGTAGTCCAACCCGCGCACCATCCGCGGGTTGATCACATACTTGACACCCAAGGCGTCGAGGTGCCGACGGACACTGGCGAAGTGCGCTGCCGTGCTCTCGGACAGGTGGTCGAGCATCAACGGGGCTTTCGCGGTCATCTCGCGTACCTCGGGGCGCTTGTCGTCCAGCACCCGCAGCGGATTGACCTCGGCACGGGCGCGGGTGGCCTCGTCCAGGGGCAGACCGACGAGGAACTCCCGCAACAGCTCCCGGTACTGAGGCCGGCAGGTGTCGTCGCCGAGTGAGGTCAGTTCCAGGCGGAAACCGCTCAGTCCCAGGCTCCGAAACCCGGCGTCGGCAATGGCGATGACCTCGGCGTCCAACGCGGGGTCGTCGACGCCGATGGCCTCCACGCCGACCTGCTGCAGCTGCCGGTAGCGGCCGGCCTGCGGACGCTCATAGCGGAAGAACGGGCCCGAGTAGCTGAGCTTGACGGGCAGCTGCCCGCGGTCCAGTCCGTGTTCGATGACGGCACGCATCACCCCAGCTGTGCCCTCTGGCCGCAAGGTGACCGAGCGTTCGCCGCGGTCGGCAAAGGTGTACATCTCCTTGCTGACCACATCGGTCGACTCGCCGACCCCCCTGGCGAACAACGCGGTGTCCTCGAAGACGGGCAGCTCGATGTGGCTGTAACCCGCCAGTCGGGCCTGCCTGCTCAGCCCGTCACGAACGGCCAGGAAGGCGGCTGCGTCCGGCGGGTAGTAGTCCGGGACTCCCTTGGGAGCAGAGAACGTGGGCACGCGTCACATGCCCTTGCGGGGCGGAACCAGGCCGGTCAGGAAGGGATTGCTGACGCGCTCGCGCCCAATGGTGGTGGTGGGACCGTGGCCGGGCAGCACGACGGTCGAGTCCTCCAGGGGCAGCAACTTGTCTCGCAGCGACGCCAGCATCGTCTCGTGGTCGCCGCCGGGCAGGTCGGTGCGCCCGATGGACCCGGCAAACAGCGTGTCCCCGGCCAGCAACACCTGAGTGGGGCCCTCGTCGGTCTCCACGGTGGAGCGGAACACCACCGAGCCCTCGGTGTGTCCCGGGGTGTGGTCCACGGCCAGGCTGATCCCGCCGAGGTCCAACGCGTCGCCGTCGCCCATCGCCCGCACCTCCCTCGGCTCGCGGAACTGCATGCCGCCGAGCATGGCGTGGATCTGCGGCCCCATCCCCTTCGCCGGGTCGGACAGCATCTCCCGGTCCAGCGGATGGATGTAGGCGGGCAGGTCGTCGCCGTCGCAGACGGGATAGACCGACCAGGTGTGGTCGAGGTGGCCGTGGGTGAGCAATACGGCCACGGGGTCGAGGCGGTGTCGGCGCAGCAGCTCGTTCAGCGGTTCGACGGCGTCCTGTCCGGGGTCGACGACCACGCACTGCCCGCCTTCTTGCGGCGCGAGCACGTAGCAGTTGGTCTGAAACGATCCGGCGGGAAACCCGGCAACGAGCACGGTGGTTGCTCCTGAAGACCTGACGACGATGGACCGCTCCAGCCTATCGGCGCCGCCCCTTACACTCCCGCCACCCATCGGGCTGGCACACTCGATACCTCAACCACCCACTCATGCGGGAAGTTTCACGACCTGGAGGATGACCCGGTGCCGACGAACGAGCAGCGACGCCAAGCAGCCAAGCGCAAGCTCGAACGCCAGCTGGAACGACGGGCGGCCCGGGCCAGGCGCCGGCGCCAACTCACCGTGGCGCTCAGCGCCGTCGGCGTGGTGCTCGCCGTGGGTGTGGTGGCCCTCGTCGTCGTCCTCACCCGCGGGACCTCCAGCGATGCCGCCGCCTCCAACGACTCCAGCACGCCACCGACCACCTCCGCGGCGCCGGCCAGCGGCGCGCCGCTGCCCACCGCGCGCAAGACCCCACTGCCCCCCAACGTGGACTGCACGTATCCGCCGGGACAGCCCGCCGCCAAGCCGAACAATGCTCCGCCGGCCGGCGGGGTCTCCGCCGCCGGAAAGGTCGAGGCGACCATGGCGACTTCGGCGGGCGACATCGGGCTCACCCTCGACAAGGCCGAGTCGCCGTGCACTGTCAACAGCTTCGTCAGCCTGGCCAAGCAGAGCTACTTCGACAACACCCCCTGCCACCGCCTGGTGACCGACGGGATCTACGTGCTGCAGTGCGGCGACCCGACCGGCAAGGGGACCGGCGGACCGGGTTACGGCTTCGCCAACGAGTTCCCCACCGACCAGTTCGGCCAGGGCGATGCGGCCGCCCAGCAGCCCGCCACCTACCCACGGGGCACCATCGCGATGGCCAACAGCGGACAGCCGGGCAGCAACGGCAGCCAGTTCTTCCTGTTGTACAAGGACTCGCCGCTGCCGCCGCAGTACACCGTGTTCGGCACCATCGACGCCCCCGGTCTCGCGGTGATCGAGAAGATCGCCGCGGGCGGCGACGACGGCTCGATGAGCGCCGGCGGCGGCGCCCCCAAGACCCCGGTCACCATCACCTCGATGAAGGTGCGGTCCTGAGCCGATGTGGACCTCCCGTGCCGTGGCCGTGGCGCTGTTGGCCGGCGCGCTGGGTCTGAGTGCCTGTAGTGGTGCGGGGGAGCGGGAGTCGCTGGCTCCGGCCCTGAGCCCCGCGAGCAGCAGCGACGTCGGTCCAGCGGGCAGCGCCAACCTGGGCGGCGCCTTCGCCCGGGCCACTCCCCTGCCGCCGACGGTGAGTTGTCAGTACCCGGCGGCCGGAAAGGCGGCGAAGCCGAACAGCCCCCCGCCCACCACGGATGTCCCCAGCCAAGGCGCGGCCGCGGTCGCCCTGCAGACCTCCAACGGCATCATCGGGCTCACCCTCGACCGCCAGCTCGCGCCCTGCTCCATCAACAACTTCCTCAGTCTGGCCAAGCAGGGCTACTTCGACGACACGCCGTGCCATCGGCTCGTCACGTCCGGGATCTACGTTCTGCAATGCGGTGACCCCACCGGCACGGGCACGGGTGGGCCGGGATACGTGTTCGACAACGAGTACCCCACCGACCAGTACCCGGCCAACGACTCGCGGCTGACCTCGCCGGTCAACTACCCGAGCGGCACCGTAGCAATGGCCAACACCGGGAAACCGAACTCGAACGGCAGCCAGTTCTTCCTGGTCTACAAGGACTCGCCGCTGCCCCCGCAGTACACCGTGCTGGGCACCATCGACGCCCCCGGTCTCGCGGTGATCGACAAGATCGCAGCGGGCGGCGACGACGGCTCGCTGGGTTCCAACGGCGGCGGCGCCCCGAAGACGCCAGTACGGATCACCAAGGCCGTTCCCGGCTGACCTTTGCCAGTGGGCGTGGGCCTCGTCAGCCCGCGGACGTCACCCGGTAGACGTCGTAAACCCCTTCGACATTACGGACCACGTTCAGCACGTTGCCGAGGTGCTTGGGGTCACCCATCTCGAAGGTGAACTTGCTGACGGCCACCCGGTCGTTGGACGTCGTGACCGAGGCGGAGAGGATGTTCACCTTCTCGTCGGCCAGCGTCTTGGTGATATCGGACAGCAAGCGGTGCCGGTCCAGCGCCTCCACCTGGATGGCGACCAGGAACACCGACGACGACGTGGGCGCCCACTGCACCTCGACGTGCCGTTCGGCCTGCTCGTTCAGGGCACCCGCGTTGGTGCAGTCGGTGCGGTGCACACTGACCCCGCCGCCCCTGGTGACGAAGCCGAGGATGGAGTCACCGGGCACGGGCGTACAGCACTTGGCCAGCTTGGTGAGCACGCCGGTGGCCCCGACGACCTCGACGCCGACGTCGCTGGATCGGCGCTGCGGTGGCCGCACCGTCGATGGCGTGGCGCGGGCGGCGAGTTCCTCCTCGGCGTCGTCGACCCCACCGAGCTGCGCCACGAGACGCTGGACCAGGTGCTGGGCGGACACGTGCCCCTCACCGACGGCCGTGTACAGCGCTGAGACGTCGGCGTAATGCAGTTCCCTGGCCAGCGCGGCGATGGTCTCGCCACTGACCAGGCGATGCAGCGGCAGCCCACCGCGGCGCACCTCCTTGGTGATCGCCTCCTTGCCCGCCTCGAGTGACTCCTCGCGGCGTTCCTTGGCGAACCACTGCCGGATCTTGCTCTTCGCGCGGGGCGAGACGACGAAGGTCTGCCAGTCGCGGCTGGGACCTGCCGTCGGCGCCTTGGAGGTGAACACCTCCACCACCTCGCCGTTGTCCAGCGGACGCTCCAGGGCCACGAGACGGCCGTTGACGCGGGCACCGATGCAGCGGTTGCCCACCTCGGTGTGCACGGCGTAGGCGAAGTCGACGGGGGTGGAACCGGCGGGCAGATTGATCACGTCGCCCTTGGGCGTGAAGACGAAGATCTCCTTGACCGCGAGGTCGTAGCGCAGCGACTCCAGGAACTCGCCGGGGTCGGCCGCCTCGCGCTGCCAGGCGAGGAGCTGACGCATCCACGCCATCTCGTCCACCTCGCCGTTCGCCGAGGCTGCCCCACGCCCGCGGCTCTCCTTGTACCGCCAGTGCGCGGCGATACCGAACTCGGCGGTGCGGTGCATGTCCCTGGTGCGTACCTGCACCTCGAGCGGCTTGCCCTCGGGCCCGACCACGGTGGTGTGCAGCGACTGATACACGCCGTAGCGGGGCTGGGCGATGTAGTCCTTGAACCGGCCGGCCATCGGCTGCCACAGCGAGTGCACCACACCGACGGCGGCGTAGCAGTCCTTCACCTCGTCGCAGAGCACCCGCAGGCCAACCAGGTCGTGGATGTCGTCGAAGTCGCGGCCTTTGACGATCATCTTCTGGTAGATCGACCAGTAGTGCTTGGGTCGCCCTTCCACCGTGGCGTCGATGCGTCCGGCCGCCAGCGTGGATTGGATCTCCTGCTGCACCTTGGCCAGATAGGTCTCCCGCGACGGCGCGCGGCCGGCGACCAGCCGGACGATCTCGTCGTATTTCTTGGGGTGCAGGATGGCGAAGGCCAGGTCCTCCAGCTCCCACTTGATGGTCGCCATGCCCAGGCGGTGGGCCAGCGGGGCGATCACCTCGAGGGTCTCGCGTGCCTTGCGGGCCTGCTTCTCCGGCGCCAGGAACCGCATGGTGCGCATGTTGTGCAGCCGGTCGGCCACCTTGATCACCAGCACCCTGGGGTCCCGCGCCATCGCGATGATCATCTTGCGGATGGTTTCCGCCTCGGCGGCGGTACCCAGCGCCACCTTGTCCAGCTTGGTGACGCCGTCCACCAGGTGCGCCACTTCGTCGCCGAAGTCCGCCCGCAATGCCTCGAGCGAGTAGCCGGTGTCCTCGACGGTGTCGTGCAGCAGCGCAGCGACGAGGGTGGTGGTGTCCATGCCCAGCTCGGCCAGGATCGTGGCGACCGCCAGCGGGTGGGTGATGTAGGGATCGCCGGACTTGCGCAGCTGCCCGTCGTGGTGCGCCTCGGCCGCGTCGTATGCCCGTTGTAGGGCGACGAGATCCGCCTTGGGGTGCAACTGGCGATGCAGGGTGGCCAGCGGTTCCAGCACCGGCTTGACGGCACCGCCGCGCTGGGAGGTGATGCGCCGGGCCAGCCGGGCCCTGACCCGCCGAGAGGCCGAGGTCGTGCTCGATGGTGGGGTGCTGGCCGCCGTCTCCGCAGGAACATCGGTCTGCGGGGGTTGTACGTCGTGGCTCACGGACTCACCTCCTGCTTACGCCGAACCGTTTCACCACGGTGTGTACACGTCGGTGTCGAGAGTAATCCTCAGGCAGGAACCAGACAGCGCAGCGGTGCCGGCTCCGGCCCGGCGGCGAGCAGTTCACGACCGCCGAGACCGGGGACCTCCAGCACCACGGCGACGCCGACGACCTGCGCCCCGCACCGGCGCAGCAACTGCACGGCCGCGGCCACGGTGCCGCCGGTCGCGAGGACGTCGTCCACGACGAGCACGCGTCGCCCCGCAAGCGGCACCGCCTCGGCGGGCACCTCCAACGTCGCCATCCCGTACTCCAGCTCGTAGGACTGGGCATGCACCGGCGGTGGGAGCTTGCCGGCCTTACGGACCGGCAGGACCCCGACCCCGAGCCGCAGCGCGACCCCGGAGCCGAGCAGAAATCCCCGCGCATCGATCCCGGCGACCAGGTCGATCTCGCTGTCGACCTCGGTCAGCGCGGCGATCACCGCGGCCAGCGCGGCCCCGTCCGCGAAGACCGGCGTGAGGTCGGCGAACTGCACGCCGGCGACGGGAAAGTCGGGGACCACCCTGGTCAGGCGCCGCACCTGTTCGGCAGCGGACTCCCGCAGGCCGAGGGCGGTGCCACCCTCGCTCATCGCTTGCGCTTGCCGGTCGGGCGAGCCCCGGCCTTGGGAGGCGTGTCGCGCTTGCCCGCGGGCTTCCCGCTGCGGACCGGACGGGCCGGACGGGCCGGCGTCGTCACCGTGGGCGCAGACGCCCCGCCGCCAGGAGCCTCGGCTGCGTCGGCGGGAGCTCCGGACTGGCGCTGTGCGATCGCCTTGCGACGCGCGAGCACCCGCTTGGTGTGCACGGCGACCTCGCCCTTGTACTCCCGCAGCGTGACCAGCAGCGGGGTAGCGATGAAGATCGAGGAGAAGGTGCCGACCACCATGCCGGTCAGCTGCACCAGGGCCAGGTCCTTCAAGGTGCCGACGCCAAGCAGCCCGGCGCCGATGATCAGCAGGCCCAGCACCGGAAGCACGGCGATCACCGTGGTGTTCACCGAGCGCACCAGGGTCTGGTTGATGGCGAGGTTGGCCTGCTCGCCGTAGGTGCGCCGGGTCAGGTGCAGGACGCCGCGGGTGGTCTCGTGCACCTTGTCGAACACGACGACGGTGTCGTAAAGCGAGAACCCGAGGATGGTGAGCAGGCCGATGACCGTGGCCGGGGTGACTTCGAAGCCCACCAGCGCATAGACCCCGGCGGTGACGATGAGGTCCTGCATGAGCGCAGCCAGGGCGGCGATCGCCATGTCGCGCTCGAATACCACGGCGATGAACAGACCCACCAGGGCCAGGAACACGATGAGCGCGATGATCGCCTTGCGGGTGATTTCACTGCCCCAGGTGTCGCTCACCGCGGAGTCGCTGATGGCGTTGACGCTGGGCGTGTTGTTCGCTCCCACCGGTTTGAACTGGTCGAACAACGCCTTCTTCAGGGTGTCGACCTGCGGCCCACTCAGCGTCTGCGAACGGATCTGGATGGTGCCGGACCCACCGCTGCCCACGGTCTGGACCGACACCGCATCGCTGCCGAGAGCCTGGCGGTAGGTGTCCTCCACCTGGGTGACCGACGCGCTGCCGGCCGGGAACTGGACCTGGGTGCCGCCCTCGAAGTCAATGCCGAGGTTGAACCCGCGGATCGCGATCGAGCCGATGCAGATCGCCAGGATGACGAGCACCAGCACGAAGAACCGCTTGCGGTTGCCGATGATGTTGAACGCGCCGGTTCCGGTGTATAGGCGGGTCATCAGCCCCGGCCGCGGCTGCGATGTGGTCCCGGTGGCGCCCGAGCTCAGTGCCGTGTCGGTGGTCTCGGCGGTGTCGGTGGTCTCGGACATCTCAGGCCTCCTTCGGTCGAGCGCCGGCGGCTTCAAGCTTTCGCTTCCTGGCCAGCTGTTGCACTCCACCGAGGCCGGTCAGGCTCGGCCGGGACATGAACTCGTTCTGCGAGGCCAGCGCCACCAAGGGGTGGGTGACCAGGAACACCACCACGAGGTCGAGCACCGTGGACATGCCGAGGGTGAACGCGAAACCCTTGACCTGCCCCACGGCGAGCACGTAGAGGACGGCGGCGGCCAGGAAGCTGACGGCGTCGGCGGAGAGGATGGTGCGCCGGGCCCGGACCCAGCCCCGCGGTACCGCGGAGCGGAAGCTTCTGCCTTCCCGCACTTCGTCCTTGAGCCGTTCGAAGAAGACGACGAAGGAGTCGGCGGTGATGCCGATGGCCACGATGAACCCGGCGATGCCGGAAATGTCGAGGGTGAAGCCGATGTAGCGGCCCAGCAGCACCAAGACGCCGTAGATGATCACCCCGGACAGTCCCAGCGACAGTGCCGTGAGCAGGCCGAGCAGCCGGTAGTAGGCCAGGCAGTAGATCAGCACCAAGATGAGCCCGATGCCACCGGCCAGCAGCCCGGCCTGCAAGGAGGCCAGACCCAGACTGGCCGATACGGTTTCCGCCTCGGAACGGTCGAAGGACAGGGGCAGGGAGCCGTACTTCAGGGTGTTGGCCAGGTCCTGAGCCTCCGGCTGACTGAACTTGCCGGTGATGGACGTGACCCCGCCGGTGATGGGCGAGTTGATGCGGGGGGCGCTGACCACCCGGCTGTCCAAGACGAACGCGGCCTGTTTGCCGACGTTCTCGGAGGTGTACTTGCCCCAGATGTCGCTGCCCCCCGAGGTAAAGGTCAGCTGCACCTCGAAGCCGACCCCGCCCTGCGCGATGGAGGACTTGGCGTCGGCGATGTCGCTGCCCTTGAGGAAGGCTGGGCTGAGGATGTACTTTGCCTTGCCGTCGGCACCGCAGGTGACCAGCGGCAGCGCGGGGTCGTCATTGCCGGCCAGCACGTCCGAACCCGTGCAGCTCAGCGCGGCGAGCGCCTGCTGCTGCACCTTCGGGTCCGTGCTCTGCCGCTGCGCCTTGGCTGCGGCGATCTCCGCGGCCACCTTGTCGGCCGCGCTGCCCGGCACCGGAGCCGTGCCCGTGGGCGCGGGTGGTGTGGTCGCGGCGGGGGTGCTGGGCGGCGCGCTGGGGGTGGTGGGAACCTGCGCGGGCACCACGCGGCCCTGTGGTGCGGGGGCCGGGGCGGTGGTGGCGGGTGCCGGCGTCGGCGCCGGCGCGGAGGGGGTGGCCGGCACGGCGCTGCCCGGCGCGGGGGTACCTGGCTGCGCACCAGGTGGCGCCGCCGCTACCTCGTTGACGACGCCGCGGAAGTACAACTGTGCGGTCTGGCCGAGCGACTTCGCTTGGCCACCGTCATCACCGGGGACCGTGATGACCAGGTTGGTGCCGTCGATGATCACCTCGGACCCCGAGACCCCGATGCCGTTGACCCGGTTCTCGATGATGGTCCTGGCCAGCTTCAGGCTCTCCGCGCTGGGCGGATCTCCGTTGGGTGTGCGCGCCGTCAGCGTGACGCGCGTACCACCCTGCAGGTCGATGCCGAGCTTCGGCGTCGGTGAGCGGTCGCCGGTGAAGAACACCAGAGAGTAGAGCGCCGCGACAATGGCAACGAAAATGGCCAGATAGCGCCAGGGACGGATTTGCCCTGCGGGAGGTGCCACGGTCGGTAAGTCTCCTCGGTGTTTCGCCAGTCGGATACGAGCGCGCTCCGCCACCGTGCGCGCGGGCCGAGCGTACTGTGCGGCGCCGAAGCCGAGTCAGCAGATGACGGGTGTCTGGTCAGCTGTCCTTGGCGTCATGCTTGGTGAGGTCGTACGCCGGCACGGCTTCACCCTCGGTGATGTCGTGTGCTGCGCCGTCGTGCATTGCGTCGTACAGGTCTTCGTCGGCGTCGGCCTCGACGATGCGTTCCTTGACGACGATCCGGGCCCAGGTGGTGACGACGCCCGGCGCGATCTCCAGCTCGACGGTGTCCTCGGCCAGGTCGACGATCGTGGCGTGCAGTCCGGAGGTCGTCATGATCCGCTCGCCGATGGTCAGCGAATCCTGGAAGGTTTGCGCTTCCTGCACCATGCGCTGCTGACGGCGACGTCCCAGAAACATCGGCAAGACGAGCGCCACGAGCAGCAACGGCAGGATCAAATTGCCCATGAGAAAGTAAATCCTTCGGTTGGAATGGGCGGGCAGTGCAGCCCGGCCAGCACCCCAGTGTGCCATCTCCGGCCAGGTCCCGGCCGCGACAAGTAGCCGCAATGTTGCTCTGCGCGGGCGAGAAGCACCTTGCGGCTACGGAATGCGCACAGGCGCTAGTCGAACAACGGCTCTTGGAGACTACCGGGCGTTGCTTCGGGTGGAGCCACGAGTCCCAGGTGCGCCCAGGCGGCTGCGGTCGCCACCCGGCCCCGTGGTGTGCGGGCCAACATACCGGCCCGCACCAGGAACGGCTCGCACACCTCTTCCACCGTCGCCGGCTCCTCCCCCACGGCGACGGCCAGGGTGGAGACGCCGACCGGACCACCGCCGAAGTTGCGCACCAGCGCACCCAGTACCGCCTTGTCCAATCGGTCCAGCCCCAGCTCGTCGACGTCGTACACGGCGAGCGCGGCCCGGGCCACGTCACGGGTGACGATGCCGTCGGCGCGAACCTCGGCGTAGTCGCGCACCCGGCGCAGCAGGCGGTTGGCGATGCGCGGGGTGCCACGGGACCGCCCGGCGATCTCCGTGGCGCCCGTGGGCTCGATATGCACGCCCAGGATGGCCGCGGAGCGGTGGATCACCCGTTCCAGCTCGGCTGGTTCGTAGAACTCCATGTGTGCGGTGAAGCCGAAGCGGTCGCGCAGTGGCCCGGTCAGCGCGCCTGAACGGGTGGTGGCGCCGACCAGGGTGAACGGGGCGACGTCCAGCGGGATCGACGTGGCACCGGGTCCCTTCCCGACCACCACGTCGACGCGGAAGTCCTCCATCGCCAGGTACAGCATCTCCTCGGCCGGCCGGGCGATGCGGTGGATCTCGTCGATGAACAGCACGTCGCCCTCGAGCAGGTTGCTGAGCATGGCGGCGAGGTCCCCGGCCCGTTCCAGCGCCGGACCGGAGGTGATGCGCAGGGCGGAGCCGAGCTCCTCGGCGATGATCATGGCGAGGCTGGTCTTTCCCAGGCCCGGTGGACCGGACAGCAGAACGTGGTCGGGCGGGCTCCCGCGACGCTGCGCGCCGGTGAGGACGAGATCGAGCTGCTCGCGCACCCGGGGCTGGCCGATGAACTCACGGAGGTTCTTCGGCCGCAGGCTGGACTCGACGTCGCGGTCCTCGGCCACCTGCTCCGGGGTGACCGGCGAAGGTTCTTCGGTCACCGCTTACGACCCAAGCCGCTCAACGCCGTCCGCAGCACGACGGTGGTGGTGGCATCCGGGATCTCGGCGAGCACCGAGTCGATGACGGGCTCTGCCTGCTTGCTCGGGAACCCAAGCCCGACAAGAGCTTCCAGCACCTGGTCGCGGACGGCGGTGCCGGCGGGCAGCTGTCCGGTGGACGTGGCCACCGTGCCGACCTTGTCCTTCAACTCCACGATCATGCGTTCGGCGCCGCGCTTGCCGATCCCGGGCACCCGGGTCAGTGCGGTGACGTTCTCCTCGGCCAGGGCCGCGCGTAATGCATCGGGCTCGAGGACGGCCAGCGTCGCCATGGCCAGCCGGGGGCCGACCCCGGACACGGTGAGCAGCAGGCGGAACAGCTCCTTGGACTCGGGGTCGCTGAAGCCGTAGAGGGTGAGGGAGTCCTCGCGGACGATGAGGGTCGTCGCCAGGCGGCCTTCGGTGCCGCGGCGCAGACCCGCGAGGGTTGCCGGGGTGGCGTGCACGGCGAGGCCGACTCCCCCGACTTCCAGGACGGCATGGTCCAGAGCGACGGCGAGCACATCGCCGCGAATGGAGGAGATCACGTCGCTCCCGCCTTTCGTGCCTGGGCCAGCCGCTCCCGGTAGCGGCGCTGCTGCTCCACCGCAGCGAGCTCGGCGGCCGCCAACCTAGCAATCATCGGCGCGCGCCAGCAGTGACAGATGGCCAGGGCCAGCGCGTCGGCAGCGTCGGCGGGGGCCGGATTGACGTTGAGGCCGAGCAGCTTGGTCACCATCGTGGTGACCTGGGCCTTGCCTGCGGTGCCACTGCCGGTGACGGCCGCCTTGACCTCGCTGGGGGTGTGGAAGCTGACCGGAATTGCCCTGCGCGCCGCCGAGAGTGCGACCACTCCCCCGGCCTGCGCCGTCCCCATGGCGGTGCGCACGTTGTGCTGGCTGAAGACCCGCTCGATGGCGACGACGTCGGGTGAGTGGACGTCCAACCAGTGCTCCGCGGCTTCGGCGATGCGAAGCAGCCGCAGGGACAGCTCCATCGCGGCGGGGGTGCGCACGACATCGACGTCCAGGGCGTGTACCTCGCGGCCGCGACCCCCCTCGACGACGCCGAACCCGCAACGCGTCAGCCCGGGATCGACGCCAAGGACGCGCACACCGATGCTCCTCTACCTTCGCGCCGAACAGACGTTCGAAGCGTAGCGGGAGGGTCCGACGGTCCTGCGCAGCGACACGCGTCGGCCGCTCATGGTGCGCCGCCCAGATCAGGCGGCACTACCGACTGCGCCTCCAGGGCTGTCGCCACCGCCTCGAACTCGACGAGCGCGGCCGTGAGGTCCTCCACGATCTCCCGGGCGATCACCTCGGGCGTGGGCAGGTTGTCGAGATCCTCGAGGGACTCATCGCGTAACCAGCTGATATCGAGGTTGGCCTTGTCCCGGGCGATCACCTCGTCGTAGGTGAACGACGTGAACCGCTCGGTCTCCAGCCGCTCCGCGTGCGGCGTGCCCGGTGCGTAGCACTTGACGAACTCGTCAAGATCGTGTGCAGGTCGAAGTCGTGCAGCAGCCGCCGGCGCAGCTTCTCCCCCGCTCCCCCTTCGAACAGCACGTTGTCCGGCAGCACGACGGCGGCCCGGCCGTTGATGTCGAGGATCGTGGCGATGTGCTGCAGGAAGTTCAGCTGCTTGTTGGACGTCGTGACGACGAAGTCCTTCCGCTCGATCTCCCGGTCTTCTCGTGACTCCCGCCCGTCCGCGCCGACCATCGTCAACGAGGACTTGCGACCGAACGGCGGGTTGGACAGCACCACGGAGTACCGCCGGCCGGGGTCGGCGATGAGGGCGTCCTTCACCTCGATGAGGCTCTGCCCGCTGGGCGCGCCGATGCCGTGCAGCAGCAGTCATCGCCGCCAACCGGGCCGTGCCGTCCACCAGCTCGACGCCGTGCACAAAGCCGTCCCGCAGGTGCTGACGCTCGGTCGGGGTGAGCGTCTCGGCGGCTGTCGGCGCGTATTCGTGGGCGGCGAGCAGGAACCCGCCGGTACCCGCGGCCGGGTCGACCACCGTGTCCCGCACGCTGGGCTGCACGCAGTCCACCATCGCGTGGGTGAGGGCACGCGGCGTGAAGTACTGCCCGGCGCCGGACTTGATGTTCTCCGCACCCCTGGACAGCAACTGTTCGTAGGCATCGCCCTTGACGTCGGTACCGGTGGCCGACCAGTTCTCCTTGTCGATGAGCTCGACGATGAGCCGCTTGAGCTTGGCCGGGTCCTGAATTCGGTTCTGCGCCTTGCGGAAGATGACGCCCAGGGTGCCGGGCTGACGGCCGAGGCGTTCAAGGATGTGCCGGTAGGTGTTTTCCAGGTCGTCGCCGTCGGCATCGAGCAGCTGCTGGCAGGAACAGTGCTCCGGCACGATCCGCTCGGGCTTGAGCGGACGCTTCTCCCGCTCGTACGCCATCTTCAGGAACAGCAGGTAGGTCAGCTGCTCGGTGTACTCGATGGTGCCGACTGGCCGTCGTCGCGCAGCACGTTGCAGTGCGACCACAGCTTGTCGACCAACCGCCGGGTTCGCTCAAATCCAGTCCTTCCGTTGACTGCTGCGGACAGTACTCACCGCTGCGGCCGGGGATCTCAGTTCCGCCGGAAGCCACGGGTACGGGTCCTCCAGCGGCGCCCGGTCCGACCGCACCCGCCCCCTGAGGTCGACCGTGTAGTTCGGCCACACCCTGGATGACCCGGTGATCCTCGAGGTCAAGGGACTGGGGGTCGAACAGCGTTGGCATGTCTCTCTGTCCTTATCATTGCGACACCCCGGCTTCGTCTGGGCGGTCCTGTCACATTGATTGAGACATAGAGACACTCCGCGCCAACGTGCAAGTGGTGATCAGCATCGTCTTATCACTGTTTATGGCTATATCCAGTGATACCGTCTTCTCGTGTCCATGGATAGCTCTCAACTGCGTTCCCCGTGGCCGCCGGTGGAATGGGAAGAGGTGGCCTGGCGCTCCACCCTCCCGCCGGAGGCGCTTTCCCGGTCGCTCCGCGCACAGCTCGCCCAGCCGTACCGGGCGTCGATTCCTCCAAAGATCGCGGACCTCGACGTTCGTCTGCCCCGCCGATGCCTCGCCGTCGCCGAGGAGGCGTCGGACCTGATCCGCGACTTCGATACCGAGGTCGGCGAAGTCGCGCCCTTTTCCGCCATCCTCCTTCGCTCCGAGTCCGCCTCGTCATCGGAGATCGAGCATCTGACGTCCGGGGCTAAGCAGATCGCCTTGGCCGAACTTGGTGAGGATGCCCGGCGCAACGCCACCCTGATCGTCGGCAACGTCCACGCGATGCGAGCAGCCCTCGACTTGTCACAGACCATCACCTCCGACGCCATCCTGGACATGCACCGAGCGCTGCTGGAGCACAGCGATCCGAAGATCGCCGGGAGGTGGCGGAGCGAGCAGGTGTGGATCGGCGGTGGCGGGTACTCCCCCCACAACGCCTCGTTCGTGCCGCCACAGGCTGAGCGGGTACCCGCAGCCATCGACGACCTCATTGCGTTCACAGACAGAGTGGACGTTCCAGCGCTCGCGCACGCCGCGATCGCCCATGCCCAGTTTGAGACCATTCACCCCTTCCCGGACGGCAACGGTCGCACGGGGCGTGCATTGGTCCATGCCCTGTTGCGCAAACGCGCGCTGACCCGCTCGGTGACCGTGCCGGTCTCCGCCGGCCTGCTGGTCGACACCCAGGGTTACTTCCAGGCATTGACTGCCTACAGAGCGGGAGACCCCGTACCGATCGTGGACGTTATGTCCGCGGCCGCCGTCGCTGCAATCGCCAACGGGCGGGTGCTGGTCGAGGACCTGCGGGCAAGCCTGGCGACCTGGTCGTCGCGGGTTCGGGCCCGGTCGGACTCCGCAGTGTGGCCGTTGATGAATCTCCTGCTGCGTCAGCCGGTGATCAACACGGCTGTGGTGCAGTCGGAGCTCGGCATCTCCCATTCGAACGCCATGCTGGCGATCGGTCGTATGGTCGAGGCCGGGGCGCTGTCGAGGGTGGGCAACCGGCGCCGGTCCATCCTGTGGCAGGCGAGCGAGGTGCTTGCCGCGCTGGATGGATTCGCCGCGCGTACCGGGCGTCGCCAGCTCGGCGACTCCGACTGACGGTCAGACTGGCCCGGTGAGGACCCTTCGGTCGGTGTGGTGCTCCACCGTGACCGGCTGCCCACCAGTCGCAGGCTCGTGAGCCAGCCTTCGACGCGTGGATGCCGAGGCAAAGCCCAGCCACGTGTGCCGGTTGCCGGCCCAACACCAGCCGACTTTGGGTGCGTTGCGGTTGTCTCGACCGTCGCGTCCCGTGCCGTTGCTGATCCAGAGTGCGGGGGTGCGGGCGTCGAGGGCGCCGTTAGCTTTGCGCAGGCGCGAGCCGATGGTCATGAAGCAGCGGCCGCGTTGCAGAACCTCGGGCTGTTGCAGCAGCCAGTGGATCCCCTCCCCCACCGTGAGTGGCGTTCGCTAGGCGGCGGTGATCGCGGGCAGTGCCTCGTCCGGGCTCCAGTTCGCCATGTGGTCGCCGCGGTCCGGTTCGGCCACCCGGTACACGGGGCTGCTGGGCAGCGGTTCGATGGGTGCGAAGTCGTCGACGTCGGGCATGTCCACCACGACGAAGCCGCGCTTGCCGCGGTGTTCCAGCAGGGGTACAAGGGCCGAGGCCGGCGTCCGGTCCGGGTGGATGACCAACAGGCTGTCGGCGTCTTGCGGCTCGGCCGCCGAGGCGCGAAGCTCCGAGGCCGACAGGCCGACAGGCCGGCAACTTCGTGCACGCCGAGCGCGATGAGCCGCTCGGCCTGCTCGCTGAGTGTCGGGAGGGTCAATTGAGTAGCGGGCACGCAGACCTCCGGGTCATTCGGGGATAGACGGGCATTCAACGCGGCCAACCAGGACAAAGTTCCCGCCGAGGGAACGGCGCAGGGCACACGAGCGGCGTAGCAGTGCGGACTACCGCGAGGGAGACGCCGAGGCGCGGCGCGCGTTTCTGATCGGCGAGGCCGTTCGTGCACGACGGCTGAGTCTCGGCTTGTCGCATACTGAACTCGCCGCCCGCGCCGGCATGACGCAGCGGGCCCTTTCTCGGCTGGAAGCGGGAGGTGCCGTGCCGACGATCCCGGTGCTGGAACGCATCTCGGCGGCGCTCAACGCAGATCTCATCGTGACGATCGCCCCGCAAGCGGCCTGAACCAGCGCCCATGACAGACCCCGACCTCGCTCATGTTCGGTCCTGCCTGCGACGGCAGCCGCACGGAACTGAGCACGGCAGCCGTCCGGACGGTTGGCGAGCCGGGCTTCGCGACTTCCGACTGGCCGTCGGCGCCGGGACGACCAAGGGTGCGCAGAGTCCGTGAAGCCGATTCGGCAGGTTCTGTGCGGACTGGCCGCACGTACGCTGCCGAATTGGAACCAGCCCGGCCGGCCTACCCGTCGGCGACCGGACGGTAGGTACACACGTGCACGCCCGTGCCGCTGGTGACGGTGGAGACCAGCTCGACCGGACGCTGCACACCGTCGTCGGGGAAGATCGTCTTGCCGCCGCCGAGGATCACCGGCATGCGCTTCGGTGACGTTCGTCGACGGTTTCGCGCCGCTGTCCACGCGCTGACGTCCGTCGATTCGCCGTTTCGCGGCTCCGGTGTCGGTGCGTTCACTGTCACCTCAGGAGCCGCATGTCCACGCCACACACTTCATCCATCGTTCTGAGCGACGTCGGCCTGGCCTGGCCGGACGGTTCGATCGCCTTGGCGGGTATCACCGGCAGCTTCGACGCCGGACGTACGGGTCTGGTCGGGCTCAACGGGTCCGGCAAGTCCACTCTCCTGCGCCTGATCACCGGTGAACTTACCCCCACGACGGGCAGCATCACCGCCCCAGCGGAGGTGAGCTACCTGCCGCAGACCCTCACCCTGGACGACGAGGCCAAGGTAGCGGACCTGCTCGGCGTCAGGGAGAAGATCGACGCGCTGCACGCGCTCGGGGCCGGCGACGCCTGCGAACGTCACTTCGACGTTCTGGCCGATGATTGGGACATCGAGACCCGAGCGAGTGAGGCCCTGCGCGACGCCGGCCTCACCTCAGCCGCCGGGTGGGGCAGCTCTCCGGCGGAGAAGCGATCCTGGTCGCGACCGCCGGGCTGCGCCTGCGCACGGCCCCGATCACTCTGCTCGACGAACCCGCCAACAACCTCGACCGCGATCACCGCGATCACCTCGGCCGGCTGGTGTCCGGGTGGACCGGCACCCTGATCGTCGTCAGCCACGACACGGCGTTGCTCGAACTGATGGATGACACCGCCGAACTGCACGACGGAGCCCTGAGCGTATTCGGCGGCCCGTACAGCGCCTACCAGGAGCACCTGGAGCACTTGGAGCAGGCCGCAGCCCAGCAGGCCGAGCGCGCAGCCGAGCAAGTGGTGAAGACGGAGAAGCGCCAACGCGTTGCGGCCGAACGAAGCTGGCGCGTCGCGCCCGGTACGCCCGGACGGACTTCGAGAACACGCGCAAACCCAAGATCGTGATGAACCAGCGCAAGTCCGAGGCGCAAGTGTCAGCGGGAAAGCTCCGCACCGAGCTCGACGGCAAGGTGCAGGCGGCGCAGAACGCGCTGCATGCGGTCAGTTCCCGCGTCCGCGCCGACGCCACGATCCGCGTCGACCTGCCCGACCCGAACGTGCCCGCAGCTCGGCGGATCGCCGAGCTACACGGCACCGGCCGCAGCTTCATGGTGCAGGGACCGGAGCGGGTCGCGCTCACCGGCCCCAACGGGGTCGGCAAGACCACGCTGCTCGAAACACTGGTCCACCCGCAAGCAACACGAACCGGACGGGCGACCGCGATCAGGCACACCGGCCGGATCGGCTACCTCCCCCAGCTCCTCGACGGGCTCGACGACGACGCGAGCGTCGTGGATAGCATGCGAGCCGTGGCACCGGGCACCCCGCCGGGACAGGTGCGGAACAAGCTCGCGCGGTTTCTCATCCGCGGCGACGCCGTCGACCGGGCCGTGCGCACCCTTTCCGGCGGGGAACGGTTCCGCGTCGCCCTGGCCCGCCTGCTGCTGGCCGATCCGCCACCGCAACTGCTCATCCTGGATGAACCCACCAACAACCTCGACACCCAGACCGTCGACCAACTCGTCGGCGCCCTGCGCGGTTACCGCGGCGCCCTGCTCGTGGTCAGCCACGACGACGCGTTCCTCGACCGGCTCGACCTCACCACCCGGTTTGCCCTCGATGCCACCGGCCGCCTCACCGAGACCACGACCCACCGCCAGTGAACGAAGGAGCCCCCGTGCCCGCACCCGACCCACACCAGCTGCACCCCTCGACCCGGCCCGAGCTGACGAACGTCGTGTTCCTGCGCAACCAGATCACCTCCGAGTTCATCGAGGTCGGCGAGT
>JAABUM010002185.1_pt1 | contig 26887 bp, 44 predicted proteins | sample 5559161 | NCBI WGS metagenome assembly JAABUM01 (sample SAMN10711868, study PRJNA513369) | rock metagenome | isolation source: Antarctica rocks | place: Antarctica: Victoria Land, Siegfried Peak nord
AAATGCATTAATCACATGCGGGTGTTAATAACAACGAATTCCAAACATGGCCTGTGTTTGGAATCTGTTAATAACATGTTAATAACAACCTTTGTTAATAACGAATTAATTACACTGCCCACACTGCTTGTGAGTGCCACTTGGCTCGCGAAAATCTCGAAAATCTTGCTGACCCTTGGGGCGAGGCATGAACACACGCACGCACAAAACTGTAACTCGCCGTGCAGAGTCGACAATGCAAGCCAAAGGTACAGGGTGGAGAGGAGTGGGCGGACGGACAGCGTCCGACCTGTTATCTGACGAAGAGGCTGGCATCATTTTCTGTGCTTGCCCCTTGAAGGCAGAGCTCAATGATCCCCAGCTGTTCCTACAGCCAGCAGCGCATGACGTCGTCCTCAGCTTCTGCATTTGCCAATTCTGATCCGCATGTGAGACAGCCATCGTTCGGAACCTGCAGCGGAAGCGGCACCGGCTGCGGTGCATTTCGGCGGAGTCGCCATCCTGCACGTCCCTGTGGAATCAAAGTCGTATCAGGTGCTTGCTGCGCTTCACGGCAAGTCAGGGGTAGCCTCGAGCACATGCTTGCACAGAGTGGATGCGCAGCGCACCCGATAACCATCCCGCCATTACGATTGCATGTGCGCCGTGCAGCGGCCGCTGGCGGCGACGGCGTCTGCCTCCGCAAGGGCGGTCTGGCGGTGCAGCTGGTCGAGCAGCTGGCGCCGCCCAGGATAACGAAGAGCGACGAGGCGTTTGCGGCGGATGGCCTCGAGTTCGTGTACAGCTATGAAGGCATCGACCTGGAGGAACTGAACGACCTGTTCGGCAAGGTGCACGGCGCGCAATCTGCTGGAAGGCATACGGCCACCGCTCTGCACGCGCGGATCACTGCTCGTAGCGAATGCCGCATAAGGGACAGACAGCGGAGGCGCTGGCGGATCATGCGGAAGCAGGTGTATGTCGCGTCAAATGCGCATAAGATCTGGTGCGCGGAGCGCTTGATCTGCAGCTGAAAAATTGAATCTCCTCTGGAATTGCACCTTCACTCATTCCCTCACACTGACATTCGCAGGTTGGCTTCCCGCAGGGGCCGGGCAATCAGCGCTGGAGACCACGCACGCGGTGCTGCGGGTGCAAACAAATCTCAACTTACTTCTGAATCGGCACCTCCACTGATGTCCTCGCTACTGTCAATCGCAGGTGGGCTTCCCGCGCCGTGAGCCAGGGAAGCTGCAGACGGCATTGGAGAACACGCACGCGGTGGTGTGGGTGCGCGCCACGAAGCAGTCGCGGTGGGCGCGCCGCGGGCAGCTGCTGGGCTTTGCCCGCGCCACCTCGGACCGCGCGCTGTTCGGCACCATCTGGGACGTCGCGGTGGGTGCCGCACTTGTCAACAACTGACGTTGTGACTCGTGGACATCCGGACTGTTGAATCTTCTGGGCGCACAGTTCGGACAGGCCTCGAACGTCGCGGCAGGAACTGTGTGGCTCAGGGCGCTACTTTCATTCAGTTCCGTGCTTTGGATCGAATGCAGATTGGCATTCAAGTGCATCATCTTAAAGAAGGTTTGGCCGTCTCAGCTGGCTGTTGCTGCTGTGGGGTCTGGTATGCTGATGATGGATATCACACCTAATCGGCGGTACTCAAACCAATGTTCGGCGTGCCGCGCGATGAACATGGCAACCGAACTACAAGCAAATTCTGCCGCGCCAGGCAGCCTGGCGGCACGTGACCCGGCGCCTACAACCCTATGGACCGCTGCCCTATGAAACGCTGCGCAGGTCAATCCGGCGTGGCAGCGGGTGGGCATCGGGCGCGGCGCCGTGGAGCGCCTCACCTCCATGCTGCTGGCCGAAGATGTCGCCAGCATCAACCTGTACGCTGAGCCCACCGTCATCGGCCTGTACGAGCGGCTTGGCTTCCAGAAGGCAAGGCTCCTGACTGCGCAACCTTGCCAAGCATCAATTGTGCAACAAAGCGGAATATCGCTTGCGCATTGTGTCCTCGGTCCTGCTGCGCAAGCAGAGGGGGCGCATGCAGGGATGTTGTGTGCCTGGCGCTTTGCCCATGGATGTTCGAAGCCGCATGCGGCTCGCACGCCCGTGCTGCTCAACAGTCGTGCGCATGGCTGGCAGTAGTCAGCGGCTTTGAACGGTCTGATATCTCTCTGATGTCGTGGTGGGCTACTTGGAAACGTTGATTCAGCACTATTATCAGTTGCATTGGTGCTGGTGCAGGACTTTCAGGATTTGCGGGGCATGTCCTTCCAGCAGAAAGGCAGCATCGGCAAAGCGCTGATGGCCGGCCTGTGAGCAGGCTGGCTGCTGTTCAGGGAGCGCCGGCTGTTGCTGCTGTGGGGTCTGGCATGCTGATGATGGATATTAAACCTTATCGGCGGTACTCAAACCGATGTTTGGCGTGCCGCGCGATGCGCATGGCAATCGAACTACAAGCAACTACAAGCCGCGCCGCTGATGCCTTCAGTGAGATTTAGTGGAGCGTGCCACGAATGTAGCATTCGATTTAATTGGCGTCTTGTGTGGTCCGACAGCCCGCAACGGGACCTTGATGAGCAGCCGGCACTGTCGGCAGACTCTCTCTGGGTGGACACCAGCAGAAGTCTCGTTGGTGGCCTTCTGACGCGCAACGTTAGTGTCAAACCAGAGTTCATTGCCAAAATGTAACTGTCGTCAAATCATGTGCATCCGGAGCATCAACTGGAGACCCACAACAGTAGTGCGATACCACCGCAGTCGCAATCCTACTGAAAGCGGCAAGACGCATCATTTGCTAAATCCCTTGGTCGGGCCGCCCTTGGACTTACCCTTGCCTGCCGCTGCTGGCTCCGCGCCCAGGGCTGCCTGTCGCTGCTCGTTGATGTATTTCTCCATCTCCTTGTGCCTGCACGAAAGGACGGATATGCATCTGCTGACGTTCAACAATCTTCACATCAAAACGTGCGTTTTTGAGACGTGCGTCCATTCAGCTTGAGCGGGCAGGCATGCCTGAGCTGCTGCCTTGCGCGTTGCCTTCTGCCTCCTGCTCACCTGGGCAGTGCGCGCATCTCGATCTTGTCGCCTGCATGAGCACGACATACGCATCAGCCTGTTGGCTAGTGCATAGGCGTTGATACCGCTGTGGAGGAAGTTGAGCGGCCTAGCAAGGCAAGGGCATGGCAGCGCCTCCGGACGCCTCAACAGCAGGGATGAAGTGCTCTGCGATGTGTATAGTGGTGCTGTTGCCTGGGATGCGCGATTGCTTGGGTTTCATTAAAAACACGCCGTCACCCACCATTTCTGAGCTCGACCACCATGTCGCCCCACTCGCCTATGCCGCGGCCGATGGAAATTACAGACTTGACCTCCGAGTACGCCGCATCCAGTTGCTCATCTGAAGCGAGAAGATGAGGCGGGTGTCAATATGAGGCCAGGAGCCATTGCGGCCGTTGCCTCCTGGCGAGCCAGCTGACATGCAGGGCAAAAGGCGCCCTCGTGGGCGAGCCAGAGAGATGCAACAGGGCTGGAGCATGCATTTGCCCGCAGATTCAAACAAGGACGGATGCAGCAAGGGCTCAGCAGGCGCACTCTTCCACGGCGCGCTGGTGATGACGGAGATGCGCTTGTCGCTGAAGCGGTACTTGACAAAGGCGCCGCGGCCGATCGCGGCAATCGTGAGCGGCAGCCACAAGAGCGTCGCGCCCTGCGAGAAGCCCGCCAGGACATCAAGACAGCCAGCTGCTACCACCTGGGCATGGGTCGATTGCAGCTGCTTCTGATGCTCGTGGTGGCAGAACTTGCTGGCAAAAGCTGCTGGACGTACCAGCAGCACATTGATGGCGAGATCGCCGCGGTGCGGCGCTGACTCGAAGTACACGCTCTCAGCGCCCCAATCCTGCTGCTTCTTCTGGCCTGCCGCCTTCTTGTTCTCCTGGAGCTGCTCGTAGGGCGTCTTCGCTTTGCGCTGCCCGCCCGGCGCCGTCTCGTTCTTGCGGATCTTCGCGAGCCGCGCGTCAAAGTCCTCGTCGCTTTCCTCCTGCCCAGCGTCTCCTGTTGTGCGCACAAAGAGCTTGAAGCGGTTCAATGCGTTGATTGCATGTCTAGCAACAGACATGCATGTTCTAATGCTGCAACGCGCAGCGGGTGCTGATGCCATGAGGTACGGATTCAGAACGCAGAACAGCCATTGAACGAGGTGTGAAGGTGAGGCAGATGGCAGCATGATTCCCTTCCCAAGCACGCATGCGAAGGCAAGCCCGATGCCATGCTAGTGTGTCTGGTGGATCAGCACAGCGTCCGCAGTGAGCACCTTGCGCTCTGACCACGACCTGGGCTCGCCTCTGGTGCTGCAGCGTCTGCAAGCGGCACTTCTGTGTGAACGGTGTGCATTGTGAGCGCCTGGCGACGCCCAGCGGCTGACACAGGGGGCCAGGTGCACCTGCAACAAGCTGCATGTGCAACATGATGTTTCTGCAGCACGATCGATGGACTCTTCCGGCGCGTAGGAGCTTGCCCGAGGCTGTATGCGAGGTGTCGATGTTATGAGACAGGATCTTCCGCTCAGAGGCTGCGATCGCAATTGTGTTGCACCAGCGACAATCACCAGCCAGGAGATTAGGTGAGGTTAGCTTGTGCTACGAGTAGTGCGATTGAGTATAGTATTGCTTCAAAACTTGATGATGCCAGAAGCACAGAAAAGCTCAGTTTTCACGCGGCATCAGTTGCCATCTCAGCGTTGTTCTGCCTGCAGAAATCTACAGAGCGATTCCGGCGATTGCGCCACTACAGCACGATGCCGGCGGCGTCCTGGAAAGGCACCCACGGCAGCACGCTCTCGCCAAATAGGTACGCCACCGCTTGCAGCTGCGCCCCCAGGTCGCTGTCCTCTCGCCACGCGTCTGCACATGGATGCACAGGAGGCGTGAGAGCTGCGGCATACGCTGCCGATCATGACGGTATAGTACGTCAGTCAGGCTCTCGATGAGGGTTTCAAGCTGGAGGCCATAGAGGAGTGGACTGCCAACCGTGCCCTGCTGACAAAGAAAACATTTCACACCTGCCAGCGTTTTAGCTGTAAGCTGCCCGCCGGTGGGCCTGGGCGTGGCCAGGGGTCGCTGTCCATCGCCCTGCTGTTGCACGCTGACTGCAGCAGCGCCTGCCGTCCCCCCAGGTGCCGCAGCCGCCTGCTGCGCGGCAGCCTCTGCTGCAGGCTCAGCGCCACTGTAGGGGCCTGCTGCTGCAGGCGGACCGGCCGCTGGGCTGTCCGCTACCGGTGCGGCGGGGCGGTCAGCTACGGCGGCGCCTCCATCCGTCTTGTCAGCGTCGGCCGCGGCCCCTGCGGCACCTGCGCCGCGCTTCTGATCGTCTGCCCCTGCCTGTGGCGCGTCCGCCGCTGCTGTCGCTGCTGCCGTTGCTACTGCCACCGCTGACGGCTCGCCGCCCGCCGGCTGTGCTGCGTCCCCTTTCGCAGGCGCTGGCTCATCTGCCGCCGCTGCCGCTGGCGGCTCAGGGGCGGCGCCTCCGCTGCCTTCTCCACCTCCCGGCGCAAGCTGCGCTGCGTCCGCTGGTGCTGCGTGCTGCTGCTGAGCTGGCGGCTCCAGCCGCCGCCGCTTCGTGCCGCCCGGTGGCACCATCAGCGTAGCGTCCTGGAGCCTGCAGGTGGACCAGCAGCAGTCACAACCCTGATATCTTAGGGTCTTGCTGCAATGGGGGCCAGCTGCATGGCGGCATTGCAGCAGCTGCATGGCCCAGCGGCGTACAAAAGCAGCTGCTGTTGTTCTGGAAAAGTCATGCCTGGCATCGGCATCGGCCACGGACCTGGCCGCAACGCCGGCAACCTGAAGAAGATCTTTTCTGCAGCAGCACACTAAGAACCTGCCGTGTTCTGTAATGCCACGCCTTGCGTCAGCATACAGGCGCAATACACCTGTCTGTGACGCCGGCATACACCTCGAATGCTCTTCATTCGACAGCATACAAAGCACCTGCAGTTGCTGCAAGGCTATGCCTGGCATTGGCACCAGCCACGGACCTGTCTGCGACGCCGGCAAACATTTCGGCAGATCTGAAGGTTTTCGCTTCTCAGGTTTTCGCTTCTCATCCAAAGCATCTGCTGTTCAACGCCATGCTACCTGTCTGCGACACCAGCAAACACTGCGCCCACAGCGGCCGCCTGCAGCGCGCCGTAGCAGCGCAGCGCCTCCGCTCGCCGCAGCTGGTCCGCCAGCTTTGGCGTCCCGCTCTGCTGCGCCTACAGGTGGACAGGGATTGGAAGTCTTAGGTGCCAGGCGTCAGGCAGGATTGGTGGCGCTCGGTGCTGCATAGGTTGCTGTGCAGCAGCGATTTGACGCTGGTCCAGGTGTGATGACGCTGCCCTGTCCCTTCTCTGACATGCGGGCAAAGCCATGCACATGCGTTATGTCAATGGGCACATTCGGTTCCATACACCCCCAAGCATTATACCCTATCCCGAATGTTGAGGGCGCGCTGCTCTGGCTCCCGGCAGACTGCTGCCCGCTGAGCCGCTGCAACATGCTTTCCGCGCTCCCCGCCTGTTGACTTTTCGGGTCAGGCTTACAAACCTGAATGCCCAGCAGCGGCTGGAGCTGCTCGAGGTACGGAGCCAGGTGCGGCAGCAGCAGCAGCCGCACAGTGCGCGGCCCCAGCGCCGCCAGCCCCACGATTGCGCCTTCGAACGCAAGGCACACAGATTACGCGGCTTGCTGCAGCCTGTTGGCCAGCGCTTTGTGGCGGCGCATCAAGGAACAGGAGGCACGTGCAAGGGCATGCGCAATGGCCCAGATGCGGTTCGGACACGCATGTGAAACAGGCCGAAGCTGTGCATACAGCTGAGGTGGTGGCCTGCACGACTCGTGGTCTGGGTTCTGGAGACTGATTTGGAGACATCGAATCCCAAAAGTGCACCGTAGTGCGTGGTGAGCGGCTTGCCGCGGTCCAGCAGCGCCTTGAGCAGCGTGCGGCTGACGCGCGGCTGAATGTTGTACAGTGGGTCGCCGAACTTGGCACAGATGTAGCGCACGAGGCGTGCTGCGGCGTCGCGCACGCCCCAGTGGTCTGCGCCTGCCGCGTCCTGAAGCAGGAGGAGACATTTGAGACAATCTTCCCGCATACAATAGGATTGACAAGTGCTGCTGGATGCCGCAACACCGCGCACGCCAGCGTGAAGTCTGTACTCGGCGCATCGTGCGCTCGGCGCGTCCTGTGAAATGAACGATTCGTCGAAGATGCAGAAAACAGATGTTTGTGATACAAGTCGGGCTTGGATGAGATGCTGGTTGCCGCGCACGCCGCAGTGAATGGTCCGCGCTTGGCGCATCCTGCCACTAGCACTGGGCGCTCAGTTGGGGCGTGAACGGCTGGGCAAGAGTGCCTCCACGCTCGCGGCCTCCAGCAACCTTCAGGTTTCAGGATTAGGTTTCAGGATTGAACGACATCCCCTCACCCCCAGGCGGCGGGCGACGAGGCAGGTGAGCACCGGCGGCAGCAGCTGGTGCAGGTAGGGCGCCAGACCCAGGTGCGGGTTGGCCAACAGCGCGCGCGTTGCAGCCAGCAGCCGGCTAAGCCGCCCCATGTCCCGCAGCCCACCCGCGACGCCCTCGCCAACCATCTGCACCAGGTAGGGCACCAGCGCCGCCAGACCTGCATCGTGCATGCGAGCACAAACGATTTGAGTGACAAAGGGGGGCTGATGCCGATGCCAATGTTTTGTGTGTCGACAGACTGCAGCCGTTGGCGTTGCCCCCTCACCGACGAGCTGCACCAGGTAGGGCAACAGCGCCGCCAGGCCTGCGCTGTGCACAAGAGACGTGCAGTTGTGGAGCTTTGTGCGAAGTGTCTCTGAGCTTTCAGACAGAAAGACGGGAAATCTACAACAGACGGCATCTCCTGAGCTTGGCACCCGGCTGCGACTCTAGAGACCGCACAGGCGAGGCAGTGTACAACTTTCCTTGAACAACCTCCGTTGCAGCCGGTTTGGGAAAGCAACAAGTCGACCCACGATCAAACTGTGGCGAACCGCGCATACTAGTTGCAGACGAGCCGCACCTGGATCCGTGGACAGCGACGCAAAGACAGCCCGTTCCAGCTGTTCTGGGTTGCCATCCGCTGACGCGCTTGCTGTCACAGCGCCGGCCGGCTGCGCAGCACCAGGCACCTGAGTAGGGGCTGCGCCCGCCGCTGCTGCGGCCGCTGCCGCTGCCGCTGCTGCAGCGCCGCTGAGCAGCACCTCCGACACCTTGTCAAAATACAGCTGAAGCTCCTGCAGCGTCACCAGAAAATGCGTTCACGGCAAATTGCCGCATCATGTAGATGAGAGGAGGCTTGCAGCAGCAAAACCCATACTGACCATTTCTGCAGCATGCAGGTGACAGACTGCGGGAAGCGGCACCTGCGACAGCACGTGCTTGACGGGCACGCGCACAACGCTGCCGTCTGCCTGCGCCTCGCCGCCGGCGGGCTGCCGGCCGGCCCCCGCGGCCACCGTGGGCATCGTCGTCGTCGCCGCAGCCGCCGCCGCCCCAGGGGCGCCGCCACGCTGCCGCTTCCTTGTGCGCAGCCGCTCCAGAGGGGCGTTTTCGGGGATCGCTGGCTGCGCGCCGTCGACAATGAGCCAGTGCGGCACGAGGCCCACCTCGATGGGCGGCCGCGGCAGCCTCTTGCCGATCACCTGTTGAGCAGCGGTATGTGGGTGCTTGAGCTGGACTGGATGCATTATGCATGCCTGTGAATCTGCAGCACCATGGGAGCGCTGGCCAGGCCAGCGTCTCCCCAACCCCAACAAGAGCGGAGCAGGGCCTTGCGGAGCAGGGCTGCGGCTGGCTTACAAACAGATTGAGTTGCGCCAAATACCGCCAAGTATTCAATCATAGGTTGAAGAATGTCATATTTACAGCAGGGAAGGACCTGGTCAAAGGGCGCCTCCCGGTCCTCCAGAAAATAGAGGTCCGAATGGCCCGCAGCCCGTAGGAAGCGCACGCCGTCTTTGCTGCTGTTTGCAAAGCCGTAGACCGGCTGCAATTCATACAATTGTTGGGGGCCGGGCCAGTACAAGTCGTATCATACAGATTTCGGATGCAAACATTGTCGCAGCGCACTCCAGTACGGGTAGTGCACTGGGCGCATTCAGGGACCACGCTGGTGCGTCTCACGACTCTCATGCGAACATCATGCATGTAGCAGTAGTTGTGGCGCTGATGCATGACACACCTGCACATTGCGCAGCCGCAGGGCGTTGCTGATGTCGTCGCTGGACAGCGCGCCCCGCTTCGAGTGCCGCTTGAACTTCACCGCCTCCTGCATCGCCGCCAGGCAACACCGTCGCCGCCTGTCGCTGAGCTGTTGTGGCCCTTCACCATATGACTTCATGCAGACGTTAGAAGGGGGCCCGGCCCGCCAGTGCAGTCAGAATGGCGCCACTGTGGCGCACCTGGATGATTTCGCGCAGGCGGTATTCGACGTCCGGCGCCAGGACCTTAGCTGCGTCAGCGCTGAGCTTTGTGATGCCGGCGCTGTCGGCTATCACCTGGAGCGTCACAGGCTGCACAAAGCTCATATTTGCACTGGGAGCAGCCGCGTATCGTGTGCTCTAATTGGGCAGCATTCGGCCGAAATGGGCAGGCCGGCCACGACACGGGCGGCTGCTGCGGCTCTCTGTTTCTGGCTGGATGCAGCGGTATCGGTCCTCCGATCGCCGTATGTTGACGCCTGTGTGGAGCGCCAGTGCAAGTCTCGGAGAACTTGGGCATGCATGCGACTACCAGGCCAGTCCTAGAAACATATGCAAGGTCTCAGTTGCGCAAGCCGCAAGGTCCGCAAAACGCAGCTTTGAAAGGAGAAAAGGCTGGACCAAAGCCTAACGCACCGCCTGCACGTATTGCGATCACGCGAGTCGAACGGCAAGCTGCTAGAGCGTTCGTGACCACGTCAGTGGCTGGGAAGATGGCTCTCCTAGCCCAGCTGAGGGGGCCAGCTTGAAAGGCGTTCAGAGCGCGCCTGGCGCTGGCTGCAGGCCTCGATACTCGCGGTGAGGGTGCACAGCGTATCTAAATGCTCTGTGTGATTACTTGCCGCCAACAGGGGCTGTGAACCTTTTGAAGCATGGCTTTGGGGCCGGGGTTTCCGATATGCAGCCACACAGCGATGAGGGTGCCAGCTGTGGCTCCCGTATGCTACAGGTCATTGATCAGTCGTGCCAGCGCTGCGTAACGACAGCTCGTCAGCCCAGGAGTGCCCATCCACTCACATCTGTGTCTGACTCCTGCAGGGTCCCCCAGGTCGCTCCGTGGGGTCATCGCGGCCCTGGCAGCGGTTGCAGCAGGCAGCCAGCAGTGACAGCAGCCCGGCTGCGGCCGTGGCCCCGGGGGCTGAGTCGAGATGGAGGAAGCCGCTCTGGATGACATCATCGACCGCCTGCTGGATGTTAGAAATGGCAGGCCGGGCAAGCAGGTGCAGCTCACGGAGATGGAGATCAGGCAGCTGTGCCTCACAGCCAAGGAGATCTTCATGGGGCAGCCCAACCTGCTGGAGCTGGAGGCGCCGATCAAAATCTGCGGTGCGCCAGTTTACTTCTCTGGTCTGCAGGCCTGGATGCCGGCCTGTGATCCTCACAACTGTTTCGAATTTTGCTCTTCTCGTCATTTTGCTGGACCTGTCGTTTCACTCGGCGAGCGTGCTGCCAATGCTCATGGGGCATCCAGTGTTGTGCGTGGACCGCAGGCGACATCCATGGGCAGTATTCAGACCTGCTGAGGTTGTTCGAGTACGGCGGCTTCCCGCCGGAGGCCAACTACCTGTTCCTAGGGGACTACGTTGACCGTGGCAAGCAGAGCCTGGAGACCATCTGCCTGCTGCTGGCCTATAAGGTATGCCGGTTTGGAACGTCTTCAGGAATGCCTTTGCTAACTCTTCGGCGCCTGCTCTGAAGTGGCAGCACTCTCCCTGGGCAAAACGCTGTGAGAACCCAACTTTCAGTCTCCACTGCGGATCACTGCGCAGGTCAAGTATCCGGAGAATTTTTTCCTGCTGCGGGGTAACCACGAGTGCGCCTCCATCAACCGGATCTATGGCTTCTACGATGAGTGCAAACGGCGGTACAATATCCGGCTGTGGAAAATATTCACAGACTGCTTCAACTGCCTGCCAGTCGCCGCGCTCATCGACGAGAAGGTGCGTCAATATGTTCATGGCTTTCTGGCTGGTGTGTTGATGACCTAGTCGTCTACCAAAACACTATACCCTAAACCCTAAAACCCATTGCTGCACCATAACTTGCTTTACATGCTTGCTTGCTTGCTTGCTTGCTGCCTCAGCTCACATCCGAAGGCAAAAGAGTCTGGGACGCCTGTGATGGTGGTTCCACGGAGCAGTGAATCTGATTACTTCCCGGTCCGCCCCTGCTCGCAGATTCTGTGCATGCACGGGGGGCTGTCGCCGGAGCTGAAGTCGCTGGAGCAGATCAAGCGCATCCCGCGGCCCACAGACGTGCCCGACACCGGCCTGCTGTGCGACCTGCTATGGGCCGACCCTGATAAGCAGATCCAGGTGCGCTCCGTTTTTGCTGGAACTTTTCGTCAGAGCAAGCAGAACACACAGCGTGATTAAGCATGTGCCTGCTGACGGTGCGAACAATGCGGGTACGGATCGGCGGTGCTGGATCTGCTGCGTCGTGAGAGGCTTATGCCATCACAATACCCACGCGCTCTGTGGTGCAGCATGTGGTCCCTTTTGTCAACATTTGCGGAGCCTTCTGGGGCCTTGCGGTTCCGCAACCGGGATTCTGTGGCGAAAGGCTGTGCATGGCGGATGATGCAGGGGTGGGGCGAAAACGACCGCGGCGTCAGCTACACATTTGGGCCGGACAGCGTCACGGAGTTCCTGGCGAAGCATGACCTGGACCTCATATGCCGCGCCCACCAGGTGCCCTCAAACCCCTGTCGCTTGAGCTGGTGACACCTGGTTGCATCTGGCGTGCATAATTGCCAACCTGTGAGTATGGGTGAGCTGGGAGCCGCACCCACCTTGAGCCGGGTGGCATGTGCGCTTTGGAGCCCTTGTCATGCATTTCCCGAACCCTGGTGTCCCCAAACACCGCAGGTGGTGGAGGACGGCTACGAGTTCTTCGCCAAGCGGCAGCTGGTGACCATCTTCTCGGCGCCCAACTACTGCGGCGAGTTCGACAACGCTGGCGCCATGATGAGTGTTGACGAGACGCTCATGTGCTCCTTCCAGGTGACTGCACTTTCTGCTCCTGCGGTTGCTTCACAGCAGTGTTTGTAGGTTTATGTGCACTTGCTGTGCTGTGCGCACGCACTACCCGGCAGCTGCGCCGTCGCTCCAGCCGCCAACGCTCGTGTGGCAAGCTAGACAGTTTGACATGGCGGGTCATCCTGACAGCTGGCATCAGGGTGCATCAGCAACTCCGCATAGTGACACTATGCAGTGATTTCTGGCGGACTACACAATACGACAAGTGTCGCACTTGCTAACAACATGCACACATGACTGCAGATCTTGAAGCCAGCGGAGAAGAAGCAGAAGTTTATGTACTCGGGCATCGCGGCGGCAAGGCCGGGGACGCCGCCGCGGGGCTTCCGGCAGCATTCATAATGACGTGCAGCCCAACAGCAGCAAGGACTGCCATGCAATAGAGCCAGGCTACTGCTTTGGAGCGCCACCGTGCTGGGAGCAAGGTGTCTTGGGGCAAGATTCTCGCATCTGCCCTCGATTACGGAACGGCCCGCGCTCCCTCCTCGGCGCCGCCGGGTTTTATTCGCCGCCAACAGATAAATCTGTGTGTCATTCTGTCCGTTTGAACAAGTTGCGTTGCTGCAGATGCCGTGGCGTAGCGGCGGTGTGTTCTTCTTTGCTGCGACACACGGGAGACTCTCTGTTTAAAATGGCTGGTAGGCAGCGCTGCCTCGTGAGGACTTTGCCGGAAAACGCGGCCGGTGCGCTGGACAGGCCACAGTCTCCATACCACGTCTCCTGGCAGCAGACATTCCTGCATTTGTTGAATGGACCCCCTCGGACACCCTACCTCTGACGACCCTGAAGCTCTGCCCGACTGCAGCTCGAGCTTGTTGCAGGCTGCTCCTGCTCCAGGGCGGGTGTAAACAAGAAACAGCACTGCCTCCTGCTTTGCACGGTGCAATCGTGCAAAAGGCTTTTGCCAAAAGCCACACTTACAGATTGTTTTCAGAGGCGTCAGCTGCACGCCGAAAGTGTGACTCGGCAGCTGACGCCACATTTGCCGATCTGCACCCTGCGTGGCGTGGCGTTGATCGAACGACAGCACAGCTGCGCTCTGAAATCTCAATTATCACCTTCCTTGAATCCAGGGCCATTCATCCAAGGCTCAATTCCTTCACATCTGCCGATAGCCAATCTGGATTGGCAAGCACCCGCTGCTGTGTGCCCGCCGGCGCCGCCGGTCCCGCCCCGTGCAAAGGCATGCTGACGGCTCCAGCCGCTGAGCAAGTTGCCGCCACAAAATCTGCCGCTGAGAAGATCGTCGCCACAAAAGCTCCCGCGCCGCCTGCGCAAATGCGCCGCGCCTGCAGCGTTGCCATCGTCGGCGGTGGGCTGGCCGGCCTCAACTGCGCAAACCAGCTGCTGCGGCTGCTGCCTCATGCGCAGGCCACCGTTTTCGACATGGGCCGCAGCGGCCCGGGTGCGGATTGCGGCCTCTGTGTGTCACTAGCCATGTCAACCTTGCGACCAGGCATCCGGCCGAGACCTGCTGGTACATTGAGACCCTGGCTTTGGTGCAACTCTGGCTCCTGCCGCATCTGCATGCCATAAACAGCTGTTAATTTGCGCCCTCTGTGAAACACTGCCACCTGCCACACATACAATGCATACTTGTATCTCATGCGCAGGCGGCCGCGCCTCCACCCGCAGGCATGATGCGCTGCAGTTTGACCACGGCTGCCAGTTTGTGCGGGTCAATCCGGACGCCGGCTCTGGCAGCGCGGCAGCGGACTTTGCGGAACAGATGCAGCTGTGGCATCGGGAAGGTGGGCAATGGGGAATGTCATGTTCCATGGCAATGCATATCGCCGGCCTTGCATATCGCCGGCCTTGCCGGACACTGCATCAGAGTGCATGAGCGCGCTGCCAACTGAGTCTCAAATCGGCGCCCTCGCGCAGGCGCGATCGCGCAGTGGGACAACCGGCGACTAGGCCTCCTAGACGCCGGCAGCTCGGCCTTCACGCAGCGGCGATCTGTCGCGACGCAGCACAGCGCCGGTGGCAGCACAGGTGCCGGCGAGGGCTTCTGCCGGCTGCTGGCGCCAGGCGACATTTTTGTTGGTGCCCCGAGTATGGATGCGCTGTGCCACAGCCTGGCCGCACAGCACGTCGGCCGCCTCAGCCGCGTGTGGAGCACTAAGGTCGGTGCCGGTGGTTGCATAGCCCGACTTCAGTGCTGTCCCCAGCTCTGCACCCAATCGCACATGTGGCACTAGGCGCAAATGGTGGCACGTGGTGCTTCACCTGACAATCTGCGTGCCACTTTGTCTTCCCTGTTTAGTTTGGACTTTCTCCCCGAGCTGAGCTACCCACGAACCGCCGCATCAGCTCGGTTGACTCCCTGCACTGAATCGGAAAAACAGGTCAGCGGGATGGATGAAGATGGTAACGGCGGCTTCGAGCTGCACGGGACTGTCAAGCCTGACGCCCAGCCACGGTCCCTGGGCGCCTTTGACGCAGTGGTGCTGTCTGACGCCATGGCCGGCAACCCTGGTGAGTTTGTGGAGTGAGGTGGCTTGCGGGTACCGTGTCGGATGATGTGTGTGCATGTGTATGCTTGCAGGCGCTCCTGGCATATGCACAGCACACAGATTTGCTCTTCCAGGCACCGTAAAACTGCTGTAGGCTCTGGGACTGCCTGATCAGACTTTGACGCAGTTGGCAAAGGTCTGACGCATACCAGAGATGCTGTTTGAATGTTGAACTCGTGTGCCCCAGGTTCTCCCGGCCACATCCAGACATCTTCAGACGCCGTGAAGCAGCTGCTGGCGCGGCTGGGGGCGGCAAAGGCGGAGCCGCGGCTAACGCTGATGGTGACGTTTCCTGCCGGCGCGGTGTCGGCGCCCTTCGATGCCGCGACAGTCGCCGGCAGCGACCACATCGAGTGGATCAGCTACGACTCTGCAAAGCCGGGTGCGGCTTGAGGACCCAAGCGCGCCTTGCTTGAGAGTCCTGTATTGAAAGCTCCCTGCAAGCAAAGCGAAGTTGGGATATAGGACATGCACCATTGCCGCCAGCAGAAATGTGACGGGGTATGCGCAACAACAACCATCTGCATCGACCGGTGTGCACCCTGCAGGCCGTAAGCTGCCTTGCTCTGACGTCCTGCCAATACCATGCAGGCCGCCAGAGCGCCGACGGCTCGCAGTGCTGGACTGCGGTGTCCACAGCCGCGTTCGCCCGCGGCGCTATCGACGCGGGCCTGCCGCTGCAGGTCAACGGGAAGTATCAGCGGCCAGAGGAGGCGGCCATGGCGAGCGTAACTTCAGGTGTGCACCGCCACAGTCGAGACCAGCGGTCACAACCTGCTGCCCACAGCGCTGGTCACTTTGGCGCAGCAGGCCGCAGCAGCTACTTTTCAGCTGCTGCGGCTCCGACAGCACGAGCCCACACCTGCACACTGTTTGATCAAACGGACTGCCTCGCAGAAATGCTGGGGCATGTGCGCGAGCTGCTAGCGCCGTTCGCCGCCGGCGGAGCCGCGGCGCTGGATGCGCCGCTGCACGCGGCAGCGCAGCGGTGGGGCAGCGCGCTGTACCCGGTTCCGCACCGCGGATGGGAAACCCTGAACCCTGAGGAACTGCTAGTCATGACGCCGGACGGCCGCGTCGCCGCCGTCGGCGACTGGCTGGCGGGCTCGGAGGCGCAGCGGGTGGTGGTGCAGGCGCACGCGACGGCGCGGGCCCTGGCCGAGCGCCTGGCTGAGTAAATCAGAGTAGCGTACCTGGCTAGCTCATCGAGAAACTGTGAGGAATGTTGGAGGGCGGTGTCTCCTGGCGGGCCGGCACTGCATGGGTGCATGCTTTGAGATCCTTTACTTGGCAGCAAAACGAAGTCGAGCCGCAGTGCAGCAGGACAGGTTGCCCTCGACAGAGCTCTGCACAATTCAGTTGCTACGTTCTTTGCGCAAAATCATTCCATGCAATTTGCACGAGGCTCCGGTTGCAAGTTGATGTATTTGCACTCTCGATGAGTCTATCTTCTCAGTGAGTCTATTGCAATTTCAAACTGATGTGCCTGCTGTGCCCGCTAGACCAGTGCATCAACCATCTTCACCTACTCACCTAATGAAAATGCTGAAATTCAATCAGCGGCGGAGCCAACACCTACCTGAAGGCACACCTCCTACCCGGAAAGGGATAGGAAACTACCTGCTACCTACTTGCTGCCTTCGGTCTTATTGTGACACCTTTCTAACGCACCGTGCGACCGGCCCCGCCAGCACACAGAATGTGTGCAAAGAGTCAACCCCAGACCTTTGCGGAGCAACACTTTTGCCCCCGCCAAGCCACGGCGCCAAATCACCTCCAGCAATTTCCCAGCTGTCACGTCTGCAGCATGCGAGTCGCCAGATGCCAAAAGTCTTAGTGCTTCAAACGATGTGCGGGTGTCAGCGGCCAAGGGGTCACAATTGCAAAGCCCAATCCGACCGCCGCCGCCCCCTGCCAGCAACTAAGCCCTCCCCTCGCTACATGCCTTCAGAAAGCGGCGCGCGCTCCCCTGCCGCGCATGCTGCAAACTCGAAGAAATGTCGAAATCAAGCGTCGTATCCCGGCTGCATGCTTCCGGGCCCGCTCTCCACCGCTGAGGCAATCCACGTCAGCAGCTGAGGGTCAGCCGCCGCGGAGGGCGGCCGCTCCGGAGCCTCCGCCCATGCCTGCACCTGCTCCTGCAGCAGCAGCAAGGCACCTCTGAACATGGTTATCTCAGTCTGTTCCCGGCCACCCTGCAAGTGCCTCGCCAAGGTCAGGCACTTGCACTGCAGCGCACGCGGTACAGATGTGTTTTCTGGCCCGTCCCCGCTACCTGCAATGCGGCTTCTGCAGCTAACGTTGATGTGCAAAAGCAAAAGCAGGACATGTGCACCTGGGTGGCAGACGTCTGGGCCGATAGTGACGACCGCGCCGCTGGCTGTCCCGTCGACATGCGCACCATCGGGTCGAATAGCGTAGTGTAGGCGGCCGAGAATGCGCCCACGTCCCCGGCTCGCGCCGAGCCTGGCTGGGAGCCGGGGCGCGAGGGCGGGACGGACGTGGCTGTTGCCGCCGCCAGGCCAGCCGAGAACGGGTGGCATAACATTGCCGGCGCCGTGCCAGGCTGTCTGGGCATCGCCCTGGGCTGCGGCGCCAAGTCCACGGCGAGCTGGCGCGAAGGCGGCGGTGCGGCAAAGGCGTGCGCGCTGGCCGCGACAGAGCGCGTCTGCGGCAGCGACGACTGCGGCAGCGAAAAGGTGTGCTGCTGCAGGGGGGCCGCCTTTCCAGATCCGCCGCTGTGCGCCAGGGCCGCAAACGCAGGCAGCTCCATGGGCGGCTGCCGCGGCGCGAAGCCACAGCCAGCGCCATGGGCATCGTAGCCGACATACTGGCCCGCAAATGCGGTCGCGGCCAGCTGCGGCGCCGGCGCCCCCAGGCTGGACGGCAGTGCGGCAAAGCTGCTCTGGCGGGACAGGTTGCTGCAGTGAAGACGGAAACGTGACGGTCAACACTCTGCTCAGTCCGGGCGTGAATGGCGTGCAGCTGTCGATGTAGTGCAGACCCAGCCGCTGCAAACGCACGTTTGCTAAACGGTGCTCATTGGGGACAACTGGCTGCTCGATCAGCCTGGTTGAACAGACAACACACTCGTTCGTCGATTTGCAGCTGATCCGAATGTCATTTCGAGTGTTCCTACCTGTGCGGGTGCTGCGGCGGCAGCGCCGGCGTGCGCGGCGTGCAGGTGCCGGGGGTGCAGGTGCCCGACTGAGGCAGCGACCTTTGCGCGGTCACCAGCGGCGGCAGCGCCGCAGCCTGCTGCTCCCACACTGCGCCTGCACACCGTGCACATAGCGTATTAGACAATCAGAACAGGTCCTCGCAGGTCCAGGATCGTTGTTGCATAAATAAAATTGTTCGAAGCAGCTGCTCATTCGTTGGAACGGCCTGAGATGTGTGGGCATCCAGGATGCTAGTGTCGTTTGCCAGAAGCGGGTTGGCAGCAGCAATCGATGCTCGGATTGAGGACGGACTCACGGATCTTGGCGTCATTGAAATCGCCGGCGCTGTCGTCAGAGGCGGCGGATCCCTTCTTGCTCAGTGGCTCGCTTCGTTGCTGCTGCTGCTGCTGCTGCATCAGCTGCAGCTTGAGCATGCCCCTCGCCAGGTCGTCTGCAGCGCATGAAAAGCCTCACATTGAAACGGCAGCGCCATGCGTTGCAAATCCGAGCAGCAGGCAGTTTGTAATGCCCGCCGTCATTGCCGACGCTCAAAGAAGCCAGCTCCGCCTTGGCAGTCATTCCACACTGTTCCATCGATTGTGGCAACCAAGAGAACGGCCACGCACCATGTGAGTTCTGCCGGCTCGGAGCCCGGCTTGGGGCCTCGCTGAGCACCGACTGGCTGTCGAGCGACGACCGCTCAGACATCTGCCAACAAACAAGTCAAGCACATTGGATGGAGAGAACGTAGAACCAGAGCAGAGCGATAACGCGGCGTGCGGCATGTTGCGTGTATTGTGCGGCACATGCGGGTTTAATGAGGTAGGCCTCGCAATGAGCAGGGCACACAGCAAGAGATACACAGCTCAGCACCTGCTGCTGCATCGCCTGGTGTGCCTGGCCCTGCGCAGCTGCCGCGTTGGCTGCCTGGAGCGCTGCCATGTGCGCCACCCTGCAGCAATCAAACACACACATTCACTTCACCCGCTCTGAAAAGGACACGCCAAGATCGCATCTGGCAACCGCAACTTGCAGCAGTGCAGCTCTGGGGTCAGGCTATATGCAGGTGTCGGCCTGGGAATGCGGCCGCACTCACAGCTGGAAGCTCTGTCGCGAGGGGTCGCAGCAGTGCGCCTGAGCGCCGCAGTGCTGGCCACCATGCAAGCCCATCTGCTGCTGCTGCTGCTGCTGGTGGGCCATGCGAGCCGTTGCCATGCCAATACTGAAGTTGGACAGATTGCCCAGCACAGCTCCGTTCGACCTGCGCACAGAGATGTCCTTGCCAGTCATGATCTGTGCCTTTCCGGACAGCTGCGGCGGCGCTGCCAGATTGCAACAAATGGTACCATGCAGCTGCAAGGGGCGGCTTGATGTATCATTGAAGTCAGAATTCAAAGCCTCTCCCTTTCAAACACCTACTGATACAAATGAGTGCAAAGCACTCACCTCAGCGCGTTGATGTGTGGCGGCAGCCCTGCAGTGCCAGGCATGCCCATCGGCGCAAGCCCGCCCTGCATGGATGTGCAAGCCGTATTAGAGCTGCAAGTCTGGACACCTGAGGTAGTCAAAAGTGTCTTGCAGAACCTCGACTCAGCTGGAAGATGTCTGACGCAGGGAAATGCCCTGCAAGGCACGAGTGCAGATCTCCCAGGCACCTGCAGCATGGGCAGGCTCTGCGGCAGGCTGGGCGGGTATGTCGACATCATGCCTGACGGCATCGGCACCCCCGCGGGCCAGCAGCCGGGATTAGGCAGCGGCAGGTCGTGCGAGTAGCGGCAGCTCTTGCCGCGGCCACACTTGCCACTGCAGGTCATCAGCAAACTTCTGGGTATTGCCACGCTGCTCTGGACCAAGCAGTGCTGGGGCTGGGGGACTGCACGTGCAACACAGTCCTCGCCTGCGCCGTGCCTGCAACAGCTCAATGTGTCGTGAAGGCAGTGCGCAGAGTCGAAAGATGCAGCAGCCGCACCGCAGGAAGTCGAAGCACGGTTCGCTGGCAGTAGCTGGGCGGCCCTGGTGGCCATGGATGACGGAGCTGATGTCGTGCGAGTACCGGCACTCGGCGCCGCGCGAGCACATGCCCTTGACGAAGTCATAGCAGATCGGCGCGCCGCGCTTCGTGGCCGCCGAGGCGCCCTGTAATGGTTTGCAGAGCAGTAAATGCATGCTGGTGCCTGATGACCACATGCACACCGAATGATAGCATTGCACACCTGATGGTTCACAGCGGGCGCACATGAGCGCATTCAGGATAGCATGGCTGAGTATTTGGATGTGCATGGGATTACCTGGAGCTGCTGCAGCTGCTGCTGCGCCACAATGCCGGACAGATCGTGGCTGAAGCGGCACAGCAGGCCGCGAGCGCACTGGCCGCGCAGAAAGTCGAAGCAGATGCCCCGCTCCTTGCTGTTCACCTGCAATTCAAAGCGGAAGGCTGAGCATCAGCTGCCGTACATGGTAAGGCTGGACAATGAGCAGCGTGCATTGCCGCTGTCGTTGAGTCGGACTGCCGATCACCTGCACGATGTGGGCGATGTCGTGGGAGTACTTGCAGGCGTCCCCGCGCAGGCAGGTGCCCTTGGTGAAGTCGAAACAGATCTGGGCGAAGCCGCGCTTCGCCTCGTCCTCCAGCTGCATGTGCATCCCCGGCATCGGGCCCATCTGGAATGCCGGCATGAACGGTGGCAGCACGGCGCCCATGGTGCCGGTGATCGACGCCTGCACTGATGCCTGCACGCAATGAAGCAGCAGTCATGCGCATGCATGATTGCTGCAGCGTTGCCAGCGACACGACCACGTTGCCGACAGTATCGCGGCAAAGCGTTGCTTGCGTCGGGTCCCGTCTGATCTCAATGAGGCAGCGGTGCTGCCCGCACACTGCCTCAAAAACAGATATGGAGTGACACCAACATGCGCAGACCTGGACTGGTGATCAAGCGGCGCCTGGCGCCCGGCACAGTCACCACGTCGGCACCGAGGGATGTAAAACGCTCGCCCCGAACCGCAAGCTGCTCAGCGCCTCGGCAGGGCTCAATGCAGCGTTGTCGCGAGACCCACAACCGCTGCAACTCAATGAAGTGCTGTATCGCGTTGTTGTGGTTGAGGTGTTCTGTTGCGCACGGGTCCGAACTGGCCCCCTGCGCTTCTGAAGACAGCTCGAATTCGAAAGTGATGACTGATGGCGAGGGCTTGGGCAACGGCTAGCTGCATCACGCTGATTCCGCCACGGTCAGCAGCACATCGCGTTTCCAACGCCGCCCGTTGTTTTGGGGTCCTCTCAGGTCTCACATATCAGTGCAGCGTGCCGATTCCGAGCTTCCCGTCTGGGTCTCTGATGTCCCCCACGCATGCCCCGCTTCCGACAGCAGCGATTGCGTGACTGAGCCGCTTCGAGCCTCGATCGACGCTGACGTGAACTTAAAGCTGAGCTTGACGAGGATTCACCAATCACTACAATCAATACTGGCATCAGCATGGCAAGTGCGGCGGTGGCGGCGGCAGCACCCGCCAGTGCCGGCCAGGCGCAGCAGGCGCTGCGAGAACTCATCGGTGGGTACTTGCGCTGTCGAACCGCGCTGCAGATTGATCTTATAGTGTCTGCCATATCTACATGCATGCAAGCTAGCACCGGTTTGGCGCCGCGCAAAGGTTAAACCTCGCGCTTGCGCTGTAGGTTGGCCCCTGTTGTATGGACTGGAAGGTTCCGCGCTGGGCGTCACATGGCCGCGCGGCCTGCTGCTGCACGGCCCGCCAGGTACCGGCAAGACGATGTCTGTGCACGCCGTCGCCGCGGAGTTTGGTGCCGAGGTGCAGCCACCGGCTCCCAGCTGCATACTTCCACCCCATGCTGGGCACATTCGTCGTTGCAGATGGCTTCAATGGCGCAACATCCCGTGGGGCGCACTGCCATCTCCTGAGTCATGCGCATGCACTGTTTCACCAGTGCAGATGCCGGCCTGCCGCGCAGCTACAGACTGCAGCACATCTGCGCTTGTTTGGAAGCAGCTTTTAAAATGTCGTACTGCACTCGCAGGTGCACACCATCACGGCAGACAGGGTGGTCGGCGCCTACACCGGCCAGTCAGAGCGGCAGCTGCGGGAGGCTTTTGCCGAGGCGGAGGAAAAAGCTGCTAGCGGCAAGCCGGTGGTCATATTTCTGGACGAACTGGACGCTCTGTGCCCGCGGCGCAGCGCCTCCCGACCGCACGAGGCGCGTATCGCGGCGCAGCTGCTGACGCTTCTGGACGGCGCCGCGGCGCTGAAAGGTGCACTAGGGTTTGTCACACTCTTCAGCGCGCGCCAACATGGCTCTGAGCTGATCATTTGTGTGCTGCTCCGCCCTGCCCTGCCCTACTATAAAGCCCTGGACGACCTGCTGCCGGAGCGGAGTGCCGCGACCAGCGCGACCGGACATGCGGCGTGAAGCAAGTGCCGCACAAGCGGCACACAACTTCGTTTGAATCCATTCTTACAGCAGAATGGACATCATATCAAGCCAGCTTCTGGTGCTCAGCAGGCGCGCGGGCGCTATCTGTGGTGGCCGCCACGAACCGGCCCAACGAGATCGAGCCGGCGCTGCGGCGCCCCGGCCGGTTGGACCGCGAGATCCAGTTCACGGTTCCCAGCAGTCAGGTGGCTTGCTTGAGGGGATTTGGCCTTGAGACATTGAGCCTGTGCTGCGCTGGGCCAACTGATTACTTTGGGAGTGTCTGGGGCTAGGCTGTCCTCTGCAGCCTGGGCGGCACGCTATGCTGTGGCCAGAGGCGAGGGACCTTGGGGTATGTCCTGCATGCGCAAGTGCATGCGAAGCTTCCAGAGTGGTGCTGATGCTGCGGCTGCCACTGCAGGAACGCGCCGCCATCCTGAGGGCGCACACCAAGCTGCTGCCGCTGGCGCCCGGCGTCAACTTTGACGCGCTGGCGGCTGGCTGTGTCGGCTACACCGGTGCCGACTTGGCGGCTCTCTGCCGGCAGGCCGCCATGCTCGCCCTGACATCAGGTGTGGCAGCCGCCCGCTGCTGCCGATCGGCTGGCAAGTCGTTCCGCAGAAACTCGTCCTGCAAGGTGCCACGGTTGCAGCTCTGCAAGGTGCCGCATTCACAGCGCTGCTTTGACCTTGCGCACTGTGCCTGTCGTGTTGGTACGACATCCTGTGACCTTTTGGTCGTCCCATGTTCCTTTAATCTTCGGTGCAGGCACCGGTAGAGGCGTGGATCATGCAGACTTTGAGGCTGCCGCGGCTGAAACTGTGCCATCGCTGACGCGGGGCGCTGAGGTGGAGCTGGCCCGCGGTAAGCTCGGCCTTATCACAGCCACCAAGCCACCCTCTCGCTCTTCGCCTCATGCACCAGTTGCTGCCAGGCTGCGTGTTCTGATGGTATGTCTGGCGAACCGCCGCAGCCGGCCGGAAGGACATCAGCGGGCTGGAGGAGGTGCGGTGGCGGCTGTGGAGTTCCATTCGAGCTGGCCGCTCTGCGGTGGCCCACGGCATCGATGGTGCAGCTGATGCCAGCCGAGCACCTCCTGGTCGACGGTCTTCACTGGTCCACATGTTCCGCTGCACGCAGTCGGCTGGGAGGATATTGGGGGGCTGGAGGAGGTGAAGCGGCGGCTGCGGCAGGCGGTGGAGTGGCCGCTGCAGCACGCGGACGCCTTCGGCCGCCTGGGCCTGGCGCCGCCGCGCGGCGTGCTCCTCCACGGCCCGCCAGGTGTGCTGGTCCGAGGTTTGGATTTATGAGCTGGGGCTCAGGCCGTGCTCTTCTGAGGAATGCTCCTCTGCACCCCCTGTGAAGGTTTCCATGCCGGCAGTCTGCTGCACGACGGCGCTGGCGCGCGCGGCGGTGGACACCACAGCGACCGCCTCCTGTCCACATCCGGGGTGGATGTCGCTGTGGGCCGACCCTGTCCGCTGCATGCCATGAGTACTTTCTGCATCTGCCCGCAGGCTGCTGCAAGACGACGCTGGCGCGCGCAGCGGCGGGCGCCACGGCGGCCACCTTCCTCACCCTCTCCGGCGCGCAGCTGCACTCCATGTATGTCGGCGAGGGCGAGGCGCTGCTGCGGCAGGCTTTTGCCCGCGCACGGCTGACAGCGCCGGCCGTCATCTTCATTGACGAGCTGGACTCGGTCGCAGGTGACCTCATGTGTAGAATCCAAGATGGAAAGGTGTGGAAAACGATGATAAGAGGCGTAACGATCCTACCTTGAACAACGTGCGTCGCCGGCTGTCATCTTCATCGACGAGCTGGACGAGGTCGCAGGTAACGAGAACAGCAAGCCCATGTATTGGCAAGCAGAGGAAACCACCCACAAAGGCATGCAAATGCGCAAACCCTAAAGAGAGAGAGAACAGCACTGCACATGCAGAAGTGTGATTTCAGCGGATCCACAAATTCGTCAAATCGTGCCTGCAATCTCCACTGTTATCTGTCGTTCGAACTGTGAGACATATTTGTGTGCATCTTGCCTGCAGCCAAGCGGGAGGAGTCTGACGCATCCGGCGCAGACGTTTCCGCGCGGCTGCTGTCGGCACTGCTCGTCGAGATGGACGGCCTGGAGCTGGCATCGGGTGAGGACACAACAATGAATAGAAAGCTGACAACAGGGCAATGCCCTGCCCGTCTTGAACCACGCAAACAGCACACCAACATAGCCATGTCAAAGCATCGAGCGCCTTCAACGCTGTTTCCATGCCGGCTGCGTCCTGAGTTTTGCAGCCGCAAAGTGACAACACGCGGTTTGGCTGGGCCTGCACCCAGTCGCCGTCAAGTCGCCGAGTTGCCACTCTTTGCTGCTTCAACATGCGCCGCATCATGTGCGCAGGCATCCTGGTGCTGGCGGCGACGAACCGCCCCGCAGCGGTGGACGCCGCCCTGCTGCGCCCCGGCCGCCTGGACGTCCTGCTCTACGTGCCGCCGCCGGACCGGAATGGCCGCCTGCAGGTTCGTGCTGCGCCAGCCAGGATATAGATATAGCTGATTGCGGCGCCGAATCAGCTACACTACATCAGCCTGGTGAAAACCTCAGCTTGCTGGTCCTGTGATTCGACTGAAACAACGCCGATGCAATATGGCGCACCTGAATGGAGGCGGCCATTGGCTTTTCACTGCTGCTGGCCACTGCAGCATTGCGCAAGGAGCCTGCGATGGGACGTTGCTGGCAAGTGGGTGCTCATGGCTTTGTGAGGGGCAGAGCGCTAGGGCACGCACACAGATGCAGGCACACTGCCAGCACCGTCATGCCATGCTTTTTCAGGACCTTCGTCAGTAACGACCAACAAGAATTGAGTCGGCGGCTGCAGGTGCTGCGGATACAGACGCGCAGCATTCCGCTGGCGGGTGACGTCGACCTTCCGGCCATCGCCGCCGCCACCGGCCGCTTCACAGGTATTGCGTGGCCGTTTTGGACCACACCAGTTGATTCACATGAACCCCAAAGCCCCGTGTGCATTTGTATTGCGGAACCTCTCGAGTTGTGCCAACTGGAGGCCGCCATGCCTGGGATGCGGCAACGGTTGTGAAGGCAACGCTTGTGAAGGCACGCACGTGTAAGCATTTCTTACAGGAGCTTTTCAGGGTATCCTACAGGGGTGGTGCGCATGCATTCCCCTGCTGCCAGCATCCTGTCTTCTCGTCCGAAAACACAAGGGTGGCAGGCGAGCCGGGGCCACTGGCCGCGGCGCCAGTGTTCCAACTAGAGCTGCTCAATCTGTGCATTTTCCTGCCCAGGCGCCGAGCTGGAGGGCGTGTGCCGGGAAGCAGCCCTGGCGGCGCTGCGGGAAGACATTCAGGTGTGTCCACTTGTGACACCTTGATTGGCGCCTCTCTTGGATGTGCATGATGACGCCTCGCCGCAGTGCTGCAGCTGAAGATGCATGCCGACGGCCTGTTGCCACGCAAATGCACCCTGCCTGCTGCATCATCGCCTCGTTCCCATTGTCTCGTGATTTCCTTCCTCTTTAACTAACAGTTTGTGAAGCCGTTCACCCAATATCTCGCTGCAGGGTGCCACCGAAGTTCGAGCGAAGCACTTTGCGGCTGCCCTGCAGTCGCTGCAGCCGAGTTTGACGCAGGAAATGCTTGACAAGTTCGCCTCCTGGTCTCGGGCCTGATGACCGATGCAGCGCCAGTGAGGCAAGGGCCAGACTTGCGGCGCGGCGGCCGCACCTTTCTTCGGCGCTGACCTGAAGCGACGTCCAGCAGGAGGTGTGCAGCTCACTTCCCGGGTCGTGCCGTGGGCGCTTGATGCACTGACGTGGACAGCACGTGGATAGCACAACTGAGACACACCGACCAGATGAGCTCTGCAGGGGACCTCATGTTGCAGATGGCACATCCACACAAGCCAACGTGTATGCTTAAGGTTCACAGCCAGGTGCGGTGTCTTTCCGCTGTCGTGACGATTGTTGCATGCATTTGGAGTCAGTCAACTGCCTGCTGGAACTTGTACGGTCGCGTCTGACTGATGTGGATATTGCATGCCGCCGCAGGCAACAGTCCGCCTTTGGCCGAGCTTTGCTTTGAGCGATCATCAAAAGTGTTCATTATTTGTGGGAAAATGGCATCTGTTCCCTGAGAGCCTGGTTACACACTGCACCTGAACGAAGCTAGACACACCTCGAAGAGCTACACACCTCGTAGAAAGAGTAACCTCGCTGTCTACACACACTGTGCACTAGCTCACGGGGGCATCACAACCAAATTTTGCTCGTTGCTGGAAGAGCGGGTCAACCACTTGTGAGGTGTGGGCGCCATGAAGCAGCACCTCTGAGGCCTGCCTGATAGGTCCCTAGCACGCAGCCTGACTGCTGGACTGAACACTGTACCCTGCACATAAAAGTCCGTCCTGGATCCTGGGGGGACTGGGAAGGGGCGCCCTTGGGTGCGTCGAACCCCAGGGCGCAAGCTAAACCACTGACAGAGCCGCGCGGACA
>JAABUM010002186.1_pt1 | contig 26875 bp, 30 predicted proteins | sample 5559161 | NCBI WGS metagenome assembly JAABUM01 (sample SAMN10711868, study PRJNA513369) | rock metagenome | isolation source: Antarctica rocks | place: Antarctica: Victoria Land, Siegfried Peak nord
CCCTCACCCCGGCCCTCTCCCGGAGGGAGAGGGAGCAGAAGGGCAGTCCTGACTGCGGCAGGCCGGCGTTGACGGTGGCATCGTCATGCCGGCACTGGCAGACTGCCGGCATGGCCGAGATCATCAACCTCCATCGTATCCGCAAGCGCCGCGAGCGCGAGCAGGCGTCCCACGACGCCGCTGCCGTCCGCGCGAAGCACGGCCAGACCCGCCAGCAGCGTGACACGGCAACCGCGGCCAAGGAGACGACCCGCCGAACCTTGGACGGCGCCAGGATCACCCCGCTACCCCAGGACGGCGAAGACGCTGAATGACCTGGCCAGCACCTCATAGATCGGCCGCTTGAACCCCACGGCCAAGCCGGGCAGCTCGTCCAGCGCCGCCCAGCGCCAGGCGTCGAACTCCGGATGCGGGTCCAGGTCGAGCCGCACGTCGCTGTCCCGCCCGATGAAGCGCAGCGCGAACCAACGCTGCCGCTGGCCCCGGTAACGCCCGCCCAGGGTGCGGCCCAGCAGCTCCGGCGGCAGGTCGTAGGTCAGCCAGTCCGGATGCTCCCCGATCACCACGGCCTGCGCCGTGCCGATCTCTTCCTCCAGCTCCCGCAACACGGCCGCCCGCGGGTCCTCGTCCGCGTCAATGCCGCCCTGAGGCAGTTGCCAGCCGCCTGCGGCACCCTCGGCGTTCGGCATGTCCGCGCGCCGGGCCACGAACACCAGGCCCTGCCGGTTGAACAGGGCGGCACCGACGTTCGGGCGGTAGGGCAGGGTGGACGGATCAATCATGGCGGGCCGCCCATCTCTCCCGCAACGGCGCTGACCGGCACCAGCACGAAGCCGCGCGCCTCCGCTTCCTGCGCCCAGGCCGCAACGCGATCCAGGGTGACGGGGCGTAGCCGGCTGGCGAGTCCGACAGCCGTGCCCCGTTCCCGGGCCAGGCGCTCCAATGCGGCGAGCCGGCCCTCGATTGCCGCGCGGGCAGGCGCGTCGCCATCGTCTATCAAGATGTCCACGACGCGGCCGAACGTGCCGGCCGGCAGCGCCGCGATGCCGGGACCGGAGGGCCGTGGGGCCAGGTACAGCAACCCGCGCCGTCCTAGTTCCGCGGCCACCTGCGGCAAGCCTCCACCCTGGGCGGCGAACCGCTCTCCCCGCAAACCGTCCGAGGCGCCTGTCAGCCCGACATAGCCCTGGATGCGCGCCATCACGGCTTCCAGCTTCGCCTGGTTCACCTCTGGCGCCACTCCGGTCAGCAACGAGAGCTGCCCCGCGTCATCGGTGGGAAAGCCCTCCGACTCCATCGGCAGCGAAGCCAGGAGTTCGTGCCCCGCGGCACGCGCGGCGGCGATCAGCGCCTCGGGATTGCGGCCATAGGCTGACACCGCGAGGGTGACGGGACCGGGCAGCGCAACCGCCTTAAGGCTTTCCGCCTCAGCCATGCCGAAGCCGGCCAGGACTAAGGCGATGCGCGGCCGTCCGTCTCCAACCGGCGCCGGCCGGGCATAGACTTGGCGTGGCATCCTGCCGTCAGCGGCAATACGCGGCAAAAGGCCCGGCGGCCTGCCGCGACCTGGTTCTAGCAGGGCAGCGTCCGGCTCGGCGATGCGGCCATTCCAGGCTGCCGCGCTGAGCTGGGAAACAGGCGCGGCTGCTGCCGGTGCGGCATGCCGCACCGGACCCATGACCTGCAACGCGGCTGCTCCCCCGCCCGCCACGAGCAGCACGGCGGCCCAGAACAGCATCAGGGCACGCACGCTGCTGCCCGGGCTGCCTACCTGGCGGCGCGACGCTGCGACGCCATCGCACGGACCACGACCAAGCCCTGCTGCAACTGGAAGTCGGTCTCCGGCTTGGACGCTTCAAAGGCAGGAAAACCCTCCGGCGGCAGCTTCGGTATCTCCTTGGCGACGGCAGGCAGGTCGGTGCGCGCCGGCGCAACCGCCGGCTGCGGCGTGCCGCCCTGGTTCCGCAACGCGCGGTTCAGGTCGGCCTCGCGCTCCGGCCCGAAGTGCGGCGCCTCCGTCCGCGACGCCGCGACTTCGATGTCCGGGGAGATGCCCAGCCCCTGAATGCTGCGCCCGGACGGCGTGTAGTAGCGCGCGGTCGTCAGGCGCATGGCGCCGTTGCCTTCCAGCGGCATGACGGTCTGCACCGAACCCTTGCCGAAGCTGCGCGTGCCGAGCACCACGGCCCGGCGCTGGTCCTGCAACGCGCCCGCCACGATCTCGGACGCCGAGGCTGAACCGCCGTTGATCAGCACGACGACCGGCAGGCCGGAGGTGACGTCGCCTGACTTCGCGTTCCAGCGCTGTCCCTCGTCGGCGTGGCGGGACCGGGTGGACACGATCTCCCCCTGCTCCAGGAAGTCGTCGGACACCGCCACGGCCTGGTCCAGCAAACCGCCGGGATTGTTCCGCAGGTCGAGCACGATGCCGCGCAGGCCGCCCGCGCCGGCCTTCTGCCGCAGCTCCGTCACCGCCCTGCGCAGCGCGGGATCGCTCTGCTCGTTGAACTGGGTCAGGCGGACATAGCCGATGTCGCCCTCCAGGCGGGAGCGCACGACCTGTATCTGGATGACCTCGCGCTGCATCGAGACTTCGATGGGCGTGGCGATGTTCTCGCGCTTGATGGTCAGCTTGATCTGACTGCCGGGAGCGCCGCGCATCTTGTCCACGGCCTCGTTCAGGCTCAGGCCCTGCACGGTCTGGCCGTCCAGCATGGTGATGAGGTCGCCGGCCTTCATGCCGGCGCGGGACGCCGGGGTGTCGTCAATCGGGCTGATGACCTTGATAAGCCCGTTCTCGGCCGAGACCTCCAGCCCCAGGCCGCCGAACTTGCCGCGGGTCTGCACTTGCATGTCCTTGAACGACTTGGCGTTCATGTAGCTGCTGTGCGGGTCAAGCCCAGTCAGCATCCCGTTGATCGCGTTCTCGATCAGCTCGCGGTCGTTGGTCGGCTCGACATATTCGGCGCGCACGCGCTCGAACACGTCGCCGAACAGCGTCAGCAGCCGGTAGGTCTCGGCGCGGTTGCCGTCCTGGCCCGCGGCGATGGCCGCCGGCCAGCCGACGCCCTGGCCCAGCAGCCCCGTGACCGGACCGGCCACGATACCCGCCGCGAAGGCGGCGCCCAGAAGCAAGCCTGTCCGAGTGTTCATGCCCATCGTTCCTTTGCGCCCATCCGGTTGCGCGTGCTGCAAGGCCGCCCTGGCCACCAGCAGCGCCCCGAAGGTGCCCCGCTTGCGACAATACCGCCATAATTGCTGAAATGGCTATCCGCGCGCGCGGAGAAAGGGGGCAGGGTTCACTGCCTGCCCGTCCCGGCGCAATTCTATGTAAAGCCCCGGGCGCGTCCCTGCAACGCGCGGGTCCCAGGCCGGCATGGCGCCCACCGGCTCCCCCGCCTGCACCGTCATGCCGACCGCGACATCCAAGTGGTCGAACCCTGCCAGCACGAAGTGATAGCCGCCGCCGCAGTCCAAGATCAGCAGCACGCCATAGCTGCGGAACGGCCCGGCGAAGGCGATCCGTCCGCGGCACGGCGCCGTCACGCGCGCCCCGGGCGGCGGGCGCACCGTCATGCCGCTGGACGGCCCGGCGTCGGTAGGCTCGCCCCAGCCCCGCACCACCGCGCCGGCAGAGGGCGGGAACAACGGGCCGGTGGCCTCCGTCAGCCCCGGGCCTGCCGGGCGTGCCAGGGCCTGCTGGCGCCGCCTTGCCTCGGCGGCCACGGCGTCCTGGCGGGTGCGCTCGGCCCGCGCGGCATCGTCGCGCGCGCGTCCCTCGGCCCGGGCGCGCTCCGCTTCCATGCCGGCGAGCGCAGCGCGCAGGCTGTCCGCCCGGGCCGCGTCCGTTGCGGCGCGACGGGCCTGCTCGGCGGCGGCATCCTCGGCATGGAGGCGGCCGGCACGGGCCGACTCAAGCTGCCGGTCGAGGTCGGCGGACTGGCCGCCCTGCACCGCCTGCGCCGCGCGCAGCCGGTCGAGGGCGGCGGCAACGTCCCGTGCGGCGTCCCGTGCGGCGGCGGCCTCGGCCCGCAGCGCCGCGGCCTCCTGCTCCAGGTGCCGCGCCAGGCCGCGCAGCACGGCAAGGCCCTGCAGCGCCTTGTCCCGCGGCACGGGGACGGACAGCAGCGTCTCGGCCGGATACAGCGCCAGGCGCCGCATGAGCGGCAGCAGCGGCGCCAGGGCGGCGGACCGCTGGCCGACCCGTGCCTCGGCGTCACGCGCCCGTGCCGCCAGCGCCTCGACCTGCGCCGACAGTGCCGCCGCCTCCGTCTCGGTGCCGCGCAGGACGGCTGCGGCGGCGATGCGCGCGCCGGCCAGCCGCCGTTCCTCCGCCTGCGCGTCCTGCAAGCCTGCCGGCCGGATCGGTGCCGGCGCAGGAGGTCCCGGACGGGCGCCGGCGCCGGTCAGGGCGGCGGCGAGCAGAAGCAGGCTAGAGCATGATCGCTTCAGGTTGAGTAACCTGATCGATGAACATGCTCGCAAAAACAAAGGCTAGAGCATGGTAGGTGCATCTACCTGCACCTACCATGCTCTAGCGCGTAGCCGGCGCCGCATCGCCCGCTGCATCGCCTGGCGCATCGTTCGCCGGGCGCTCCGGACGGTGCAGCAGGGAGCGCCCGGTCATCCCCGGCGGCTGGGCCACGCCCATCAGGGCCAGCAGCGTCGGCGCCAGGTCCGCCAGCCGGCCATCGTCCAGCCGCGCCTCCCCGCCGCGCAACCGGATTTGCAGCATCACCGGGACGGGATTGGTCGTATGGGCGGTGTGCGGGCCGCCGGTGAGGGGGTCGCGCATCATCTCGCAGTTGCCGTGGTCGGCCGTGACCAGCAGGGCGCCGCCCGCCTCCTCCATCGCGTCCGCGATGCAGCCCAGCCCGGCGTCCACCGTCTCCACCGCGCGCACCGCCGCCGCCAGGTTGCCGGTGTGGCCGACCATGTCGGGGTTGGCGTAGTTGAGCACGATCAGGTCGTAGGCGCCGCCCTGGATGGCCTCCACGGCACGGTCCGTCAGCTCGGGCGCCGACATCTCCGGCTGCAGGTCGTAGGTGGCGACCTTGGGCGAGGGCACCATCGCGCGGTCCTCGCCGGGCAGCGCCGCCTCGCGGCCGCCGTTCATGAAGTAGGTGACGTGCGGATACTTCTCCGTCTCCGCCATGCGGAGCTGCCGCCGTCCCGCCCCGGACACCGCCTCGCCCAGCAGCCCGTCCATGTGCTGCGGCGCGAACACCGCCTGCATCAGCGGCGCCAGCGCGTCGCTATAGCGGGTCAGGCCCACGGCGGCGGCCATGCGGACCGTGCGGGCGCGCACGAAGCCGCCGAAGGCAGGGGCCAGGATGGCGTCCAGCAGCTCCCGCACCCGGTCGGAGCGGAAGTTGAAGCACAGCAGCCCGTCGCCGTCCGCCATGCCGTCGTAGCCGCCGATGGCGGCGGGCGGGACGAACTCGTCCGTGATGGCCCGGCCATAGGCGTCGTCCATCGCGCTGGCGGCGTCGGCGAAGGCGGCGCCCCGGCCCTCCACGACGGCAAGGTAGGCCCGCTCCACCCGGTCCCAGCGGTTGTCGCGGTCCATGGCGTAGTAGCGCCCGCTGACGGTCGCCACGCGCGCGCCGGCGGGCAGCGCCGCCTGCAGCCGCGCCAGGTCCTCCGCCCCGGAGCTTGGGGAAGTGTCGCGCCCGTCCATGAAGGCGTGCAGCCGGACCGGGATGCGCGCGTCGGCCAGGATGCGCGCCAGCGCCAGCGCATGATCCTGGTGGGCATGGACCCCGCCCGGCGACACCAGGCCCATCAGGTGGCAGGCGCCTCCGGTGCCGCGCAGCGCCGCGATCAGGCCCTGGATCGTCGGCGACCGCGCCAGGCTGCCGTCCTGGATGGCCAGGCCGATGCGCGGCAGCTCCTGCATCACCACGCGCCCGGCGCCGATGTTGAGGTGCCCGACCTCCGAGTTGCCCATCTGCCCCGGCGGCAGCCCGACATCCAGGCCGGAGGTGCGGAGGAAGGCGTGCGGCCCCTCCATCAGGCGGTCGAACGTCGGGGTGTCCGCCTGCTGCACGGCGTTGTCCGCCATGTCCTCCCGCCAGCCCCAGCCGTCCAGGATCACCAGCATGACGGGGCGGGGCGGGGTGGGCATCGGATTGCAGTCCTTGATGGCAGTGGATTAGTGGTATGACGGCGCCCCACGAGATGAGCAAGCGAGGCGCGCGAGGGATGGACGGCAGGCTGACGCTATCTTTCCTGCCTGTCGAATGGCTGCTGCGCCGGCAGCTTGCGGATGGTTTTGGAGGTGGAAGAACACATGGATAGGCAGCAACGTTTGCAGCCGACCGAACCTGCGGTCCCAGGAGGCGCATTCAGGGCAGGCCACTGGACTGAGGCAGCCTCGGTAGCGGCGGCGTTTGCAGCGGTCGGGCTTCAGTTCGTGGATCATGTCGGGCCGCTGTTTGGCCGCTCAGCCACAGCGGTCTCGGGTGCAACCATCCTGGCCGCGTCCATCGTCTTCACCGCACTCATCATGCTCGCAAGCTACCACCAAATGTGGCGTTCCCGGCAGTATGAGGACGCTTTGGACGAGGCGGCGGAGACGTCCGACCTTATCGCGCATGGCCAGTTGGCGGCCTCGCGCATACAGGCTTACCGCGGCAGGCCGGAGCAGAAAGCCATATAACTGGCGTTGTCCAAAGCATGACGCCAAACCTGGACATCCTAAGCAACAACGCGCTGATTGACCTTGGCGCGCAGTTGGAGACTGAGTTGGCGCAGGCCAGATTGCAGCTTGATGCGGAACTGAGCCGGCTTGTTCCGGACCGGAAATTGCTTGTCAAGCCGGCAGTGAGGCTTGTCATGAGTGCCGCTCTTATCATTGCCGGCGTTACCCTCGCGTCGTTGACGCTCAACCTGTCGCTCGTGCTGACCATCACGGTTGCGGCGTAAGAATCTGGGACGCGCATGATTTCAGCACCGATGCCGGACGCGTGCGTGCAGCCCGGCGACGGATACGACATATCCGCAGCCTCGCTGCCGACATCGTGCAGGAACTTGGGGAGATTGAGCGCCTGCTTTCCCGCCGCCTTGGCCCCCGCTCCTAACCCGGCCGGCCCGCCCGATGATAGGGATGGCCCAACAGGATGGACTGTGCACGATACAACTGCTCGGCCAGCATGACGCGGACCAGCATATGCGGCCAGGTCATCGGACCCAGCGACAGCGCATGGTCGGCGCGGGCCAGCACGGCGGCGTCCAGCCCCTCTGCGCCGCCGACCAGGAAGCACACGGGACGGGACAGCCCGAGCCACCGCTCCAGCAGCCGCGCCAGGCCGTCGCTGCCGGGCGCCGCGCCGCCCATGTCGAGCGCCACGGCGAGCGCGTCCTGCGGCACGGCCGCCAGCAGGGCGGCGCCCTCCCGGCGTTTGGCCTCCGCCGGGGCGCCGCTGCCCTCCGGGATTTCCGTCAGCAGCAGGGGCGGGCGCAGCCGGGCGCCGTAGCGGGCGAACAGCTCCCGCTCCGGCCCGGCGCGCAGGCGGCCGACCGCGACCAGGCGCATCATACCGCCGGAGCCACGCTTGCAACGACCCGGCTTGCAACGACCGGGCTTGCAACCCGGGCCGGGGCGTGCGCGATGTATGTTGCATGAACGCGCTGCAACGATGGACGCTGTGCCTTGCCCTGCCCTGCCTCGCGGCGGCGGCCCCGCCCGCCAGGCCCGCCCCGGGCGTGCCGGTCGCCATGCTGTCCCAGCCCGGCACCCCGCTGGACGCGGCGGCCCGCAGCCTGGTCGCACAGGACCTGGCCGGGGCCGCACGGTCGGGCGACCGTCCGCTCGTGCTGGTCGGCACCGCCAAGCTGGGGGCGGCATCCGACCGGCCGGCGCTGTTCGTGCAACTGCAATCGCCGCGCGAATGCGGCTCCGCCGGATGCAGCACGGTAGTTTATTCCTGGATCGGCGGGCGCTACCGGCGCGTGCTGGACGGAGCGACGGGCCGCGTCGCAGTGGCCGCCGCCCGGCACCGCGGCATGGCGGACCTGATCGCGGACAAGGAGGTGTACGTTTGGAACGGCACCGCCTACGCAAGCCGCGACCCCGCGCCCAACATAGACCTGCGCCCAAGGCGCGGCCGGGGCCGGACGGCGGGCTGAGCCGCCGTCGGCGCCACGGCGCCGGTCCCAGGACCGCGCGCGGCTACTCCGCGTCCTGCGCCTCGGCCGGCTCGTCCAGCTCGGGACCCCACATGCGCTCCAACGCATACAGCGTGCGCGCCTCCGGCTTGAATAGATGGATGACGATGTCGCCCGCGTCTATCAGCACCCAGTCGGAGCCGCCGGCCCCCTCCACTTGGATGCGCTTGACGCCGATTTCGGCTAGTTTCTCCTCCAGGTGGGTCGCCATGGCGCTGATCTGGCGGTCGGCCAGGCCGGTGGCGATCACCATCCGGTCGGTGAAGGCGGCGCGGCCCTCAAGGTCCAGCGTCACCACGTCGCCGGCCTTGTCGGATTCCAAGCTTTCGACGATGACGGACTGCATCTGGTCCAGCCGCACGCGGTAGTCGGCAGGTGCCGGGGCGGTCTTCGGCTTGCGGGTGCGCGGACCGGCGGCGGCGGCCTTCTTGCGCGGCGTGCCCGGCGCCTTCGCGGCCTCGGCCAACGCCGGGGCGGGCTGCGGCGGGCGGCGCTTGGGGGCGGGGTCGGCGGGTTTCCTGGCTATGTCCATGCTCCTGTGCGGGACTTTGGCGCGGCTATAGCAGGTTTCGCGCCGGGATGTGACCCGGCACCGGCTGGTGGCCAGACCGGCACCGGCGGCGTGCCGCGGCCTGCGCGCAGCGCGGTGGCCGAGGCTGCGTTCTGCCGGGCCGGGAAGAACGTCCAGGCGGGCGGAGGGCAGCGTGCCAGCACCGGGGCGGCGCGTGCCGGGAGCAGGGCGCAGCGCAGCCGCTTGGCCGCCTGGCTGGCCAGGGCGCGGGCGTTGTAGGTCGGCCGCGGCATGACGGCGAACGGCATGGCGCGGGCGATGCCCTCCCAGCGCTGCCAGCGCGGCAGTTGCACCAGGTTGTCGGCGCCCATCAGCCACACGAACCGCACCCGCGGGAAGCGACGCCGCAATGCCTGCAGGGTGTCATAGGTGTAGCGGGTGCGGAGCCGCGCCTCCACGGCGGTCGCGATGATGCGCCGCCCGTCCGCCAGCCGCCCGGCGCTGGCCAGGCGGTCGGCCAGCGGCGCCATGCCGCGCGCCAGCTTCAGCGGGTTGCCCGGCGACACCATCAGCCAGACCTGGTGCAGCCGCAGCCGTTGCAGCGCCAGGCGGGCGAGGTGCAGGTGCCCCTCGTGGCCCGGGTTGAACGACCCGCCGAGCACGCCGATCCGCGTGCGCCGCCGGTCGCCCCATCGCGGAACCGGATCATCCTGCCCGGGCTTCATCGGGCGCGCATCCGCCTGCCTTGCCGTCATGCGCGGACCTGGCGGTTGCGCCGCCGGAGGCGCGCCTGGGCGTTGCGCTGGCAGGCGCACGTCTGATGGCTGCGCCGGCAGGCGCACGTCCGATGGCCCTGCTGCCAGCCGTGCATCTGGCCGTTGCGCCGTCAGGCGCGCACCTGGCCGGTGCCGGTGACGACGTAGCGGAAGGTCGTCAACTGCTCGACCCCCACGGGTCCGCGGGCATGGATGCGGCCTGTGGCGATGCCGATCTCGGCGCCGAAGCCGAACTCGCCGCCGTCGCAGAACTGGGTCGAGGCGTTCCATAGCGCCACGGCGCTGCCGATGCCGCGCAGGAAGGCGTCGGCGGCTGCCGGGTATTCCGTGATGATCGCCTCGGTATGCTCGCTGCCGTATCGGGCGATATGGGCCAGGGCGCCAGGCACCCCGTCCACGACGGCGACGGACAGGACGGCGTCCAGCCATTCCGTGCCGAAATCCGCCTCCGTCGCGGCGGGAAGGTCCGGCAGGATAGCGCGGGCGCGGGCGTCGGCGCGGAAGGCGCAGCCAAGGGCCGCAAGGTCGGCCACGAGAAGCGGCAGCAGGGCAGGGGCGCAGGCGGCGTCTATCAGCAGCGTCTCCGTCGCGCCGCAGACGCCGGTGCGGCGCATCTTGGCGTTGGCCAGCACGGCGCGGGCCATCGCCGGGTCGGCGGCGGCGTGGACGTAGGTGTGGCACAGCCCCTCGGCATGGGCCAGCACGGGCACGCGGGCGTCGCGCTGCACCCGCTCCACCAGGGAGCGCCCGCCGCGGGGGATCACGAGGTCAATCAGGCCGCTCCCGGCCAGCATGGCGGCGACGTAGCCGCGGTCGGTGCCCGGCGCGACCTGCACGGCGCCGGGCGGCAGGCCCGCGGCGTCCAGCCCCGCCGCGATGGCGGCGTGCAGAGCGCGGGCGGAGTGCTGGCTGTCCGACCCGCCGCGCAGGATGACGGCGTTGCCCGACTTCACGCACAGCCCGGCGGCGTCCGCGCCCACGTTGGGCCGGCTCTCATACACCATGCCGATTACGCCCAGCGGCTGCGCGATGCGCCGGATGCGGAGGCCGTTGGGCCGCGTCCAGTCTGCCAGCGTGCGCGCCAGCGGGTCCGGCAGGGCGGCGATGCTGTCCAGCCCGTCTGCCATCGCCTCCACCCGCGCAGGCGTCAGCGCCAGGCGGTCGCGGAAGGCCGGGGTGCCCCGGTGGGCCGCGAGATCGGCCTCGTTGGCGGCGAGGATGGCTGGCGATTGGGCACGAAGCCGGGCCGCCGCGGCGTGCAGGCCGGCGGCGCGCTGCGCGTCCGGGGCGGTCGCCAGGATGGCGGAGGCCGCACGGGCGCGACGGCCGGCGTCATGGAGCCAAGCGGTCGCGGGATCGGTGATCTGGTTCATGGTGACGCGATCTTGCCGGGGCCGGGCCGGACGCGCCAGGGTGCTTGTGCGGCGTCCCGTGCAGGAGTGCCGTGAGCGGGCCGGCCTGTGCTTGACGGCTGCCGCGGCTTGACGGCTGCCGCGCCCCGCTGGAGGGTTGGGCTTGCCGGGGTGCCCGCATCGTGGGGCTGAGATCATACCCGCCGAACCTGCCTGGGTCATGCCAGCGAAGGGAGCAGCCGATGTTGTTCATTGTCCAGTTCGAGGACGTTTACGCCGACCATCCCGGGCGCCTGCCGGAGCGGGCGCGGCACATGCCGGCCCACCTGGCGTTCCTGGCGCGGCACGAGGGCGAGGTCGTCGCGGCCGGAGCGTTGCGCCCGGCGGAGGACGCGGCGCCGGAGGGCGGCATCTGGATCGTCAACGCGCCCAGCAAGGCCGACGCCGAAACGCTGCTGCGGCAGGACCCGTTCTGGATCGCCGGCCTGCGGAAGTCCGTGCGGGTCAGCCATTGGGCGAAGGCGTTCTGGTCCGGACCGTTCGCGGCCTGCATGGAGGCGTCCGGCGCCGGATAGGCGCAGCGTTAGCATCGTCCCGGCCGCAACCGTGCCGGCGTCGCCGGGCAAGCGGCGGATCGGCCGCCGCTATGGCACCAGCACCAAGTCGTCCCGATGCACGATCTCGTCCCGGCCGCGCCAGCCCAGGATGCCCTCGATGTCGTCCGACTGCCGGCCGGCGATGCGGCGGGCATCGGCGCTGGCATAGGCGGTCAGCCCGCGCGCCAGCACGCCGCCCGCGGCGTCCTGCACCAGCACGGCGTCCCCGCGCTCGAACTCGCCCATCACGTTCCGCACGCCGGCCGGCAGCAGCGAGCGTCCGGCGGCGAGCGCGCGGGCGGCGCCGGGGTCCACGACCAGACGGCCCGCCGGGTGCAGGCTGCCGGCGATCCAGCGCTTGCGCGCCGTGCGCCCGTCCGGCGCCGGCAGGAACCAGGTGCAGCGCCCGCCCGCGGCCAAGGCCGACAGCGGGTGCGGCACGGCGCCCACGGCAATAGCCATCGCGCAGCCGGCCTGGGTCGCGATCCGCGCCGCCGCCAGCTTGGTACGCATCCCGCCGCTGCTGTAGCCCGGCGGCGGGTCGCCGCCCATCGCCTCGATCTCCGGCGTCAGCGCCGGGACCACCGGGATGTGCCGGGCCGCCGGGTCGCGCTTGGGGTCGGCGGTATAGAGGCCGTCTATGTCGGACAGCAGCAGGAGCTGGTCCGCCTGCACCATCTCCGCCACGCGCGCGGCCAGCCGGTCGTTGTCGCCGAAACGGATTTCCGCCGTCGCCACGCTGTCGTTCTCGTTGATGACCGGCACGCATCCCAGGCCCAGCAGGGTCGTCAGAGTCGCCCGCGCGTTCAGGTAGCGCCGCCGGTCCTCGGTGTCCTCCAGGGTCAGCAGCAGTTGCGCCGCCACCATGCCGTGCCGCGACAGTGCCGCCGTCCAGGCTTGCGCCAGCCTGATCTGGCCCACGGCGGCGGCGGCCTGCTTTTCCTCCAGCCGCAGCCGCGGCTGCGTCAGGCCCAGGGCGTTGCGGGCCAGGGCAATGGCCCCGGACGACACGACGATCACCGCGGTGCCGCGCGCCCGGGCAGCGGCGACATCCTCCGCCACCCCCTCCAGCCAAGCCGTCCGCGGCGCCGCCTGGTCCACGACCAGCGCGCTGCCGATCTTCACGACCAGCAGCCGGGCAACCTCAAGCCGAGGGATCATAAAGCGAAGGCTGCCTTCCCCCTCTCCCTCCGGGAGAGGGTCGGGGTGAGGGAGGCGGCAAGCGCCGAACCCGGCCTGGAACGGACGTAACCCCCGATCAGCCTGGTGCCGTGCTGTGTGACCTCCCTCACCCCAACCCTCTCCCGGAGGGAGAGGGAGCAGCAGCCAAGCCTCACGCCAGCTCCAGCACCGCAGGGCGCACCTTGCGCCCGGTATGGACGCGGTCCATCAGCTCCCGCAGCACGGTCGGCAGGTTGTCGCCGGTCACGCCGGACAGCAGCAGCACCGGCTGCCCCGACGCCTTCTGCAGCGCCGCCCGGCGGGTGCGGGCCTCCGCCGCCGTCATGGCGTCCGACTTGTTCAGCACCAGCAGCTCCGGCTTCTCCGCCAGCCCGCCGCCATAGGCCCGCAGCTCCTCGCGTATGGTGCGCCAGGCGCGGACCACGTTCCCGGCCGCGCCGTCAACCAGGTGCAGCAGCACGGCGCAACGCTCGACATGGCCCAAGAAGCGGTCGCCCAGCCCGGCGCCCTCGTGCGCCCCCCGTATCAGGCCGGGAATGTCGGCGATCACGAACTCCTCCGAGTGCGACAGCCGCACCACGCCCAATTGCGGATGCAGCGTCGTGAACGGATAATCGGCGATCTTCGGCCGCGCCGCGGACACTACGGACAGAAAGGTGCTCTTGCCGGCGTTCGGCAGCCCGACCAGCCCTACGTCGGCGATCAGCTTCAGCCGCAGCCAAACCCAGCGCTCCTCCCCGGGATAGCCCGGCGTCGCCTTGCGCGGCGCGCGGTTCGTGCTGGACTTGAAGTGCGCGTTGCCGTGCCCGCCGTCGCCGCCGCGGCACAGCACGATGCGCCGGCCCGGCTCGTCGAGGTCGGCGAGCAAGGTCTCCTTGTCCTCCGCCATGATCTGCGTGCCGAGCGGCACCTGAATCACTACGTCGTCGGCCCCCGCGCCGGTGCGGTCGCTGCCGGCACCGTTGCCGCCCTTGGGCGCGCGGAAGTGCTGGGTGTAGCGGAAGTCTATCAGGGTATTCAGGTTCTGCGCCGCTACGAAGATGATGTCGCCGCCCTTGCCGCCGTCGCCGCCGTCGGGGCCGCCGAACTCCATGAACTTCTCCCGCCGGAAGGCGATCACGCCGTTCCCGCCGTCGCCGGAGCGGGTGTAGATCTTGGCCTGGTCGAGGAACTTCATCGGATCGCCTGAGGGATTGGCCGAGAGACTGGCTGAAACAACTAAGGGGCCGGCTTGCGCCGGCCCCTGATATGGTGCGCCGCGAGTGCCGGCGCTACTCGGCGGCGACGGCCAGCGGCGCGGCGTCCTGCACCGGCTCGACGGACACATGGACGCGCCCCTCGCTGCGGCGCCTGAACTTTACGTGGCCGTCCACGAGCGCCCAGATCGTGTGGTCGGTGCCGACGCCGACGTTGAGGCCGGGCTTCACCTTGGTGCCGCGCTGGCGGATGATGATGTTGCCGGCGACGACGGCCTCGCCGCCAAACTTCTTGACGCCCAGGCGGCGCCCGGCGGTGTCGCGGCCGTTGCGGGACGAGCCGCCTGCCTTCTTGTGTGCCATGCTACGGGTCCTCTTTTATGCGGCGGTTATTCGGCGTTCTCTTGGGCGGTGGTCGAGTCCACCGCCGGCCCGGGATACGCTTCCGCGTCGGCCGCCGGGGCGGGGGCGACGGACTCGGCCTCGACCGGCATGGCCTGGGCCTGCGCGGGCATCACATGGCCCTCTGCGCTGATGCCTGCAACGCGCAGCACGGTGACGTGCTGGCGGTGGCCGTTCTTGCGTCGGCTGTTCTGCCGGCGGCGCTTCTTGAAGATGATGATCTTGTCGAGCCGGTCCTGCGCGATGACGGTGGCCGTCACCGTGGCGCCGGCGACAAGCGGGGCACCGAGCGTGGTGCCGGCGGTGCTGCCGACCGCGAGCACGTCGGTGAAGGTGATGGTCTCGCCGGCCTCGCCGGGCAGCTTCTCGACCTTCAGCACGTCGTTAGGCGTGACGCGATACTGCTTTCCGCCGGTGCGGATGACTGCGAACATGATGGGTTCCTGATTGGCTGTCCCGGCGTGCCGGGCGGCCCTTCTTGTGGACATGGGACGCTGGACGGCCTTGCGGGCCGCCCTCGGCATCGCCGCGGGTTGTATCCGCAACGGCGGCAAAGTCAATGTTGCGGGCCGGTGCGGGGCTTGGTATCACGCCGCCCATGCGGAGAGGTGGCCGAGCGGCTTAAGGTGGCGGTCTCGAAAACCGTTGTGGCGTAACAACCACCGTGGGTTCGAATCCCACCCTCTCCGTCACCCTTTTCCGCCATCGGCACCTCTCAGCCGATCCCCTCGATCCGCTCCATAAACCGCTTCTTGCTCGCGTGCCGTCCGCGTATGCCCTCCATGCGGCAGGCGAAGGCCGCGGCCGTGCCCGCCTCCCGCGCGACGATCTGCAGGTCCGCCAGCACCTCGACCGCCCGGTTGTAGCCGCCGGCGTTCCGCCGCTCGATCTCCGCCTCGATCTCGTCCCACACGTCGTCGCCCCGCTCCGCCAGCGCGTCCACGCGGAGGCGCTGCGCCTTGCGGGCCGCCTTCTCCTGCCGGCGCTTGGCCTTGGCCGCCGCTTCCGCCTCTGCACGCTCGCGCGCCTGCCGGACCTCGGCCGTACGGGCGTGCAGGTCGGCGACGGTGCGCCGCGGCGCCGGGTCCGCCGGGGCGCTGGTCGCCAGCCTGGCACACAGGCCTGCCCGTAGGTTGGAGCGGTTGAACCCCAGCGCAGACTCAAACACTCGTGCTGCCGCCATCGGCTTGGGGCTATGGCGCACCAGATACGTTACATCATGGTCCTGTCCGAAATCCTGCTTTGGTTGTTTGTCCTCCTTTATGTCCTGCCCATCGCGGTTTCTGCCGCGCTCTACCGCCGGGCTGGCGGGGACGCGGGCTGGCAGGGCGCCGACCGTTCCAGCGCCGGCCTGCTGCCCCCTGCGACGCCGGGCGCCGGGGCGGTCGTGCGGGTGTTCTCGGCCCGCACGGTGCGCTGGCGCGGCATCGTCGCGTCCCATTGCTGGATCGTGCTCAAGCCTGCGGGTGCCGCCGGCTACACCCGCTACGACTGCACCGCCTGGGGCGCGCCGATCCGGGTCAACGGCTTCGAGCCGGACGGGCGCTGGTTCGGCAAGGCGCCCGAGACGGTGTTCGCAGCCGATGGCCCGGCGGCCGAGGCGCTGATCCCCCGCCTGCAAGCCGCCGTGCGCGACTATGCCTGGCGCAACCGGGGGGACTACCGCGCCTGGCCCGGCCCGAACTCCAACACCTTCGTCGCCGCCGTGATGCGCGCGGCGCCCGAGATGCGCGCGGCGTTGCCGCCGACTGCCATCGGCAAGGACTATCCGTACGACGGCCGGTGGCTGGGCCGGACTCCGTCCGGCACCGGCATCCGGTTGACATTGGGCGGGTATGCCGGCCTGACCCTGGGGTGGGTGGAAGGCATCGAGGTCATCATCCTAGGCGCAGTCGCCGGGCTGGATCTACGGCGGCCGGCGGTCAAGCTGCCAGGGATCGGGCGGGTTGAGGCTGACCCGCCCTCATGGCCCTTCCGCGCCTTGCGTAGAGCCGGATTCTCCACGCGGAGCGCGGAAGAGCCATGAGGGCGGGTTAACCTCAGGCGCAACGAAGCCAGCACGGGGTCAGGCCACCACCTCCACCGGCGTCCCAAGGTACTGCCCCATCACATCCTCCGGCGCCCCGTCGGCCACGATCCGCCCCTGGTCCAGCCACATTACCCGCGTGCTCCAATCCCGGATCACCCCCGCCGCGTGCGACGACAGCACCAGGATGTCCGCCCCGCGCACCATGTCCTCCAGCCGCGCCCGCGCCTTGTCCATGAACGCCGCGTCCCCAGCGAGGAACCACTCGTCCATCAGCAGCACCTCCGGCCGGATCGCCGTCGCCAGCGCAAAGCCCAGCCGGATCACCATGCCGCTGCTGTAGAACCGCACCGGCAGGTCCAGGAACTCCGCCAGCTCGGCGAAGTCCTGCACGTCCTCCTCCAGCCGGCGGATCGCCGGGCGCGACATGCCGTTATACAGTCCGCGCAGCGCGATGTTCTCCCGCCCCGTCAGCTCCGGGTTCATGCCCAGGTTGGGGTCCAGCAGCGCCCCGATGCTGCCCGACACATGGACGCGCCCTACCACCGGCTCATAGATCCCGGCCAAGGTCCGCAGCAGCGTCGTCTTGCCCGCGCCGTTACCGCCCACCAGCCCCAGCCGGTCCCCCGACCGCAGCGAGAACGACACGTCGCGCAGCGCCTGCACCACGATGCGGTGCTTTGCGTCCTCCTGGAGCCGCCCGGATGCCGCGGCGAACACCGTGCGCTTCAGGCTGCGGCTGTTCGCGTGGTAGATCGGGAAGCTGACATGGACGCCCTCGATGCGGACCGAAGCCACCGCGCTACACCCAGAACGTCAGGCGCGAGCGCACCCGCGCGAACCCCAGCCAAGCCGCGCCGCACAGCACCGCGCTGAACCCCAGCGCCGACAGCCAAACGTGCCACTCCGGCAGCCGTCCCAGCAGCGGCGCCCGCACGATCTCCAGCAGGGTGTAGAACGGGTTCCACGGCAGCCATCCGGCGCTCGATCCCGTCAGCATCTCCGGCCGCCAGATGATCGGGCTGATGAAGAAAGCGATCTGCATGACGCTGCCGACGATGGGCGGTATGTCGCGGAACCGCGCGCACAGCGCGCCCAGCAGCAGGCAGCACGCCAGCCCGTCCGCCACCCACAGCAGCAGCCCCGGCGCCGCCGCCAGCGACACCGCCCCGGGCCACACGTCGAAGATGGCATAGACCAGGAGGATCACGACGACGTTGTGCCCCAGCACCAGCACGTTCCGCACGATCACCCGCATGGCATACAGCGTGAACGGCAGCCGCACCGAGCGTATCATCCCCTCCGCCCCCTGGAAGCAGCCGCACGCCTCCGTCACCAGCGTGGACACGAACGCCCACAGCACCAGCGACAGCGCCAGGAACGGCAGGTAGTCGTGCAGGTCCATCTTGAACAAGGTGGAATACAGCACCCCCAGCGCCCCCACCATCACGGCGGTGGACAGCGTGAGCCAGAACGGCCCCAGCATGGACCCGCGGTAGCGCAGCCGTATGTCGAACCACCCCAGCGTGAACGCCAGCCGCCACAGCCCCAGCCCGGCCCGCAGGTCCCCCAGCGCCAGCCGCTGCCGCGCGGCGTGCGACGGGTCGGATTGCAGGACCAGGTCGGCCGGGGCGGCGGGCGCCGGATAGGGCAGGGATGCGCTCATGCTGCGCGGCCCGTTACCGGATCGCCCGGCCCGCCGCAACCGATGCGTGTGGAAACCAATGCGGGCGGGCAGGGGTGAACGGGTATGCCGTGCCCACCCCACCCCGGCTTCCGGGACGGCAGCACCGGGCGGGACGCATGGTTCGGACCTATGGTTGCCTGTGCGGCACGGATGCAACGGTGCCGCGCCGACTGCGGCGGAGCCGTTCACCAAAGTCTTGCCATCATATCCTTGCTGGGTTAACGCGGTTGACGCGGGATTCGATCACGCCCGCTTGAGCGACGGTCTCGCGCCGTCGTGCCCTCCGGCCGCCTTGCGGCTGCGCCACGACGGAGACCGTTGATGCGTCCCACCAAGTCCACCATCCGGGTAGTCGGCAGCCTGACGGCAGTGGCCCTGCTGTCCGCGTGCGCGGCCAAGACGCAGATCAGCGCGCAGCAGGAATCTTCGAGCTATCTCAGCCGCGCCGGGCGCAGCTATACGCCGCCGGGGTCTGCGGGCGACCCCTGGGGTCCCTACATCAGCGAAGCCGCCGCCAAGTTCGACGTGCCGCAGCGCTGGATACGCGAGGTGATGCGCCAGGAGTCCGGCGGCCGGCTATACAGCCGCAGCGGCGCCCCGATCACTTCCAGCGCCGGCGCAATGGGCCTGATGCAGGTCATGCCCGGCACCTACGACGAGCTGCGCGTCCGCTACCCCGAACTGGGCGACGACCCGTTCGACCCGCGCAACAACATCCTGGCCGGCACCGCCTACATCCGCGAGATGTATGACATTTACGGGTCGCCCGGCTTCCTGGCCGCCTACAACGCCGGCCCGGGCCGCCTGGACGACTACCTGACCCGCAGCCGCACCCTGCCGGAGGAGACGCGGCGCTACGTCGCCAGCATCGGGCCGAAGCTGGGCGGCGACTCGCCCAACCGTCCGTCGCCGGGCGAGCAGTATGCGTCGAACTCGGTGCCGCTCGCGATCCCGGACGGCCCGCGCTACGCCAGCGCGGCGCCGGTCCGTTCGTTCGCGCCCGCCTACGCGGCACCGGCCTACTCGACTGCGGCGGCCAGTGCGCTCAACTCGGCGCCGCCGGGTGCGCTGCCGTCCGAGTCGGTGCAGGTGGCCAGCAGCGGCTACGTGCCGGGGCAGCCGATCCGCCTCAGCCCACAATCGTATGCTGCGCCGGCCGCCGTGTTCGCGGCAGCCGAGCCGATCCGTCTCCGTCCGCAGCCGGATGCCGCGCCGGTCTATGCGGCAGCCGAACCGATCCGCCTGCGTCCGCAGCCCGACGCGGCGCCGGTCTCTGCGGCGTATGCGGCAGCGGAGCCGATCCGCCTCAGCCCGCAGCCGGATACCGCGCCCGCCTATGCGGCAGCCGAGCCAATCCGCCTCCGTCCGCAGCCGGCCGAGCCGGTGCAGGTGGCCGCGGTGGAAGAGGCGCTGCCGGAGCCTCCGGCGCTGGCCGCCGTGCCCTATACGCCGCCCGCATCGCCATATCGCCGGGCCGTCCAGGCCGCGCGCCTGCCGGAGCCGCCGGCCGCGACGCGCCGCCCGGTCCAGGTGGCCCAGGTCATGCAGACGCCCCGCCTGGCGATGGTCCTGCCGCCGGAGCCGCCGCGCCAGTTCGCCGCCGCGCAGATGCCGTTCTCGCCCGCGCCGCGCCCGCTAGGTCTCAGCCTGTTCTCGCGCGCCAACGCGGAGCCGGTCAGCCGCCATCCCGGACCGGCCGCCGGCGGCGCCGGCAACTGGGCCGTTCAGGTCGGCGCATTTGCCAACGAGTCCCTGGCCTCCGCCGCCACCGCCTCCGCCCGCGGCCACGCGCGTGAGGTGCTGGCTTATGCCCGCACCGTCGTCGCCGGGGTGCGCCAGCCCGGCGGCGTGCTGTATCGCGCCCGCCTGACCGGCCTGTCCCGCGATGCCGCCGCCCATGCCTGCGAGCGCCTGCAGCGCAGCCGCACAAGCTGCATGGTCGTGTCGCCCGACGCACAGTCCTGACAAGCCGGACCGTCTCGAACAGGGGGCGGGCAGCGATGCCCGCCCCCTTCGCTTGCCGGTCGCCCGGCAGCGGGCCATGATCCCCGCAGCCGCCGGGAGAACAAAGCATTGCCGAACGAAAACGGCCATCTTCCCCCTCTCCCTCCGGGAGAGGGCCGGGGTGAGGGAAGGCCGCAAGGACCACCGTTGGCCTTGATGCACCGGGGCAGTCCCGCAACGTCCGGCCTGGGCGCTTGCCGCTTCCCTCACCCCAACCCTCTCCCGGAGGGAGAGGGAGCAGCAGCAGCGGCATGAGCCGCTTCTCCAGCCTGGACAGCCTGCTCCGCCCGGCAAGCGTCGCCGTGCTCGGCGCCAGCAACGACCCCACCCGCATCGGCGGGCGCCCCATCGCCTACATGCTGTCCCAGAATTACGCCGGCGCCATCCTCCCGGTGAACCCCAACCGCACGGAAGTGCAGGGCCTGCCCGCCTACGCCAGCGTCGCGGACCTGCCGATGGTGCCCGACACCGCCATCGTCGCCGTCCCCGCAGACCTGGCGGTGCAGGCGGTGGACGACCTGGGCGCCCGCGGCGTACGCAGCGCCATCGTGTTCACCGCCGGCTTCGCGGAGATGAACGAGGCCGGCGCCGTCCAGCAGGCCCGCATGATGGACGCAGCGAGGCGCCACGGGATGCGCCTGGTCGGCCCGAACTGCCTCGGCCTGTTCAACGCCCGCATCGGCTTCTACCCGATCTTCTCCAGCTCGTTCGAGAACGGCTGGCCGCAGCCCGGCCGCATCGGCATCGCCAGCCAGAGCGGCGCCTACGGCACCCACGTCTTCGCCACCGCCAGGAACCGCGGCATCGGCACCCCCATCTGCGTCACCACCGGCAACGAGGGCGACGTCACCATAGGCGACGTGATCGGCTGGCTCGCGGAGGACCCGGACACCGACGTCATAGCCGCCTACGCCGAGGGCATCCGCGAATCCGGCAGCTTCCTCGCCGCCCTCGCCGCCGCCCGTGCCGCCCGCAAGCCGGTCGTGATGATGAAGGTCGGCACCTCGACGGTTGGCGCCCATGCCGCGCAGAGCCACACCGCCTCCATCGCCGGGGACGACGCGGTGACGAACGCCGTGCTGGCCGAGTTCGGCGTCGTCCGCGCCCGCACGACGGAGGAGATGCTCGACATCGCCACCACCGCCACCCGCCGCATCTACCCCGTCCGCAACACCCTGGGCGTCATCACCATCAGCGGCGGCGCCGGCGTGCTGATCTCGGACGCCGCCGAGGCCCTGGGCCTGCCGCTGCCCGAGATGCCCGCCGACGCCCAGGCCCGGCTGAAGGCGCTGCTGCCCTTCGCCGCCCCGCGCAACCCGGTGGACTGCACGGCGCAGGCGTTCAACGACATGGCGCTGATCGGCACCTTCGCCGACAGCATGATCGAGGACGGCGGCTACAGCTCCATCCTCGGCTTCTTCACCCAGGTCGGCGGCGCCGACAGCATGGCCCCGCGGCTGCGGGCGCAGCTCTCCGCCAGCATGGCCCGGCACCCCGACCGGCTGTGGGTGCTGTCCGTCGTCGCCCCGCCGTCGCGCGTCGCGGAATACGAGTCCGACGGCTTCGTGGTGTTCGAGGACCCGACCCGCGCCACCGTCGCCATACACGCCATGGGCCGCTTCGGCGACGCCTTCGCCGCCCCGCCGGGGCAGCCGCCGCCTGTGGTGCCGCAGGTGGACCTGCCGCTCACCTCCCCCAACGAGGCCGGGGCGAAGCGCCTGCTGGCCCGGGCCGGCATCCCCGCCGCACCGGAGGCCGCCTGCGCCACCGCTGACGATGCCGCCGCTGCCGCGGACGGCTTCGGCTACCCGGTGGTGCTGAAGATCCTGTCCCCCGACATCGTTCACAAGTCGGACATCGGCGGCGTCATCGTCGGCGTGCGCGACGCCGCCGCGGTCCGCGAGGGCTTCGCCGCCGTCCTGGACCGCGCCCGCACGGCGCTGCCCGAGGCGCGCATCGAGGGCGTCCTGGTCGCCAAGCAGCTCCGCGGCGGCACCGAGTGCATCATGGGCGTGGCGCAGGACCCGGTGTTCGGCCCGGTGGCAATGTTCGGCCTGGGCGGCATCTTCGTCGAGGTGCTGCGGGACGTGGCATTGCACCGCTGCCCCTTTGGCGCGGACGTGGCGGAACGGATGATCCGCTCGATACGCGCGGCACCCATCCTGCTCGGCGCGCGGGGCCGCCCGCCGGCCGACATCGCGGCGCTGGCGGCCATGCTGGCGCGGCTGTCGGTGTTCGCGGTGCAGGCGGGTCCGCGGCTGCGGGCGGTGGACCTGAACCCGGTGTTCGCCATGCCCGAGGGCCAGGGCGCCTACGCCGCCGACGCCGTGATCGAGCTGGGGGACGCGCCGTGCTGAGGGAGGACCGCGACGGCCTGACAGCGGTGCTGACGCTGGACTACCCGGAGCGCCGCAACGCCCTGGCAATCCCGATGCGCCGCGCCCTGGCAGAGGCGATGGAGCGCATCGAGGCCGACCCTGCGCTCCGCGCCGTCGTCATCACCGGCGCCGGCGGCACCTTCTGCGCCGGGGGCGACATTAGCGGCATGGACGTGGCCGACCTGGCCGCCGGCCGCGAGCGGTTCCGCCTGACGCACCGGCTGGTGCGTGCGCTGGTTAAGTCGGCCAAGCCGGTGGTCGCGGCGGTCGAGGGCTGGTGCGTCGGCGCCGGGCTGTCGCTGGCGATGTGCTGCGACACCGTGGTTGCGGCGCATGACGCGCGCTTTGCCGCCGGCTTTGGCAGGATCGGGCTGATCGCCGACCTCGGCCTGCTGCACACGCTGCCGGCGCGTATCGGCCAGGGACGGGCGCGGCAGGTGTTCCTGTACGGCGACCCGCTGGATGCGGCCCATGCCGGGAGCATCGGCATGGTGGATGATTTGGTCCCACCCGGCACTGCGTTGGAAGCGGCACTGACCCGTGCCCGGCGTTTTGCGGACGCGGCACCGCTGCCGGTGGCGCTGACGAAGCAGTGGCTGGCCGCTGGGCTGGACGCCGCGCTGGATTGGGAGCGCGAGGCGCAGTCCGCCTTGTTCCTGACCGCCGACCATGCCGAGGGGAAGGCGGCATTCCTGGAAAAGCGCGCGCCGCTGTTCCGGGGCAACTAGAGTTACTTGGGTAGGCTGGGCGTTACTTGGACAGGTTAGGCGTCTTGGCGTCCGGAGCGGGCGTGGTGCCGGCCGTGGACGGGCTGGTGCGCCCGCCGTCGCTGATGGAGCCGCTCGGCAGGGCGCTGAACGGTGAGAAACCGTCCGAACTCGACGGGGTGCCGGCGCGGTCCGCCGGAGCGCCCTGGCTGCGCGTGTTGCCCGGCACCGGGGCAGCGGTCCAAACCTTGCCGTCCTGGGCCAGGGCCGGAGTGGCAAGCAAGGTAGCGGCAATGATGGCAGCGCGCATGATGATGCTATCCCGTTTCGAAGCCAACGCGACGCCCCGCCCGCAAGTTGCGCGTCCTCTTCCCCCTCTCCCTCCGGGAGAGGGTCGGGGTGAGGGTGTGGCACGCCGCAAGCACGGTCCCGTCTCACGCAAGGGCGGTCCTATCCAGGCCAATGCCGCCGCTTGCCGCTTCCCTCACCCCAATCCTCTCCCGGAGGGAGAGGGAGCAGAAGCAGCAAGGCATCGGTAGTGCCGCTCTGGCTGCCCATCACCCTGGCCGCGGCCCTGTTCCAAACTTGGCGCACGGCCATGCAGCAACGCCTGCGCGGCCAATTCTCGGTCGGGACCGCCGGGTTCGTCCGCTATCTCTATGCCATCCCGGTCGGCACGGCCCTGCTCGCCGCCTACGGGACCGCGACCCGTGGCGTGCTGCCGCCGCCGACCGCCGGGTTCCTGCTGGGCTGCGCGCTGGGCGGGCTGGCGCAGGTGCTGGGCACGTCGCTGCTCATCATGGCATTCGGCCATCGCGGCTTCGCGGTCGGCACCGCCTACTCCAAGACCGACGCGGTGCAGGCCGCGCTGGTATCCTGGATCGTGCTGGGCGAGACCCTGCCTCCCCTGGCCCTGGCCGGGATCGGCGTCGGCGTGGCCGGGGTGCTGCTGCTGTCGCTCGCCGGACGCGGCCTGAACCCGCGCGAGCTGCTGCGCGCCACCGCGCAGCCCGCCGCGCTGTGCGGCCTGGGCGCCGGGGCGGGCTTCGCGCTGGCCGGTGTCGGCATCAAGGCGGCGACCCTCTCCCTGGCCGCGCCCGACCCGGTGCTGGCGGCGCTGCTGGCCCTGGTCGTCACCAACACCTTGCAGACCGCGATGCAGGGCGCCTGGATGGCGGTGCGCGAGCCTGCCGGCCTGCGCGCCGCCTTCACGGGCTGGCGCAGCGGCGCCCCCGTCGGGGCGCTGTCGGCCTGCGGCTCCGCCTGCTGGTTCGCCGGCTTCGCGCTGGCGCCGGTGGCGCTGATCCGCACGGTGGGGCAGGTAGAGGTGGTGTTCACGCTGCTGTTCAGCCGGTTCTACCTGCGGGAAACCCTGCGGCGCACGGACGCAGCCGGGTTGGCGCTGATCGTCGGCGGGGTTATCCTGGTGCTGGCGGGGCACTGATCCGATACAGGACGAACGGCTGCAAGCGATGGCCGGGCGGCTCGACCGGATGATCGAAGTCCCCGGCGAGGTCGCGCACCATCCCGGCCCGCTCCATGACCCGGCGCGACGGCAGGTTGGCAGCCGAGGTGAAGGCAACGACCTCGCGCAAGCCGACCCGGCCGAACCCGTCCGCCAGCGCCGCCCGTGCTGCCTCGGTCGCATAGCCCTGCCCCCAATGCGCCCGCGCCAGCCGCCACCCGATCTCGACGCAAGGCGTGAAGTGCGCGGTGAAGCGCGGCACCATCAGCCCGCAAAAACCGATGAAGCCGGTGCCGGGCAAATCCAGCGCCCACCCGCCGAAGCCGCGGGCTTCGAAGTCCGCCTCGATGCGCTCCATCGAGGCCAAGCTTTCCGCCCGGTCGCGCAGGGCGGGGAAGTAGCGCATCACCTCGGGATCGGCGTTCAGCGCCGCGAACGGCTCCAGGTCCGCAGGCTGCCACCGGCGCAACCGCAGCCGGGCCGTTTGCAGCATCATGCGAACAGCGCGGCGATATTGGCCTGGTCCACAGCCTCCAAGGTGGCCGGTGACCAGCGCGGCGCACGGTCCTTGTCCACCACCATCGCGCGGACGCCTTCCAGGAAGTCCGGCTGCCGGGTGGCGTGGCGCGTCAGCGCAAGCTCGGCCTGCAGGCACTCTTCCAAGCTGCGCCCGGCGCCGCGCCGGATGCTCTCGAACGACCACATGACCGAGCTGGGCGATGCCGCCCGCAGCGCCTGCAAAGCCTCCTCCGCCCAGTGCGACCCGTCATCGGTCAGCCCCGCCACGACCGCCTCCACGCTATCCCCCTCAAAGGCCCGCAGGTGCGCCGCGGCATAGGGCAGCACGGCATCGAGGGTCTGCACCGTTGCGCTGCCGAGGGCCGCGATCCCGCTCTCCGCCATCTCGTCCGCAAGCCCGGCCAGCGTCTCGCGGGAGGTATAATGCGTCGCCACCCCCGCCCAGAGCGCGTCGGCGCCGCCCAGCCGCGCCCCGGTCAGCCCCATGTACATGCCGCAGCCCGGACGCAGGCGCGGCAGGGCATAGGTTGCGCCAACGTCGGGGAACAGCCCGATCCCGGTCTCCGGCATGGCGAACAGCGCCGCCTCCGTCGCCACGCAGGCCGTGCCGTGCATGGACAGTCCCATGCCGCCGCCCATGCAAACGCCGTCAATCAGCGACACGTACGGCTTAGGATAGCGCGCGATGGCCAGCACCAGCGCATATTCGGCGGCAAAGAACGCCTCGACCCCCGCATGGTCGCCGTCCCGCACCATGTCGCGTATCAGGCGTATATCCCCCCCGGCGCAGAAGGCCCGCCCGCGCGTGCCCTCCCCGCCTACGCCTTCAATAACGACCGCATGGACCGCTGGGTCGCCGCGCCAGCCGTCCAGGGCCTGGTGAACCGCCTGGATCATGCCGGGGTCGAGCGCGTTGAGCGCCTTGGGCCGGTTGAGGGTGATGCGCCCAATGCGCCCCTGACGGCGGGTGATAACGGTGGGATCGCCTGAAACGGGCAAGGGCCGGGTGTCCTTTGAAGGTCACCCGGCCCTATAGCCGCACTCCGGCGGTGCGAACAGCATCACCAGTCCTAGCGTCTCAGCGGCGCATCAGCCGCGACGCCAGCTCCCCCGCAAGGCGGACGGTGCCGCGCGGACGCACGACCGTGACCGTCCGGCCGCGCCGGAACGCCAGCCCCATGGCCTCTCCGGCCAGCGACGTAGCCGTGACCGCCCCGCGCATGTCGAGCAACGCCTGCTTGCGTATCGCAAGCGCCTCCTCCTCGACCGCGCTCGGCACACTTTTCGACGCCTTCAGGCCGCACACCCCGGCGACCACCAGGTCGAACGCCAGCAGGATCAGGCTGGCGACCAGCGGCGACACGTTCGGCACCAGAAGGTGGTAGGCAACGACATGCAGCAACACGAGCACGCCGATCCCGAACACTGCCGCAACGCCGCCGTAGGCCGCCCGCATGGACTGCCGGCTCGCCAGCTCGCGCAGGCGCAGGGCCTCCGCGTTCGCGGCGACCTTGGCAAGCTCGACCGCGCGCATCGGCCTAGCGCGCGATGCGGCCGAGCAGGTAGCCCACGCCGGCGGCGATCATGATCGCCGCGAGCGGGGACTCCCGCACTTGGTCCGACAGCATCTCGGCCTGGTCGGAGGCCATGTCCTTGGCCTGCCGGGCATAGTCCTCGGCCTGGCCGGCCACATTGGTCAAGGCAGGGGTGACGCGCTCGGACATGAGCGACTGCACCTGGTCGCGAAGTTGGGTGATCTGCGCCTTGGCATCCTGGGCGGTGTAGTCGGACATGGTTGGCCTCCGTTGGTGATGGCCCCCCAACGCAGCCTATCCCGCCCAGTTGCCCCACAGCCGCATTTCCTGCTCCCTCTCCCTCCGGGAGAGGGTCGGGGTGAGGGAAGCG
>JAABUM010002187.1_pt1 | contig 26871 bp, 26 predicted proteins | sample 5559161 | NCBI WGS metagenome assembly JAABUM01 (sample SAMN10711868, study PRJNA513369) | rock metagenome | isolation source: Antarctica rocks | place: Antarctica: Victoria Land, Siegfried Peak nord
GCCCGGGGAGGATCCCGAGGCGCCGGCACAAAGAAACCGAAGCGCCCGCGGTTCCGTCAAGTGAAACCGGCCTCATCAATCCGTCAAAACGTCCCCCCCAGATCCGGTAATTCGAACCGTCCAGCTGAGCGAGACCGACCGGGCAGGCCTGCAGTGAGTAGTTTCCGAGCCTGTCGCCACACTCGACCAGATGTCATTCTGAACTTCGCTCCGCAGCAGAGCCCGCCGGCGGCGCCCGTGAACACCGGCGCTTTCGCGATCGCGATATGCGGCATCTTGGCGTCGAGCGCCGAGTGAAAATCGGCCAACTCTGTTTTGGAAGGGCAGCGCCATGTTGTCATACACCCTCTATCTCGGTCCCTTTGCCGTGGTCGTTGCTTTCTTCATGGTCCTTGTCCTGGCCAAGGCGACCGTGAAAATCTTACGCGAGTACGAACGTGCCGTGGTTTTCACGCTTGGCCGCTTCCAGAAGGTCAAAGGTCCCGGCCTCGTTCTGATGATCCCCTTTTTTCAAGAGATGGTAAGGGTTGACTTGCGCATCCAGGTTATCGAGATACCGACCCAGGACGTTATCTCGCACGACAACGTCTCGATGAAAGTAGACGCCGTGCTCTACTTCAACGTCGTGAATCCGGAACGGGCGGTCATCCAGGTCCAATCCTATATTCCTGCGACCAACATGCTGGCCCAGACAACCCTGCGCGCAGTGCTCGGTCAGCATGAACTGGACGAGATGCTGGCTGAGCGGAAGAAGCTGAGCGCGGACGTCCAGAGCATCCTGGATGCCCAAACCGAGACCTGGGGGATCAAGGTGAGCAACGTCGAGATCCGCACCGTCGAGCTCACCGAGAACATGGTACGCGCCATCGCCAAGCAGGCGGAGGCGGAACGTGACCGGCGCGCGAAGATCATCCACGCCGAGGCCGAGTTCCAGGCCTCGCAGACGCTCGTCAACGCCGCGCACATCCTGTCGAGCATTCCTGCTGCCATGCAGTTGCGCTACCTGCAAACGCTGACGGAAATCGGCGCCGAGCAGAACTCGACCGTCGTCTTTCCGATGCCGATCGATCTCATCAAGCCATTTCTCGAACTCATCGAGAAACCTGGCAAGCCGCGCGGCGCCAACGGCAACGCGCGCATCCCGCAGAACGGTGATGCACGCATCCCGCAGCTCGCGGAAGCGCTATTGGACGTGCCAGGCACAAGCGCATAACGGGGCAAGGTCAGAAGTCGCGTTCCGTCGAGCACAAGGACGGGATTGCGTGAGTGTTTTCCGACCCTGGCCCGTGGGGCAGCCAGTGACCAACTCTAATGGTGTCACCGCCACCCGGACGTCCTGGCCGCGGGGTCGACCTCTCCAGGAGGGAGCCATGGCCAACATCTTCGCTTTGCGCGACTCGGGCCTGAACGCGTTCCTGTTTTCGTACGTCGGGACGGAAGCCAACGGGACCGGCCTGACGATCCTCTCTCTGCTGGCCCGCCTCGGCAAGGATCCCTGGGACGAGGCGGCCGCCTGGTCCCGCATGCCGAGGGACGCCGCGATCAGATCGCTGACCGACAGCATCGAGCAGATGCCTCCGAACCAGCAGGCGTTCGACGATGCTCACCTGACGGCAGCGCGCCTGGTCGCCCTGTTGCCGACGCCGGGCACGCCCAGCGGTGCAACCGCCATGCCGTCAGCCTTGGCGGCCGTGCCGAAGGCAAACTTGCTCATCTTCGGGTATTTCGCGCTGATCCTCGCCCTCAATCTCTGGCTGGCGGCCGCCCCGAAACCCGGCGCCGCGGCCACGCCAGCAATTCATCTGGTGGCAGCTTCTACGAAGTGACGACCGTGCGGCGGAGCCATGAGTCGGTGACTGGCTCGATCCTCACGCTCAATGCCGGCTCGTCCAGCTTCAAGTTCGCCGTGTTCGGTCAGGATGCGGCCGGCGGGTTGAGGGCCACGACCCGGGGCCAGGTCGCGGGCCTCGGGGCGACGCCGCACCTAGTCGCCCATGATGCCGACGGCATCGAATCGGTCAACCGGCAGTGGCCGGAAGGCCGGCCGCCCCCGTTCGCCGAGGTGCTGGACACCCTGCTGACCTTTGTCGAGGCCCATGCCGGGCCGGATGGGCTGGCCGCAGTGGGCCACCGCGTCGTGCATGGCGGCGCCGACCACCTGTTGCCGGCCTGCGTCACGCCCGCCCTGCTGGGCGAGCTCAGCGCGCTGATCCGGCTCGACCCGTTGCACATGCCGCACAATATCGCGCCGATCGAGGCGATGGCCTCGGCGCGCCCGGCCCTGCCGCAGGTCGCCTGCTTCGACACGGCGTTCCACAGCACGCTGCCACCGGTTGCCCGCCGGACCCGGCCTGCCGCGGGCTCTGGAAGCCGATGGGATCCGCCGCTACGGCTTCCATGGCCTGTCCTATGAATACATCGCGGGCCGGCTGGCGGAGCAGGCGCCTGCCCTGGCGCGGGGGCGGGTCGTCGTCGCTCATCTCGGCTCCGGCGCGAGCCTCTGCGCGTTGCAGCAGGGGCGCAGCATCGCGACCACGATGGGCTTCAGTGCGCTCGACGGACTGCTGATGGCGACCCGCTGCGGCAGCCTCGACCCGGGCATCATCCTCCATCTAGGCCGCGCGGGGCACAGCTTCGCCGATATCGAGGACATGCTTTATCGCCGCTCGGGGCTGCTGGGCGTCTCGGCTATCAGCGACGACATCCGGCGATTGCTGGCAAGCGACGACCCGCACGCGGCCGAGGCGACCGAGCTGTTCACCTACCGCATCGCCGCCGAGACGGCCGCGATGGCTTGTGCGCTCGGCGGATTGGACGGGATCGTCTTCACCGCCGGCATCGGCGAGCACGCGCCGGCCATCCGCGCCGCGGTCTGTGCGCGGCTCGCCTGGCTGGGCGCCACCCTCGACCCGGCGGCCAACGCGGCCGGCGCCGCCCTCGTCAGCCAGCCTGGCAGCCGCGTCGAGGTGCGCGTCATCGCGACGGACGAGGAGGCGATGATCGCGCGGCACACCACAACGGCCGTCGAGCGGGCGACGGCGGCTTGAGGAGTCGTCGAGCCTTCCCGGCTCTGGGTGTTTTCCGATCCTGCCCAAAAGCGCGGCGAAGCCGCACACTGCTGCGTGACCAACAGCAGGAGGAAGGCATGCGGCCGTTCATCGCCGGAAATTGGAAGATGCATGGACTGACACCACAACTCGATCAGATCAAGATGATCGCGGCTTCGGTCACGGCGACGCCGCCCCATGCCGACGTGCTCATCTGCGTGCCTCCGACACTGGTGTTCCGGGCAGCACAGGCAGCGGGGGGCAGGATCGCGATCGGTGGGGAAGACTGCAGCGCGGAGACGGCGGGGGCGTTCACCGGGGATGTCGATGCGGACATGCTGAAGGATGCAGGCGCCACCGCCGTGATCCTGGGCCATTCGGAGCGCAGGCGCATCCACCACGAGACCGACGCGATGGTTGCCGCGAAGGCGGCGGCGGCGTGGGCTTCGGGGCTCTCGACGATCATCTGCATCGGGGAGACCAAGGAACAGCGCAGCGCTGGCCAGGCATTGGCGGTTTGCGGCGGCCAGCTGGCGGCAAGCCTGCCCGACCTTGCGGCCGGGTGCGATACGTCGATCGCCTATGAGCCGCTGTGGGCGATCGGCTCCGGCCATATGCCCGCCGACGAGGACATCGTCGCCGTCCATGGGCACATCCGATCCTGCCTGGTGGCGCGGTTCGGCGATGCCGGGCACGCGGTGCGGATCCTCTATGGCGGCTCGGTGACCTCGTCCAATGCGCGCGCGATACTCGGGCTGCCGGATGTCGGCGGCGTGCTGATCGGCGGTGCGAGCCTGACGGCAGCCGATTTCGATGCCGTGCTCGGGATCGCCCGAGCCTTGGCCAAACCGTCGGACGCCGTCGCGGCTGAGTAGATTCCGATGCTGCCCGCGAGGCCGGCGCCCGGATAGCTTGCCCGCTGCTTCGTCGCACGACGCGCAAGCACGAGGGACGGCCGCTTCTGCCCGGCCGCACCATCGAGAACCGCACCGCGTCGCGCACCGAAATGCCCTCCGTGGGCAAATCGACGTAGGAAAACTACCATGGCAAATTCGAGTGCCGCCCACGTCAAGTCCCCGGACGCGAAGCCCGCCTCGCCAGCTGACGCAAAGGACGACCTGAAGACGCTGCCGGTCGAGGAGGTCGAGAAGCGGCTGGGCTCGTCTTCGAACGGCCTGACCCAGGCCGAAGCGGCAAAGCGGCTTACCCAGTATGGGCCGAACGAAATCGAGGAGAAAAAGACCAACGCCTTCGTCAAGTTCCTCATGTATTTCTGGGGGCCGATCCCCTGGATGATCGAAGTCGCCGTCGTGCTGTCGGGCGTCGTCCGACATTGGCCCGACTTCTTCATCATCCTGCTGCTGCTCTGCGCCAACGCTTGCATCGGCTTCTGGGAGGAGCGGCAGGCTGGCAACGCCATCGAAGCGCTGAAAGCCAAGCTGGCGATCAAGGCCCGCGTGAAGCGGGACGGGAAATGGATCAATCCTCCCGCCAAGGAGGTCGTGCCGGGCGACGTCATCCGCCTGCGCCTGGGCGACATCGTACCGGCCGACGCCCGGTTGCTGGAAGGCGACGAGGTCTCCGTCGACCAGGCCGCGTTGACCGGGGAGTCGCTGCCCGCCAGCAAGAAGCCGGGCGACGCCGTGTTCTCCGGTTCGATCATCCGGCGCGGCGAGATCGGCGCCCTGGTCTACGCCACGGGGGGCAAAACATATTTCGGCAAGACCGCTCGCCTGGTGGAGACCGCCCACACCGTCAGCCACTTTCAGAAGGCCGTGCTGCGGATCGGCAACTACCTGATCGTCCTCGCGGTCGCGTTGGTGGCGGTCATCATCGGCGTTGCCGTCTACCGCGGCGATCCCATCCTGACCACGCTGCAGTTCGCGCTCGTGTTGACGGTCGCCGCGATCCCGGTGGCGATGCCCACGGTGCTCTCGGTGACGATGGCGGTTGGCGCGCGCCTGCTGGCCAAGAAGCAGGCGATCGTCAGCAAGCTCGTCGCCATCGAGGAACTGGCGGGTGTCGACGTGCTGTGCGCCGACAAGACCGGGACGCTCACGCAAAACAAGCTGACGCTGGGCGATCCGTTCTGCATCGGCGACGCAAAGCCCGCCGAGGTCATTCTCGCGGGCGCCTTGGCGTCGCGCGCCGAAGACAACGACGTCATCGACCTGGCCGTGCTCGGCGGGCTGAAGGACAAGCCGCTGCAAGCCTATGACGTGCAGCACTTCCAGCCGTTCGACCCCGTGCACAAGCGGACCGAGGCGACGGTGAAGGACGGAGATGGGGCGGTCTTCAAGGTCACCAAGGGGGCGCCCCAGGTGATCCTTGCGCTCGCCGCCAATGCCGCTGCCGTCAAGGACGCCATGGACAAGGCGGTCAACGACTTCGCCGCCCGCGGCTTCCGGGCGCTCGGCGTGGCCCGCGCGGACGGCGACGGCGACTGGCAGCTGCTCGGCGTGCTGCCGCTGTTCGATCCGCCGCGCGAGGACGCGAAGGCGACCGTCGCCACGGCACGGAAGATGGGCGTGCAGCTTAAGATGGTGACCGGCGATGCGCTGGCGATCGCCAGGGAAACCGCCAAGACGCTCGGCATGGGAGCCGACATCCTCGACGGCGCCAGCCTCGGCGACTCCAAGCAGGACGAGACCGATGCCGTCGCCAAATCCATCGAGCAGGCCGATGGCTTCGCGCAGGTGTTCCCCGAGCACAAGTTCCACATCGTCGATGTGTTGCAGAAGCACGGCCACATCGTCGGCATGACGGGCGACGGGGTGAACGACGCCCCGGCGCTCAAGAAGGCCGATTGCGGCATCGCCGTGTCCGGCGCCACCGACGCGGCGCGCGCCGCAGCGGCAATCGTGCTGATGACGCCGGGGCTCACGGTGATCATTGACGCGATCAAAGAGAGCCGGAAGATCTTCCAGCGGATGAACAGCTACGCGATCTACCGAATCGCGGAGACGCTGCGCGTTCTGTTCTTCATGACGCTCGCGATCCTGGTGTTCAACTTCTACCCGCTTACCGCCGTGATGATCGTCATGCTGGCGTTGCTCAACGACGGGGCAATCCTGTCGATCGCTTACGACAACGTCCGTTACAGGGACGCGCCCGAAGCCTGGAACATGCGTGTCGTGCTGGGTGTCTCCACGGTGCTCGGCGTGCTCGGCGTCATCGCCGCGTTCGGGCTGTTCTTCCTCGCCGAGCGTGTGTTCCACATCGACCGCGAACACATCCAGACCATGATGTACTTGAAGCTGTCGGTCGCCGGGCACCTGACGATCTTCCTGACGCGCACCCGCGGCCCGTTCTGGTCGATCCGTCCGGCCCGGATCCTTTGGGTGGCCGTGCTGGGAACGCAAGCCTTGGCCACGGGCATCGCGCTGTTCGGGTTCGGCCTTGTGACGCCGCTGGCCTGGCATTGGGTGCTGCTGGTGTGGGGCTGGGCACTGGCCTGGTTCCTCTTCAACGATCGGTGCAAGCTGTTGGCCTATTCGGTCCTCGATCGCCTCAACATCAGCGAGGCGACGACAACTGCGTCGCCGCAGCGTCAGGTCTCCGCGCCTAACGCGTCCGGGGCCAAGAATGGCAAGGCTGGTGCGAAGGCTGATCCTGTTCCGGCAGCCAAAGCGCCCCCTCCTGCGAAGCCTGTTCCGAAGCCTGGATCACAGGCGTCCGGCAATCCCCATCCTCAACCGGCGCAGGTGCCCGCACCCCCGGGCAGGCCGGCGCCGCAACCCGGCGCGGCTGCCGCCAACGTGGCCGCGCTGCTCGACCGGAAGCTCGGGGACGTCCTGCTGGCTGGCGTGCTCAAGAACCCGGCCGAGGCAGGGCACCTCATCACCGATGCGATCGCCGAGGCCGAGGCGCCGGCGGAGGCCAAGCCAACCGAGGCAGCCTCACCCCCTCTGAAGTCCGCCGAATGACCGATCGACAGGGGGAAATGCCATGAAGATCCATCTCAGGGACTTCCGTGTTCCAGAAGGGGAAAAGGTGGACCTCAAGGAGCGACTTACCGTCGTCGATCCGTTCTACAGGTCGAAAGAGGACTACGAGAAGCAGCTTGCGGAGCACGTCGAACACCTGAGCGCGTTGCAGCGGCTGCATTACGCCGCCAGCAAGCATGCCGTCCTGCTCATCTTTCAGGCGATGGACGCGGCGGGCAAGGACGGCGCGATCCGGCACGTGATGTCGGGCGTGAACCCGCAGGGGTGCCAGGTGTTCAGCTTCAAGCAACCAAGCGCTACCGAACTGAAGCACGACTTCCTTTGGCGCACGACGCGCGACCTGCCGGAACGGGGCCGGATCGGCATCTTCAACCGCTCCTACTACGAGGAAGTGCTGGTCGTCCGCGTGCATCGCAGCATTCTGCACAGCGAGGCCATCCCGGACGCGCCGCACCACGACGGCAAGGTCTGGAAGGAGCGTTATCGTTCGATCCTCGACCTGGAGCGGCACCTGCACGCCAACGGCACCCGGGTCGTCAAGATCTTCCTCCACCTCTCGAAGGAGGAGCAGCGCCAGCGTTTCCTGGCGCGCATCGACGAGCCCGACAAGAACTGGAAGTTCAGCACTGCCGACGTCGAGGAGCGGAAGTTCTGGAAGCAGTACCGCCGCGCGTATGAGGAATGCCTGGGCGCCACCAGCACGGACGACTCGCCCTGGTTCGTCGTGCCCGCCGACGACAAGCAGAACGCCCGGCTGATCGTGTCGCAGATCGTCGCCGACACGCTCGAGAGCCTCGGCATGAGCTATCCCACGGTGACGGCGGAGCGGGCAGGGCAACTGCAGGCCATCCGGGCGGAACTCGTCGGGTGAACGCTATCGGCAAGGCGCCGGCCGCGGGCGGCGCCGCCGCTGAAACTACCGCGGACCAGACCGTCACGCCATGGCTGGCCGTGGTATCGGCCGTCATCCTCCTCTCCGGCGCCCCGTTCGGCTACGACCAGGGCGTCATCTCCGGCGCGCTGCACGGCATCAGGGCGACGTCCTCGCACCAGGCGGCAGGTCATCCCATGCCCAGGAACCCCGTCAGCAACGGGGCGGTGTCCCTCGGCGCCCAAGACCGCCGTGCGATCCAGCACGTAACCAAGCACGAGAGGGCCACATCATGACCGTGAATGCACCCAAGGCGCTGAACCAGCTCGGGCAAAGCCTGTGGCTCGACAACATCAGCCGTGACCTGCTCGATCACGGCACGCTGGCCGGGTATATCGCGGCAAACTCCGTCACCGGCCTCACTTCCAACCCGACGATCTTCGACCAGGCGATCTCGCATGGGTCGGCCTACGATGACGAGATCAGCCGTCAGCTCGATGCCGGGCGGTCCGGCGAGGCGTTGTTCTTCGCCCTTGCGGTGCAGGACCTGGTTCGCGCGGCGGACCTGTTCGCGCCCGTGCACGCACGGTCACGGTCGACGGCTTCGTGTCGCTGGAGGTCTCGCCCTTGCTCGCCTACGACACCGCGGCAACGCTGACGCAGGCAAAGGCGCTGCATGCCCAGGCCGGCAAAGCCAACCTGTTCATCAAGATTCCCGGCACCCCGGAAGGCTTGCCGGCCATCGAGGACGCCATCTTCGCGGGCGTTCCGGTCAACGTCACCCTGCTGTTCTCGGCCGCCCATTACAAGGCCGCCGCCGACTCCTACCTCAGAGGCCTTGAGCGCCGGGTCGCGGCGGGACTTCCCCCCGATGTCCGGTCGGTCGCGTCTTTGTTCGTCAGCCGTTGGGACCGCGCCGTGGCAGACAAGGTGCCGGCCGCGCTCCGCAACACGCTCGGCATCGCCGTCGGCCAGACGACCTACCTGGCCTATCGCGACGTGCTCGAAAGCAACCGGTTCCAACGATTGCAGAACCTTGGCGCTCGCCCGCAGCGGCTGCTGTTCGCCAGCACGGGCACCAAGGACAAGTCGGCTTCGGATACGCTCTACGTGGCCAGCCTGGCAGCACCGAACACCGTCAACACGATGCCGGAGGACACCCTGAAGGCCTACGCCGACCACGGCGCAGTGCCCGGGCCGATGCCGCGCGACGGCGGCTCCGCAAGGACGGCTCTCGCCGCACATGCCGAGGCCGGGATCGACCCGCAGGCCCTGGCGGCACAGCTGCAGACGGACGGCGCCAAGGGCTTCGTCAAATCCTGGCGCGACCTGCTCGCGGCGATCGACGCCAAGAGCAAGGTTGTGGCCTGACAACGTGGGAGGCACGCATGACGACCCTTACGGCAACCCCGGCCTGGACAGCGCTGGCGGCCCATCACGAGCAGGTCAAGGACGTCCACCTGCGCGCCTTGTTTGCCGAGGACCCCGGCCGGGCGGAGCGCTTCTCGGTCGAAGGGGCCGGCCTGTTCCTCGACTACTCGAAAAACCGCATAACCGAGGAGACGCTCCGCCTGTTGCTGGCGCTGGCCGACCAGCAAGGCGTGACCCGGCGGCGCGACGCCATGTTCGCCGGGGAGAAGATCAACGCGACGGAGCGCCGGGCCGTGCTGCACGTCGCATTGCGAGCACCAGGCGGCGAGCGAATCGAGGTCGATGGCGACAACGTCGTGGTGGACGTGCACAGGGTGCTGGACGCGATGGCCGGGTTCGCAACCCGGCTCCGCAACGGGACGGCCTTGGGCCATACCGGCAAGCGCATCCGCAACGTCATCAACATCGGCATCGGCGGCTCCTATCTCGGGCCCGAGATGGCCTATCGCGCGCTGCAGCCGTTCAGCGACCGCTCCCTCACGTTCCGCTTCGTGGCCAACGTCGATGGCGCTGCCTTCGCCGAGGCCACGCACGGCCTGGACGCGTCGGAGACGCTGTTCATCGTCTCCTCCAAGACGTTCACGACGCTCGAAACGATGACCAATGCCGCCGCGGCACGGGCTTGGCTGGTCGACGCGCTCGGATCCGATGCCGCCGTCTCCAGGCATTTCGCCGCGATCTCGACCAACCATGCGGCCGTCGCCGCCTTCGGCATCGACCCGGCCAACGTGTTCGGGTTCTGGGACTGGGTCGGCGGCCGCTACTCGATGGACAGCGCGATCGGCCTATCCACCATGATCGCGATCGGGGCTGACCATTTCCGGGCGATTCTGGACGGCTTCCACGCCATGGACGAGCACTTCCGCACCGCGCCGCCCCACGCCAACCTGCCGATGCTGCTCGGCCTGCTCACGGTCTGGTACAACAACTTCTTCGGCGCGCAGACGCTCGGGATCATGCCCTACTCGGACAACCTGGCCCGGCTGCCCGCCTACCTCCAGCAGTTGGAGATGGAGAGCAACGGCAAGCACGTCGACTTCGATGGCCACGACGTGGGCTACCAGACCGGCCCCATCATCTGGGGCGAACCCGGCACCGACGGTCAGCACTCGTTCTACCAATTGCTGCATCAGGGCACCAAGCTGGTCCCCTGCGACATGATCGGCTTCTGCCAGCCGTTGAGCGCGCTCGCCGGCCAGCACGACCTGCTGATGGCCAACCTCTTCGCCCAGGCCGAGGCGCTGGCCTTCGGCAAGACGGCGGACGAGCTGAAGGCCGAAGGCTCGCCCGACTTCCAGACGCCGTTCCGCGTCACCGAGGGAAATAGGCCGACCAACGTGATCCTGGCCGACCGGCTGGACCCCGCAGCGCTCGGCCGCCTGATCGCGCTCTATGAGCACAGCGTGTTCACCCAGGGCGCGATCTGGGCCATCGACAGTTTCGACCAGTGGGGTGTCGAACTCGGCAAGGTGCTGGCCAGCCGGATCGTCCCCGAGCTGGATCGCGGGGCAGAGCCGAAGTTGAGCCACGACACGTCCACGAACGCGCTCATCCAACGCTACCGGCGGCGTCGTGGATGACGGACCCGGCCGCACTCTTCAAGCAGCAGGCCGGGGAACTGGCCGCCGGATTGGTGGAATCCGGCATGGTGGTCGGCTTGGGCACCGGGTCGACGGCGATCTTCTCCATACGCCGGGTCGCAGACCGCCTGCGCGCCGGCGAGATCAGCGGGATCGTCGCGATCGCCACGTCCCGCGCTACGGCCGAGGCCGCACGGGCGCTCGGCATCCCGTTGCTGGCGGACGACATCCCGCGCACCATCGATCTCACCATTGACGGCGCCGACGAGGTGGACCCGTCGCTGGATCTGATCAAGGGCGGCGGCGGCGCCCTGTTGCGCGAGAAGATCGTGGCGCAGGCCAGCCGACGCGAGGTGATCGTGGTCGACGAGGGCAAGCTATCGCCCCGGCTCGGCACCCATTGGGCGTTGCCGGTGGAGGTGCTGGCCTTCGGCTGGCGCTCGCAGGCGCGCTTCCTGGAAGGTCTCGGCGCGACGGCCACCCCACGGGTGCATGGAGACGACCTCTACCGCACGGACAGCGGCAACATGATCCTCGACAGCCGTTTTGGCCCGATCGCAGATCCCGCGGCGCTTGCCCATGCCCTTGAGGGCCGGGCCGGGATCATCGCGCACGGCCTTTTTCTCGGGATTGCGCAGGATCTGATCGTCGGCGGTGCAATCGGCGTTCGACACCTGCGGCGCAGCGCCGTGGGCCGCGGACAGAATGCCTGGCCGGTCCATGCTGAAGGGACTGAGTAGTTTCCGACCCTGCCGGTAGCGCCTGGGGTCGCCTAACTTCGTGTCGTTGGCCGCGAGAGCGTAGCCCGCCCTACGCGCTTACGGTTGTCGACGATCACCAATACCGACTACTCGCGACAACGCCATCGAGCAGTTGGTCGGCTCTTCAACTCAAAGAAAGCCCTATCCGATGCACGATTCCTTCTGGAACGACTATTTCAACTGGAGCTGGATCCTGTGGTTCGGATTCGTCTTTCTTATGTTCTCCAATTTCGGGAACTGGGGCTACACGTATCGTGCGCATCAGAAGTACGATGGCGCATTGCCTAAAGGGGCGCTCGACATCCTGAACGAACGGTATGCTCGAGGAGAGATGACCCGAGCCGAATTCCTCCAATTCAAGGCCGACATCATGTTGCCGTCCGCGACCGGGGTTTCGGCGCAACGCACATAGCATAGCGATCGGCCCGAGGCGGCGACCAGTGACGGAAAATACTCATTCGAACTTTCAATGTCGCGCCCGGCGGCCGGGGTTCGACACCTGTGGCGCAGCGCCGTGGGTCACGGGGAGAATGCCTGGCCGGTCCATGCTGAAGGGACTGAGTAGTTTCCGACCCTGCCGGGATCGCCTGGGGTCGCCTAACTTCGTGTCGTTGGCCGCGAGAGCGTAGCCCGTCCTGCCCGTTCAGGGCGACCATGCCGTCGTAATCAACGACTGCGGCATGTTGCCAGATGCTGAAACGACAGCGATCAGAGGTCACAAAATGGACACAGCCACACCAGCCACCGCGCTCTTGGACCGGCCGGACCCAGTGACCGAGCCAAAAGCGGTGTCTCGCCCAGAAGAACTGCGGCTGATGGATCGCTACTGGCGCGCCGCCAACTACCTGTCGGTCGGCCAAATCTATCTCTACGACAACCCGCTGCTGCGCGAGAAGCTGACGCTGGCGCACGTCAAGCCGCTCGTGGTCGGCCATTGGGGCACGACGCCGGGGCAGAACTTCATCTACGTCCACCTTAACCGGGTCATCAAGAAGCACGACCTCGACATTTTCTACATCGCCGGGCCCGGCCACGGCGGCCCGGCGCTGGTGGCCAACACCTATCTCGAAGGCAGCTACAGCGAGATCTACCCCAATATCAGCCAGGACGAAGAGGGGATGAAGAAGCTCTTCACCCAGTTCTCGTTTCCCGGCGGGATCTCCAGCCACGTGGCGCCCACAACGCCGGGCTCGATCCACGAGGGCGGCGAACTGGGCTATTCGTTGAGCCACGCCTTCGGGGCGGCGTTCGACAACCCGGGCCTGATCGTGGCCTGCATCATCGGTGACGGCGAGGCGGAGACCGGACCGCTCGCGACGGCATGGCAGTCCAACAAGCTGCTCGACCCGATCACCGACGGCGCCGTGCTGCCGATCCTGCACCTCAACGGCTTCAAGATCTCCAATCCGACCATCCTGTCGCGGATCGAGCCCGAGGAACTGGAGCAGTTCCTGCGCGGCTGCGGCTGGACACCCTACTTTGTCGAGGGCGGTGAGCCGGAAGCCATGCACAGCCTGATGGCCGAGACGCTCGAGCACGTCATCGAGGATATCAAGCAGATCCAGGAATGCGCGCGCTCCTCGAAGGACCCCGCCCGGCCACGCTGGCCGATGATCGTGCTGCGCTCCCCGAAGGGGTGGACCGGCCCGAAGGTCATCGACGGGCTCAAGATCGAGGGCACGTTCCGGGCGCATCAGGTGCCGATCCTGGTCGATCCTGCCCATCCCGACCATGTCGCGGACCTTGAGACCTGGATGCGGAGCTACAAGTCCGAGGAGCTGTTCGACGAGAACGGCCGCCTGATGCCCGAGTTGGCCGCGCTGGCGCCGAAGGGCGACCGACGCATGGGTGCCAACCCGCACGCGAACGGCGGCATGCTGCTTCGCGACTTGCGGATGCCTGACTTTCGTGACCATGCGGTCAATGTGCCGTCGCCGGGCGGCGTCACCGCGCAGGATACGATGGTGCTCGGCAACTTCCTTCGCGACGTGGCCGCGCTCAACCAGGAAAAACGGAATTTCCGCGTCTTCGGCCCGGACGAGACGCTGTCGAACTTACTCGGCGCCATGTTCGAGGTCACCAACCGGCAATGGGACGCCCGCAAGGTAGCAGACGACGAGTTCCTCGCGCCCGACGGCCGCGTCGTCGACTCGATGCTGAGCGAACACCAGTGCGAGGGCTTCCTGGAGGGCTACCTGCTGACCGGCCGGCACGGCCTGTTCAACAGCTACGAGGCGTTCATCCGCATCGTCGACTCCATGTTCAGCCAGCACGCCAAGTGGTTGAAGGTGACGTCGGAGCTGCCCTGGCGGCGGCCGATCTCGTCGCTCAACTACCTGCTGGCCTCCCATGTCTGGCAGCAGGACCACAACGGCTTCACGCACCAGGACCCCGGCTTTCTCGACCACGTCATCAACAAGAAGGCCGATGTCGTCCGCTGCTACCTGCCGGCCGACGCTAACTGCCTGCTGTCGGTGTTCGACCACTGCCTGCGCAGCCGGCACTATGTGAACGTCGTCGTTGCCGGCAAGCACGCCCTGCCGCAATGGCTGACGATGGAGCAGGCCGTCATCCACTGCACCGAAGGGCTCGGCATCTGGCAGTGGGCCAGCAACGACCAGGAGGAGGAGCCGGACGTGGTGATGGCCAGTTGTGGCGATACGCCGACGCTGGAAAGCCTCGCCGCCGTGTCGATCCTGCGCCAGCACCTGCCGGACCTGAAAATCCGCGTCGTCAACATCGTCGACCTGATGCGGCTGCAGCCGCAATGCGAGCATCCACATGGCCTGAGCGAGGTCGACTACGACGGGATGTTCACCCGCGACAAGCATATCGTCTTCGCGTTCCACGGCTATCCCGGGCTGATCCATCGCCTGACCTACCGGCGGACCAACCGTAACCTGCACGTCCGCGGCTACAAGGAAGAGGGCACGATCACCACGGCCTTCGACATGCGCGTGCAGAACGATCTGGATCGGTTCCACCTGGTGATAGACGTGGTCGACCGGGTGCCGGGCCTGGGCACGAAGGGCGCCTACCTGAAGCAGCTCATGCAGGACAAGCTCATCGAGCACAAGCACTACATCGACAAGCACGGCGAGGATCTGCCCGAGATCCGCAATTGGATGTGGGGCGATGCGCCATGAGCGCCGCCGGGCTGATCGAGACCGCGCAGGCGCTGGTCGGCGCCGGCCGCGGATTGCTGGCGATGGATGAGAGCAACCCGACCTGCGATAAGCGTTTCGCCAAGGCCGGCATCCCGCAGACGGTCGAGGCGCGGCGTGCCTACCGCGAGCTGATCGTGACCACGCCCGGCCTGGGCGAGTGCATCAGCGGGGCGATCCTGTACGACGAGACGATCCGGCAGCGCGACCGGCACGGCGCCTTGCTCGTCGAGCGACTGCTCGGCGCCGGCATCATGCCCGGCATCAAGGTCGATCTCGGCGCGAAGGATCTGGCGCTGCATCCCGGGGAGACCGTCACCGAGGGTCTGGACGGATTGCGCGCGCGCCTTGCGGATTATGCCGGCATGGGCGCCCGGTTCGCCAAGTGGCGCGCCGTGATCGGCCTCGAGGACGGACAGCCCAGCCATGCCTGCATCCGCGCCAACGCGCAGGCCCTGGCCCGCTACGCCGCACTCAGCCAAGAGGCCGGTCTGGTCCCGATCGTGGAACCCGAAGTGCTCATGGCGGGCGGGCACGCCATGGCGCGATGCGAGGAGGTGACCGGCACGGTGCTGGGGGCGGTCTTCGACGAGCTGCGAACCCAGTCGGTCGTGCTGGAGGCGATGATCCTCAAACCCAATATGGTGCTGCCCGGCCTGGCCTGCACCCAGCAGGAGCCGGCCGTGGCCGTGGCCGCGGCGACGGTGCGCTGCCTGCGCCGGAACGTACCCGCCGCCGTCGCCGGAGTCGCCTTCCTGTCGGGCGGACAAGCCATCGAACTCGCGTCCGCCCGGCTGAACGCCATCAATGCAGGCGGCGAGTCGGGCGGCCGTTCACCATGGCCGCTCGTGTTCTCCTTCGCACGCGCCATCCAGCAACCCGCCCTCGGGATTTGGGGCGGCAAGGACGGCAACGTCGTGGCGGCTCAGCATGCCCTGCTGCACCGTGCCCGGTGCAACCACGCGGCCCTGCGCGGCGCTTACCGAGACTCCATGGAGGACAAACCCGTCTACCGGCTCGCGTCGTGAACCCGGTGAACGACTGGTCCACCGTCGACCAGAGCCTCCGGCTCCATCTGATCCGGCATGGCGAAACGGCATGGTCGCTGTCCGGCCAGCACACCCGACGGACCGATGTCGGGCTGACCACTCACGGTGAGGCGCAGGCCCGCTCGCTCGGCCCGCGCCTGGACGCCATCCGCTTCGCCTCCGTGTTGACCAGCCCCGCGTCGCGGGCCCGACGGACCTGCGAGCTGGCCGGCCCGCGCGGTGCCCCTTTTGAATTTGCAAGGCGCTGACGGCATGAGAACGGGACCGCTCACCGCCGCCATCTTCGACGTCGACGGCGTCTTGCTGGCATCGCCGCATGAGCAGGCCTGGCGCGATGCGTTGGCGGGCCTTGCCGACCCGGCCCGCTTCACCACGGCGGTGTATCAGGCGGCCGTTGCCGGCAAGCCTCGGATGGACGGCGCGTTGGCGGCGCTGCAAGCCCTCGGCGTGACGGACGCGGCCGGGCACGTGGATGCCTATGCCAAACGCAAGCAGGCCCGGCTTGAGGAGTTGATCGCTGGCGGGCACGTGGCCGCCTTTCCCGATGCGCTGCGCTTCGTCGCGGCGGTCTCGGCGTTTGGCTGGCCGATGGCCGTGGCATCGTCGTCCAAGAACGCCAACGCCATGCTGCGGCAGATCCATCTCGCCGACGGCCGCAACCTGCTCAGCGTGTTCAAGGCCAACGTTTGCGGGCGCGACCTGCGGCACGGCAAGCCCGACCCTGAGATTTTCAAACTCGCCGCAAAGGAACTGCATGCGATGCCAGAGCACTGTTTCGTGGCGGAAGACGCGCCGGCTGGGATTCAGGCCGCGCGAGCGGGCGGCATGGCGGCACTTGGGGTGGCCCGGCTGCACGACGAGGCAGGCTTGCATTCGGCGCAAGCCGACCTCGTCGTGCAGAGCCTAGATGATGTCCAGCTTGACGCGCTCGCAAGTGGGCGGCTTTGCCCGACGTCGGCGTGACCGCGCAACGGACAGCGGAGCAGGTGCTGGAGCCGACCGCTGACCCGGCCTGGATACTAGATCAACAGGGGTTCGATCCGCTTCGCGACAGCAGCCGTGAGTCGCGCTTCGCAATCAGCAACGGATTTCTCGGCATCCGCGGCGGACGGACGATCGACCGCTTGCCGGGACCTGCCATTGCGCCTCGAACATACGTTGCCGGTCTATTCGATTCGCTCCACGTCGATCAGCCGATGTCGGCTTTGGTCCCGGCACCTGACTGGCTGCGGATCGATATCTCGTTGTCTCCGCAGGGCTCCGTACCCGTCGTCGACGATGCGTCATTCCGGCACCGGACGCTCGACTTCAAGCGTGGCGCACTCATCACCGGAAGCGGCGTCGAAAATCTGCCCGGTAAAGCGATGCGCCTCCGTGTCTTGAGACTGTTGTCGATGCACAGCCGTGCCCTGGGGCTGCAACTCGTTCAGCTGGATGTCGATGCCGGAGCCGTAGAGGCAACGCTCGAGGCGTCTTGCGAGGGATTGGAGTTCGGGCTGGTCACCGAGCGGCTGGAGCAGGCACTGGGCGTGTGGCGCACCAATGCGACCGACAAGCGCCTCGCGATGGCTGTTGCAGTGTCGCTGCTCGTCGATGGCCAGGTGGTTGCGCCGAAACCGCTGGGGCCGTTCAAGTGGTCTTGGACGTGGACCACGCGCCCTGGGCAGGTCGTTCATTTCGAACGCATGGTCGCGGTCGCCCGGGCGGATGTCCTGACCGAAGATCCTGCGGAGCAGGCCCTAGGCCAACTCGCGACTGCGGAGACACTTGGCTGGACCGGCCTTTTCGACCAGCACGAGGCGAGTTGGGCACGCCGCTGGCGCGACAGCGACGTCGTTGTCGTTGGCGATGCCGCGGCCCAACATGCGTTGCGGTTCGCCCTGTACCACCTCAACGGCGCCGCCAATCCCCAGGATGAAAGTGTATCCATCGCCGCCCGGGCGCTCACCGGGGCCGACTATCATGGGCATGTTTTCTGGGACACCGAGATCTTCCTTCTCCCATTCTACACGCTGACTTGGCCCGAGGCGGCTCGCGCCCTGCTGACCTATCGCTTCCGCACCCTCGACGGTGCCCGCGCAAAGGCCGAGCGCTTGGGGTTCCGCGGCGCCATGTACGCTTGGGAGTCCGCCGATACCGGCGCGGAGACATGCCCGGAGCACGCCATCGGCCCGGACCGCCGCGTCATGGACATCCTGTGCGGCACGCAGGAGCTGCATATCAGCGCAGACGTCGCCTATGCCGTCTGGCACTACTGGGAGGCGACCGGGGACGACGCGTTCCTGCAGGAGGCCGGCGCGGAAATCCTGCTGGAGACGGCGCGCTTCTGGGCGAGCCGGGCGCAGGCCGAAGCCGATGGCCGGCACCACATCCGCGGCGTGATCGGGCCGGACGAGTACCACGAGACGATCGACGACAACGCCTTCACCAACGTGATGGCGCGCTGGAACATCCGGCGCGGGCTCGCCACGGTAGCCTTGCTCCGGCAGCGATGGCCCGCGCGCTGGGAGGCCCTGTCCAGCGCGCTCGGGCTCCACGATGCGGAGCTGCAGCAATGGGCCGGCGTCGCCGATACCATTTCGACCGGGCTCGATCCGCATACGGGGTTGTTCGAGCAGTTCGCCGGGTTCTTCAAGCTGGAAACCATCGACCTGGCGAGCTACGCCGGCCGCTCTGTGCCAATGGACGTGGTGCTGGGGCGGAAGCGGACGCAGATCGCACAGGTCATCAAGCAGGCCGATGTCGTGGCGCTGCTGGTTCTCCTGCCCGAGGAGTTCACTGACGGGACGGCGGCCACGAACTTCAGCTACTACGAGCCGCGCTGCAGTCATGGCAGCTCGCTGAGCGCCGCCCTGCATGGGGTGGCCGCGGCCCGGCTGGGCCAGGCCGAGATGGCGATGCGCTTCTTCCGGCAGGCCTCGGCGACCGACCTGGCCGATACTCACGCCGCCATCGACGGCGGTGTACACATCGCAGCCCTCGGAGGGATGTGGATGATGGCGGTGCTTGGCTTTGCCGGACTGACGGTGAACGAGTCCGGTCTGGGTTTGAACCCTCAACTCCCGGACGGTTGGGAGAGCCTGGCGTTCAGTGTCCAGTGGCGAGGCCGGCATGTCTCGGTGAGCATCGACGGAAGCCGCAAGGCGATCCAGGCCACGCTCGCCTCTGGCGAGCCGATGCTCATCACGCTGGGCGAAGAGCAGCATCAGCTGGGACGAGAGGCCCCGCTCGTCACCGACCTCGTGGTTAAGTGCGTGGCGAAGCTGCCAGCCAACAACGGGATGCAGCGCCGTAAGTCGCCCTGATAGAGCGTGCTCAAAATCGAGACCGGGAACGAGATCTTTGCGAAGGCCTTTGCGCAGGCGGTCGACGACATGTCGACCCTGCGATTGCCAATCAAAAGCACCGATCACATGCAGTTCGTACTAGCCGCGGGATTGCCGTGGTTCGTCGCGCTGTTTGGACGGGACAGCCTGATCATCTCGCTGCAGACCTCCATCGTTCACCCCGAGTTTGCGCGCGGCGCCCTGCTGGTGCTCGCGGAATGGCAAGCGACGGAGCGGGACGACTACCGCGACGCCGAACCGGGCAAAATCCATCACGAGCTGCGACGTGGCGAACTCGCGCATTTCAAGCTCATTCCGCACACGCCGTACTACGGCACGGCGGATGCGACCCCGCTCTACCTCATCACCTTGCACACGGCCTGGACCTGCACCGGGGACGTTGAGCCGATCGCATCGATGTAGCGGCTCCGTTTTTCGCTCGTGAGATTTTTCCGCCGCAGCGCCGCGACGCTGGTCAAGATGACGGTCAGAAGATTGTTGAAGTCATGCGCCACGCCAGCCGTGAACCGACCGATCGCTTCCATCTTCTGCGATTGATGGAGCGCTTGCTCAGTGTCCGCCGCTGACTGACATCGCTTGATTGCCGACGAAATGGCCGAGCTTGCCGTCGGCGTCGAAGACCGGTCTCACACACAGCCCGTTCCAGAACAGCGTGCCGTCGCGTTTGCGGTTGAGGATCTCGACCGAGATCGGAAGCTGCGCCGCCACCGCCTCGTGCAGCGTGCGGATCGTCGCGGGATCCGTGTCTGGGTTCTGCAGGAAGCGGCAATTGCGCCCGATGATCTCGTCGGCCGCATAGCCCGTGAGATCGGAAAACGCGTCGTTCGCAAAGACGATCGGATTGTCCGGACGAGTGGGGTCGGTCAAGACCGTTGCGACGCCCGACGCCTTCAAAGCAGAAATGAAGGTGTCTGGATTGGCGACATCTCGAGTTCAAAGCCCAGGTCTCGTGGACGTGTCGCGCAGGGAGGTTCATGGTCTTAACCGGCTCTTGGCCCGTACGTCTAGAAGCCATAGCCTTGCCAGCCGTAGTGGTTGTGAAGCTTCTTCTCGTACACCTGATCAATCATCGCGATCGGGTCCCACGGCGGGCTCGCCTTGACGCGCTCGCGGGTGACGTCGAGCTCGATGGTATGGTCCGACCAAGTGATTCCCTTGACCGCATAGGGCGAAATCAGGACGTGCTGGCCGAACCACCAGTTCTTGGTGTCGACGATGAGGTAGCGAATGTCCCAGGTCCCATCGTCGATCAGCAGGTTCTCGATGTGACCGATCTCGCCGTCCGTCGCATGGATGTGGGATCCCGTGACGGCCTTGGTGCTGCGCAAGTGCGGATCACCCTCGTCCGCGCCATGCGGGTTCGGCTGGGGAGGACCTCCCATGCCGGAATATCCCAACGAGCCCATCATGCCGAACCCGCCTCCGAAATAGCCGCCGCCCCAAACGGGGTCCCAGCCGTAATAGTCGTAGAGCTGGCTTTGCATCTGAAGCGAGACGGGTCGGTCCCGACTAATGTTCGGACTGCGCTCGATCTGCGCCTTCGACGTCCGGACCGGCAATTCCTGCCTGTCGTGATCGACTTTCCCGATTGCTGAGGGATGCACCAGAACTTGACGTTCCGACAGCCATGTTCCGGTGTTAACGACGAGCCATCGCAGCCGCCACGACTCGTCGTCGAATAGGATGTCGCTGACGGTGCCGATCCTGCCGTCATCCGCCAGGATCGTGTAGCCCTTCAGTGCTGATACGGCTAAAAGCATGACAAAGTCCTTTGCGTTCTGATGCGTGTATGTTGTTAAGGAGCTATTCTCGGCGCACCTTCGGTTAAGCGCGCCAGGAGAAACGAGGAGTAAACTCCTCGACCCATCAGCAAGCACGCTGATCGCAGATGGGGCGAATGCATTGCAAGCTGCAAGCTGAACTGGGGGATCGCGATCCCTGTTGCTCTAACCACGGCACCCCGTCGTTCCGTGTACCCGTGGTTCGCGACCTCTCGGAGCCAGCACGCCGCCCCGAAAACCCGGAACTCCAAGGCCGCCTCCAGTCCCACCATCCAGGGCCTTCTTGTTAAGGAGAGCCAACCTGCCGGCTAGGTCAGGGTTCAACCGGCGACAGGGTCAATTTCACATCCGCAACTACACCATGTACAAGAAACGTATCGGCAGGTCTGTCAGGCACTAACCCTTCATCGGCAGGTGTGCTTGCCAATAATCGGTGACCTTCTGGCTTTCCTGGGCGAAGTGTCCCGACGTGGCGAAACTATCGTTACTGACCTTTGGAGCGCTATCCATGTCGCCCTTGCTGGTGTCGAGCACGAGCAAGGTGCCGTTCTGCGCCATCCTGAAGTTCTTCCAGGGCACAGGGACGTAATTCTGATCGAACCCGAGAAAGCCGCCACGGGCGACAACCAAGTAGGCGATCTTGCCTGTCTTCGGGTCCATCACAAGGTCGTCCACGCTGCCAAGACTTTCATTTCGGGGAGTCCACACGTCGGCACCCAACAACTGGTCGGACCGGATCGAGGATATGAGCGATGATACAGGCTGCGCTGCGGCGATCTGCTGCGCTTGCCACCCCGGCAGGTCCGCTCGCTGCGCGCCGCCGTCGCGCAGTTCTGCCGCGTAGCGCGTATAAAGGCTGCGCGCTGTAGCGAGCACGTCTTCGCACGGCTGCTGCTGGCCTGCCCGGGCCAGGATGTTCGCAGCCGCGGAGAGCGTTCTGATCTCATAACCGGGCCGTGCAGTCTGGTAGCCGGTCCGCATGGTTCCCGTACCACTGAGCATCGGCCCGCCGTACCCGTAGCCCATCATCCCCATAGAGTCGTAGTAACCATAGCCGTAGCTCGACCTCCCAATCCAGTAGCCGTCCTTCTCCAGCTGACCGTCGAGCCCGTTTATGTCGCTCAGGCATTTCTCAGCGGGTCTCGGGGCTGCGACGTTCGATGCGACGGCAGCCGGGTCGGTCGCAGGGCTGGGAACCGAAGTTTGAGCACCGAGCACAGGTGTCGCAACAAAGACGCAGAGGCAGGCCGCCACGGAGTTTACACGGATCGAGGGTTTCATGATCAGCTATCCTATGACGTCCTCGGACGGCGATTTCGCATCCAAGGTTGGTTGATCTCAGATGGTAGCCGCTGACCTCGCATTGAGGCAGGCTCGGAAATTACTCAGTTGGCAATGTGGCCCGATCCGCCCCGCGTGCGCGATGTGGCCGCTAAACTGCAATCTCTACGCGGAATGTGAGGACATTTTCCAGTCCGACCCTGATCAAGGGGTCGGACACCGCCCTTGAGAGACGCCTGATCGCGGTGCCGCCCGCGCCAGATCAGGCCGGAAGGTCAGTTCCGTAGAGTTGGCCGGAGGCTTAGCTGAACCCCGGGGCACATCCCGTCGACGAGGAGCATGCGTAGATTCCGAGCCTCTCAACGTTGTCCCCGGCGCGCTAAGGTTTTCTTGGTAGCTACGACGTGCGGGTACCAGCGACACCGGAGCAGGTAATTTCGTAATGGACTGACATCGCACCAGGAGAGCGCTGGGGTCGCTGTCGCGCGGCGGTCTATCTCCGACCCGGGTTAGGCGTTGTCATTGCGGCCCGTCACCTCAACGACGGTGTCATAAGAAGCCTTTACCTGTTATAGGAGGATGAGTCATGTGGTTCATTTTTTGGATGTTGCTGATCTTCTTGATGTTCAGTGGCGGAGGGTACTATGGCCATCGGAGGTCCTTCTACGGGCGTTCATCCGCATTCGGAGGTTTCGGGTTTCTGATAGTTGTACTTTGCGTTATGATCATATGGGGAGGTCCTTACTGGGGATACTATCATTCGTACTGGTGACATCACCTGAGCCGGCATCATGTGGCGAGAGCGTTAGATCAGTGACTGTGAGATCGTCGGATCGTTAGTACCTGAACTGGGCGACATGAACCGTTGCCGTCGCACCACGCCCGGCAGCTTCGAAGTCACTGCAGATCGCCACAGCCTTACTCGCGACGCCGGTCGATATCGGGCCGGTCCTCGATCTGCTGAAAGAGCGGACAACGGCAGCCGAGCCGTCGGCGCCAGGGATCCTTAACGAGGGATGCTCCATCGGTCGTTCGATGGATGCGTCCCGCACCTTACGGGTTGGTCGTTTCCTTGAACCATGATCCGACGCTTTCCTCAGATCGAGCCAAGTAAAACATTCGGCCTATTGTGTGGGGATAGGACTTTCATGTCGACGAACGTTGTCAAACTGCCGGAGAAACGCGCTCAGCCCGCGACACCGGCCGCCAGCGTTAAGCCCGCACAGCCGAGAGGGCTAACCCGCGACGAGGCCAGTCGCCGGTTGAAAACGGTGGGACCGAACGCGATGCCCGATACGTCAGCGCATCCGTGGCGGGATGCGCTAGGCAAGCTTTGGGCGCCTGTGCCTTGGATGCTGGAGGCAGCCATCGTGCTTCAGCTTGCGCTGGGGAAATACGCCGAGGCCGCAATCATTGCAGCTCTGCTGATCTTCAACGCCGCCCTGGGTTTGTTTCAGGAGTCGCGGGCGCAAGCCACTCTCGCCGCCTTGAAGTCGCGGCTCGCGATGAACGCATCCGTCCGACGCGATGGCACATGGGCGACCGTACCTGCCGCCGAGCTGGTGCCCGGCGACCTCGTAAAGCTCTCGCTGGGTGGCGTGGTCGCGGCAGACGTGCGGATCACTTCGGGTGAGGTGTTGCTGGATCAATCGATGCTGACCGGCGAGTCCGTGCCCATCGAAGCGGTCGCGGGGCTGCAGACCTTTGCCGGAGCCCTGGTCCGGCGTGGCGAGGCCGTGGCGGAGGTTACCGCGACCGGGCCACGCACCAAGTTTGGCCGCACGGCGGAGCTGGTCAGCACGGCCCATGTGGTCAGCTCGCAACAGAAGGCCGTTCTGCGCGTCGTAGGCAACCTGGCGATTTGCAACGGGGTCGCCGTGGCAGTGCTGGTCGCCTACGCTTGGTTTCTTGCCATGCCGATCGCCGAGATCGTCCCGCTTGTCCTGACGGCAGTGCTCGGCTCGATCCCAGTGGCGTTGCCCGCGACCTTCACGCTGGCGTCTGCGCTCGGCGCCCGGGCCCTCGCGAAAGTGGGGGTGTTGCCAACGCGGCTATCTGCCGTGGATGAGGCGGCGACGATGGACGTGCTGTGCGCCGACAAGACGGGCACGCTGACGCGCAATCAGCTCACGGTCACGAGTGTGCGCCCGATGAACGGCTTTGACGAGGCGCATATCCTGGCACTCGCGGGGTTGGCGAGCTCAGAGGGTGGGCAGGACCCGGTCGACCAGGCGATCCAGGCTTCCGCCGGGGAGAAAAAGGTTGCGGATGCGCCGACCCTGGTCAAGTTCGTTCCGTTCGACCCGGCGAAGAAGATGTCCGAGGCGACAGTGTCCGGCGCGGGGGGAACCGCTGAACGCGTGGTCAAGGGCGCCTTCGCTGTCGTGGCCGTCCTCGTCCCGCCCATGCCGGCTGCCGCTAAGGCAGCGCAGGACCTGGAGGCGAAGGGGTTCAGGGTTCTAGCCATTGCGAGCGGCCCAGCGAAGGCGATGAAGCTCGCCGGGCTGATCGCCCTCAGCGACCCACCTCGGTCCGACTCCGCGACGCTGATCACGGAGCTGCACGGCCTTGGCGTGCGCACCGTTATGGTGACCGGTGACGCACCGGTGACGGCCGCCACCGTGGCCCACGCGGTCGGGCTCGACGGCGCTACCTGCCCACCGGGATCCATCCCCGATGGCGTTCGCCCTGACGCCTATGCAGTGTTCGCCAGCGTGCTTCCGGAGGACAAATTCAAGCTCGTCAAGGTGTTCCAGCAGAATGGCCGCACTGTAGGGATGTGCGGCGACGGCGCCAACGACGCGCCGGCCCTGCGCCAGGCGCAAATCGGTATCGCCGTATCCACGGCGACCGATGTCGCCAAGTCGGCGGCGGGCATGGTGCTGACCGAGCCCGGGCTCGGGGGCATCGTCGCAGCCGTGCGGGAAGGACGCATCACGTTCCAGCACATCCTGACCTATACCCTGAACTCGATCATCAAAAAGGTCGTGACGGTGCTGTTCTTGGTGCTCGGCTTGGCCATGACCGGGCACGCCGTGCTTACCCCGCTCCTGATGGTCCTCATCATGATCACCGGCGATTTCCTGGCGATGTCGCTGACCACCGACAACGTAACCCCCTCGCGCATGCCGAATGCCTGGCGTATCGGGCGTTTGACCATCGCGGGTGTCCTGCTCGGCGCGTGCCTGCTGGCGTTCTGCCTCGGCGTCGTGGCCGTGGGCACGTTCGGGTTGCGCCTCGGCACCGGAGCGCTGCAGTCGCTCGCATTCGTCAGCCTCGTGTTCGGCAGCCAAGCGACGCTCTATGCCATCCGTCAGCGCCGGCACCTTTGGGGCTCCCCCCCAAGCCTATGGCTCGTTCTGTCCTCGTGGGTCGATATCGCCATCGCGTCGACACTTGCGGTCGGCGGGTTCGCTATGACGTCGATTCCAGCGATGGCAGTCGCCGCCACCTTGGGTGCGGCGCTGGTCTTCGGGGTCGTTCTGGACGCGATCAAGCTGCCCATCTTCGCGCGACTGCAAGTTGCGTGAAGCCCGTCCGCGCGCGACAAGATTCCGATGCGCTGACGCTCTGATCTGGCCTGCGTTTACGTGCGGTGGGCCGCTCGATCCGACCGGATGAGTAGTTGCCGATCCTGTGTGCGCGCCGCGATCCGCAGCGTGCTCGAAGACGATGGTCGCGCCGTCGGGGACTACGCGGACGCCGAGTCCTTTCTCGCGGCCTACCGTCCGGGTCGCGAAGCTGCCTGCTCATCGACGCCTATCTCCCCGGGATGGCGGGGCTCGACTTGCTCGATAGGCTCCGCGATGCGGGTCACGCGTTGCCGGCCATCATGATCACGGGCAACAGCGACGTGCCGATAGCGGTGCAGGCCATGAAGGCGGGGGCCGCGGATTTCATCGAAAAGCCGCTTCGCCGCCCTGAGCTTCTCGCCGCCATCGAGCGCGCGGTCGACGGTGCGCGGGACGCGAGCAAGCTGTCGGCTTGGCGGGAGAGCGCGTCCAATCACGTCGCCGGCCTCACGTCCCGGCAGCGTCAGATCATGGACCTCGTTCTCGCCGGCCATCCCAGCAAGAACATCGCCGCAGACCTCGGCATGAGCCAACGCACGGTCGAAAACCACCGGGCCACGATCATGAAGAAGACGGGCTCGAAATCCGTGCCGGCCTTGGCACGCTTGGCGCTCGCCGCGGCAGGGAACGACCCAGGCCAGCCCGGTGGCCGCGGGAACCGCCCAGAGGTCAGGCCGAGGCGCGAAGAAGCGCATAGGGAATTTCCGAGCCTACCCTGACGGTCTCGCGCTCGCTTTAACCTCACCATCACCGTCATCGAGCGAGGCGGACGCGGCGTTGGACTTTCCGCACGAAGCGTGGTGCCCCGGGTCGGTCCTGACATTGCCGATCGTTCCCTCGCCCAATGGCTCAGGATGTGTCCGCCATGATCCCTCAAACGTTCTTTGCGGCCACGGCACCCCCGGATTTGGCCCTAGCAGCTCGCTGAAAAAGGCTTCGTTTTCGGCCTAAACCGCTATGGCTGCGCTGGTTTTCGTGGTTGAGCCACCTCTTCGATAGTAGGGCTGGGTTTCGAGCCCTGCCAGTTGGCTCGGTGTAGC
>JAABUM010002189.1_pt1 | contig 26852 bp, 16 predicted proteins | sample 5559161 | NCBI WGS metagenome assembly JAABUM01 (sample SAMN10711868, study PRJNA513369) | rock metagenome | isolation source: Antarctica rocks | place: Antarctica: Victoria Land, Siegfried Peak nord
GTGCTGGAACGAGGGGCATGGCGGTCACCCCGACAGGGCTGATCCTCGACCGCAGGCGGCGTCACGCTGCCATGCGACCGCAGTCGCAGGCCAAGCGCGCTCACTATCACAATCGCGGGGCGCACCCGCAGCGCACAGGGGATTTGCCGAACCTAGCGGGTGTAGTGTACCATTCACAGCAGCCCATAGTACTACTGGCGGCCGCCAAAAGTACTAGTCACAGCAGCCCATAGGACGACACGCCCCCAAGCGCTCCTGTAGCGACTCAGCCTGGGGGCGGTGATGAGTATGGACAAGGAGGTAGATACGAGGCTACTCCGGATCGATGATGGCGTGAGGCAGACCCCTCTCGCCCTATAAAGCTGATCCCGCTAGATGCCCTGTAAAGTCAATACCATTTAGACATAGACGTAATGGATGCACTTGGTCACATCGGTACAAGAAATAGGAGTCTACGTTGCGACAATCCACTATCTGGCGCACTCTCCTCGCTTCCACCGTTGCCCTCTCCCTCGCGGCGCAGGCCGCCGCCAGGCCCAATACCGGCCATGCCGACACCAGCAGCAGCGCCGCTGCCGGCGGCACGCCCGTTTCCTCGCGCATCCATGCCGGCGGCCTCTCGCCGGCTGAGGTGCAACGCCTGGCCCAAAACGCGAACCAGCGCGTCGTGGTTATCCTCCGCGATCAGCACCCCAACCTGCCTCCCCGCGGTAACTTGCGCGCGGCGCGCACACAGGCCATCTCGAACGATCAGAGTGCCATCGTGGCCGAGTTACAGCAGGTACACGCTCCGCGGCTGCACGCGTTTCACCTGATCAATGTGGTCGCCGCGACCGTTTCCTCCGCTGAAGAGGCGCGCCTCAAGGCTGATCCCGCCGTCCAGGCCGTCGTGCCGGACCGCGTGATAGCGCTCCCTAAGCAACCGGCCCCGCCCGCGGCGCCGTCGACCATCCAACCGACCTCAGTGTTGAGTGACTGTACCTTCAGCCCGATCCTGGAACCCGAGGCGCTCCAGCTCACCAACACGGCTTTCAAGGATCCATCCGTCCCCCAGGCGCAGAGTGTTGTCTCAGGGACCGGCGTCACTGTGGCCTTCATCGCCGAGGGCCTGGATATCAATAACCCTGACTTCATCCGTCCCGATGGTTCGCACGTCTTTGTAGACTACAAAGACTTCAGCGGCGACGGTACGAACGCGCCGACGGGCGGCGGTGAGGCTTTCGGCGACGCCTCGTCCATCGCGGCGCAGGGCAACGAGACGTACAACGTCAACGACTTCGTCAACAACGCGCATCGGCGATCCGACGCGTGTCCGCAGATCAAGGTCCTGGGCATGGCGCCCGGCGCCTCGTTGATCGACCTGAAAGTGTTCGGCAACACCATCCCCGCGTACGACTCTGTCGTCGCGCAGGCCGTCGAGTACGCCGTCGACCACGGTGTCAACGTGCTCAGCGAGTCGCTCGGCTCCAACGTTTATCCCGACAACAACAACGACCCCTTCACGCTGGCTAACGACGCCGCGGTCGCCGCAGGCATAACCGTCGTAGCGAGCAGCGGCGACGCGGGGACGTCGGGGACCGTTGGCACGCCCGCTACTGATCCCAACGTCATTGCCGCCGGCGCGACGACGCAGTTCCGTTTCTACCAGGAAACGACGTACAGCGGCTTTCAGCTAGGCAATGGCGACTATGAGGGCAGCGACTGTGATACCAATCCGACAGGATGCCGTGATGGCAACAACATCTCGTCATTCTCCTCAGCCGGCGTGACGGCGAACAACCGTAAGTCGGTCGATGTTGTGGCGCCGGGCGACTTGAGTTGGGAGGTCTGCACGCCCGACCCAATCCTTTACAGCAACTGCACAGATTTCAATGGTCAGCCCTCCCGCATCGCCTCGTTCGGCGGCACGAGCGAGTCGGCGCCGTTGACGGCCGGTGAGGCGGCCCTGGTCATCCAGGCCTACCGCCAATCGCACGGGGGGGTCACTCCTTCGCCCGCGCTTGTGAAGCAAATTATCATGGGTACGGCGACCGACCTCAACATTCCCGGCTATGAGCAGGGCGCGGGCCTCATCAATAGCCTCAAGGCCGTACAGGCCGCTCGCTCCTACCAGGACCAAAACAGCGATTCGTCCGTCCAGCCCCAGGGTGATGCGCTCCTCGCCTCGCCTGGGACGCTCTCGGCGACTGGCGCGCCGGGGGCGGCGCAGAACTTCAGCGTCGAGGTGACCAACAGCGGCGCGACGGCGCAGACCGTGCAGCCGCGCCTCAGGACACTTGGCGCCCCGACCAATAGTCAGTCGTTTACCGCCAACCTCAACCCGACCGCGGCGGCCACTCCGACGTTTATCGATTCGTACGGCCGCAAGCGCGCCTACGTCGAGCAAGACTTCACCATAGCGGCGGCCGACCGGCTGGACGCGGCCATCGCGTGGAATGTGACGCGGCAGCAGCTCACGATCGTGCGGCTTGAGTTGGTCGATCCGCAGGGACGCTACACGGCGTATACTATCCCGCAAGATTTTGGGTCGCCATTCACGTCGAGTGGGTACGGGCACGTCGACGCGCGCAACCCGCAGGCGGGAACGTGGAAGGCGTTCATCTGGACAGCCGCCGGCGCCGCTGGCTATAGCGGCCCCGTAAAGCTGGATGTCTCGACCTCGAACTTCGTGCCGCTCGCGGGGGGCATGGTATCACCCGCCACGCAAATGGTGGCGCCCGGCCAGACCGCGCGCTTCACCGTGTCGGCTCCCACGCCGGCTTCACCCGGCGATCAGAACGCCGATCTCGTCATCAGTGGGACGAGCGCGACGGGCAGTGTCGTGCCGATCTACCTGCGTGCGCTAGTCCCGACACCAGCGTCCGGTTCCTCGACCGTCTTCACAGGCACACTGACAGGCGGCAACGGACGCTATGGTGCGGCCGACCAGCAGACGTATGCCTTCAATGTGCCGGCGGGCCAGAAGGACCTCGACCTCGGCCTGTCCATCACGGACACCTCCTATAACCTGGAGGGTATCCTGGTTACCCCGGACGGTCTGCCCATCGACGTACAGAGCACCGTCACCGCGACCAATCCAATCACCACCAGTCCGATGTATGGGCAGCCCACTGGCTACACGACCACGCTGCAGTTCTTCCGGCGTGACCCGCAACCCGGTCAGTGGCGTTTCTTGCTGCTCATCAACAACAACGTCTCCGGCCGCCAGACGTCGCTGCCCTTCACCGCGACCTTGCGGTTCAACGGTGTGAAGGTCGATACGACGAGCGTGCCAAACGACGCGAGTGTGACGCTGCCGCAGAGCGCGACCGTGAGCGTTCCCATCACGGTCACCAACACGGGCAATACGACGAAGGATTTCTTCGTCGACCCGCGTCTGGCGCAGACGACGCAACTCTCGCTTGGCGGTTACACTACCAAGTTCCCGCCGCCCGCCAGCGCCTTCCTGGCGTTCTTCGTGCCGACTGAGTCGGACCAACTCAGCGTCGCCACCGAGACGTTCTCGCCGACCGAGCCCGTCAACCTGGAATTGGTCAACGCGAACGGCGCGCCGCCTTACGGCTTCACTGGGTCGCCGGATATTCAGGGCAACAGCTTCCTCGATCCGTTCACGGGTAACCAGGCAGCGGTCGCGACATCGCGCGCGAGCGAAGTTGTGCCTGGAACTTGGCAGGCCATTGTCACGCCATTCGGCCCATATCCAGCCACGGGTATCGACCCCAGTACGGAGGGGACTGCGGCCACGGCGGCCATCGTCGACACGCAGCAGTTCGACCCGGCGGCCGACTCCAGCACCGGCGATCTCTATGCCCTTCTCGTCGGTCAGCCGTCGAGCCCCTATACGCCGCTCACACTGGCTCCGGGGCAGACCGGCACAATCACGGTAACGCTCACGCCAAACGCCGCCATGGGTTCGGTGATCAGCGGAACCCTGTACGTCGATACCTTTAGCTTCATCACGACCAGTGGTGACGAACTGGCCGGCATACCGTACAAGTACACCGTGGGCGCGGCTTCATCGACGCCGACGGGTACGGCCACTGTCAGTGGAACGGCCACTGTCAGCGGGACAGCGACGGTGAGCCCAACAGCCATCGTCAGCGGCACGGCCACCGTCAGCCCAACAGCCATTGTTAGCGGCACCGCAACAGTGAGCCCAACAGCTATCGTCAGCGGGACGGCCACCGTCAGCGCGACGATGACCGGCACCACCACGCCGCCGACAGCCACCGGCACCGCCGTCCCGGCTACGGACACCAGCACCAATGTGCCCGCGACCAGCACGGGCACCGCCGTCCCGGCCACCAGCACAGACACGGCTGTCCCGGCCACTAGCACCAATGTGCCCGCCACCGATACGAGTACAAGCGTGCCGGCGACTAGCACCAGTACCAACGTGCCGGCGACAGCCACGGGGACAGCCGTGCCGGCCACTAGCACGGACACGGCCATCCCCGCCACGAGCACCAGCACCAACGTCCCGGCCACTAGCACCAGCACGAATGTGCCCGCTACGGCCACGGAGACCGCTGTCCCCGCGACCGCGACACCGGGCACAGGGGGAGGATCAGGCCCGGTCTGCCAACTCTTCGCCCTGCCCGCCTTCGACACCGTCCCAGGCGGCGGTGAGCAGGCCCTCGTCTTCGTGGCCGCGCCCGACTCGGCCATCACGGCCACCATCCGGGCGGACTACCCCGTCTCGGCGACGCTCTACACCGACAGCAGCCTGGACGGCTCCGACGGCTTCGGGACCACCCTCACCGGCAAGCATGTACGGGCGGGCTATCGCTACGCCTTCCATGTGCAGGCGTCGGGCTTCGCGCTGCTGACCTTCGCGATCCCGCGCGACGCGGCCGCCCCGCACACGGTGGCGACGCGTGTGGAGGCGGTGGAGCCCTGCGGCCTGTTCCAGACCAGCGTCACGTTCGAGGTGCGCGGCCGCGTACGCGGGGGCGGCGCGACGGCGCTGACCACGGGACGCGCGGTCACGCTGGCGATGACGCTCCCGCAGGGCGACACGCTGCCCACGAGCGCCGGTCGGCTCGTGCATCATGGCGTGGTGCGCGTGCTCACCCACAAGCAAGGGCACGGACGCGCCGCGCGTGACACGCGCACGCTCCTGCTGACCTACCACCCGCGCACGGCGCACCCGCATGCGCGTGTCACGCATCCAGCCGCGCACAAAGCAGGGACGGCCCGCACGCACACGCGGCCCCATGTGTTATTTGGGATTTATGGGTGATGCCATATCAACCGCATTGTAGGAGGATGTAGATCTCAAGCGGAAGAGAGGGGGGCGCGGCTAGCCGCACCCCCCTCTCTTCTGAGACGATAGCCCGGTTTTGACTCGCCTTGTACGCTACTAGCCCCGTACGATAAAGGAGTCCACCATGCGTCGATCCACTTTCTGGCGCGCTCTCCTCGCCCTCAGCCTACCTCTCTCCCTGACCCTGCGGAGTCCTCTCACGCCGTCCCGCGCGATGGGGCACACCGTCTCCCGCTCCTCTTCGCCGGCCCATGCCAGCGGCCTCTCCGTCGCCGACATCCAGCGGCTATCCGCCGACGCCAACCAGCACGTCATCGTCATCCTGCGCAATCAGCACGCTAACCTGCCCGCACGGGGCGCCACGCGAAACATGCGCGCGGCCGCTGTCGCCACGGATCAGCAATCCGTCCTGAGCGAGTTGTCCCAAGTGCACGCCCCACGCGTGCGCGCCTACAGCCTCATCAACGCCGTCGCCGCGACGGTGTCCACGACGGAGGAAGCGCGTTTGCGGGCCAATCCCGCCGTGCAGGCCGTTGTGCCCGACCGCATGATCCAGGCGCCACGCCAGCCCTCATTAGCTGATGGGGCGTCGGCCGCGTCGTCGCCTCCCCCGTTTATACCCCCATGCGAAAATACCATCGAGACAGACCCCGAGGCGCTGCAGCTGACGAACACGGCGTTCGACGATGCGTCGGCGCCGCAAGCGCAGAGCATCGTGACTGGTACGGGCGTGACCGTGGCCTTCATCGCCGAAGGCATCGACCCGAACTACACCGAGTTCATCCGCCGCGACGGCTCGCACGTCTTCTCGGACTACCAGGACTTTAGCGGCGACGGGCCAAACGCCCCGACGAGCGGTGGCGAGGCCTTCGGCGACGCCTCCTCTATCGCCGCACAAGGCAAGGGGGTCTATAGCGTCAACGACTACGTCAACAACAACAGCTCCGCCAAGCGCAAGGACGCCGACTGCCCCAAGATCCGCGTCCTGGGCATGGCGCCGGGCGCCTCGCTCATTGGCCTCAAGGCCTTCGGCCAGAACAATCAGTCGCCCACTTCCAACTTCGTCCAGGCGATCGAATACGCCGTCGACCACGGCGCCAACGTGCTCAACGAGTCATTCGGCAGCAACCCCTACCCCGATACGACCAACGACCCCATCTCGCTGGCCGACGCCGCCGCGACCGCCGCAGGCGTGACGGTCATCGCTAGTAGCGGCGACGCCGGGACGGCCGGCACGATCGGTTCGCCGGCCACCGATCCCGATGTGATCGCGGTTGGCGCGACGACGCAGTTCCGCCTCTACAGCCAGATTGGCTTCGCCGGCATCCAGCTCGGCAGCGGCGGCTACGTCAGCAACAACATCTCCTCGTTGTCCTCGTCCGGCCCCGCATACAGCGGCCGGCAGACGGTCGATGTCGTGGCGCCAGGCGACCTCGGTTGGGCGGTGTGCGAGCCAAACCCGGCCGTCTACTTCGCTTGTACCAATTCCAACGGCCAACCGACACCGATCTATGCCTTTGGCGGCACGAGCGAAGCGGCGCCCCTCACCGCGGGCGAGGCGGCCTTGGTTATCCAGGCCTATCGCCAGGCGCACGGCGGCGCCGATCCCACCCCGGCCCTGGTCAAACGCATCATCAAGAGCACGGCGACCGACCTGAACATCCCCGCCTCCGAACAAGGCGCTGGGCTGATCGACAGCCTTAAGGCGGTACAGGCGGCCCTGTCGTACCAGGACGAACATAGCACAGGCGGCGCGGCGCAGGGCGACGCGTTGCTGGCCTCGCCGGGCACGCTCGCGGCGCAGGGCTTGCCGAACACCGCACAGCGTTTCACAGTCCAGGTGACCAATAGCGGCGTGACGACGCAGACGGTGACCCCGCGCGTCAAGACGTTGGGGGCGCCGGGATACCAACAGTCGTTCACGGTCGCCCTCAGTCCTACGGCGTCGAGCACGAGCGTGTTTACCGACAGCTCCGGCATCCGCAGGGCCTATGTCGAGCAAGACTTCACCGTGCCGGCCAAGGCGGACCGGCTCGACGCGGCCATCGCGTTCGACGTCTCCAAGCAGCCCTACGCGCTGGCGCGGTTGAGCCTGTTCGATCCTCAGAACCGCCTGATCGCCTATAGCCTGCCGCAGGACGCCGGCTTCCCGAACGCCTACAGCGGGTACGGCCATGTGGACGTGCATGACCCCCTGCCCGGCACGTACCGGGCGATCATCTTCACCGTGGCGAGTCCAAATGGCTACAACGGCCCGGTGCGCCTGGACGTTTCGACCTCCGACTTTGTGACGGCCGGCGACGTAACGCCGGCGTCGCGCGCGCTGGCGCCAGGCGAGACGGGCAGCTTTGTCGTGTCGGCGACCACGCCCGCGCAACCGGGTGACGAGAGCGCCCAATTGTCAATCAGCGGGACGACGACCGACGCAGGCGCGGTCCCGATCATCCTGCGCTCGTTGGTCCCCACACCACAGACGCCCGGCCCCGCCACGACCACCTTCACGGGCACACTGACCGGCGGCAACGGGCGGGCCGACGCGCCGGGCCAGGCCCTGACCTACGCCTTCGACGTGCCGGCGGGCCTGCACGACCTCGACCTCGGCGTGGCCCTCTCCGACGCGGGTTACAACCTGCAAGGCGTGCTCGTCGATCCTAATGGGCTACCCATCGACGTGCAGAGCACCGTCACAGCGACGGACCTCATCAGCACGAGCCCGACGTTGGGCCAACCGACCGGGTACACGAACACGATGCAGTTCTTCCGGCGCGACCCACAGGCGGGCCGTTGGCATGTCATCCTAAGCATCAACGACAACATCTCGGGACGGCAAACATCGTTGCCCTTCAGCGCCACCATTACGTACAACGGCGTGCGCGTGGCGGCGCCTGGGGCGCCCAACGACACGGGTATAACGCTGCCTCAGGGCGCGCCGGTGAGCGTGCCGGTCACCGTGACCAACACCGGCAACACGACAAAAGACTTCTTTGTCGACCCGCGCCTGGCCCAATACACCCCACTCTCGCTGGGTGGGTACGCCGTGGATGTCCCGCTCACCAGCCTCAACTTCCCCCAGTTCTTCGTGCCGACGGAGTCGAGAAACCTGACCATCGCGGCCGAGGCGGTCTCGCCTAGCGTGCCGATCAGCATGGATATCCTCGACGCCAACGGCGCCCCGCCGTTCGGTAACCCCAAGCCCGCTTTCCAGGAGACGGGCTCGCCGGACATCGAGGCGGCCTCGTTCCTCGACCCGTTCACGAGCTTCTACGCCGCGGTAGCCTCGGCGTCGTACCCGGAGGTCCCATCCGGTGTCTGGCTCGCGGCACCGACGCTGATCGGCCCCTACAACGACCCCGGCGCGACGCCGGCGACGGTGATACTCGGAGGCATCGTCGACGCGCAGCCGTTCGACACGGCGGCCGTCCCCAGCACCGGCGATCTCTATGCGCAAGAGTACGCCCAGCAGACCGGAGATACGCCGCCGGCCGCTCCGTATAACCCGCTCACCTTGACGCCGGGCCAAACGGGCGTCGTCACCGTCACGATCACGCCGGCCGCCGATCCGGGCGCGGTTGTCGACGGATTCCTATACGTCGATGCGGTCAACGTCAACTCAGTCGACCCAGCGACGGGTGACCTCAACCTGATCACAGGCAGCGGCGACGAGTTGGCGGCCCTCCCGTACACCTATACAGTCGGCACGCAGGCGACTGCCACCGAAACGGGGACACCCGTGGCGACAGACACGATGATCGCGACAGCGACCGTCAGCGCCACGGCGACCGTCAGCGCCACGGCGACTGTCAGCGCGACCGCCACTGTTAGTGCGACGGGCACGGCAAGCGCCACGGCCACCGTCAGTGGAACGGCCACCGTGAGCGCGACGACGACCGGGACCACCACACCGCCTACAGCCACCGGCACCGCCGTCCCGGCCACCAGCACCAGTACCAACGTGCCCGCCACGGACACGGGAACAGCCATCCCCGCAACTAGCACGAGTACCAACGTGCCTGCTACCAGCACGAGTACCAACGTGCCGGCGACAGCCACGGGGACAGCCGTGCCGGCCACTAGCACGGACACGGCTGTCCCCGCCACTAGCACGAGTACGAACGTACCCGCCACGGCCACGGAGACCGCTGTCCCCGCGACCGCGACCGCGACCGCGACACCGAGCACGGCGGGAGGACCAGGCCCGGTCTGCCAACTCTTCGCCCTGCCCGCCTTCGACACCGTCCCAGGCGGCGGTGAGCAGGCCCTCGTCTTCGTGGCCGCGCCCGACTCGGCCATCACGGCCACCATCCGGGCGGACTACCCCGTCTCGGCGACGCTCTACACCGACAGCAGCCTGGACGGCTCCGACGGCTTCGGGACCACCCTCACGGGCAAGCATGTACGGGCGGGCTATCGCTACGCTTTCCATGTGCAGGCGTCGGGCTTCGCGCTGCTGACCTTCGCGATCCCGCGCGACGCGGCCGCCCCGCACACGGTGGCGACGCGTGTGGAGGCGGCGGAGCCCTGCGGCCTGTTCCAGACCAGCGTCACGTTCGAGGTGCGCGGCCGCGTACGCGGGGGCGGCGCGACGGCGCTGACCACGGGACGCGCAGTCACGCTGAAGATGACGCTCCCGCAGGGCGACACGCTGCCCACGAGCGCCGGTCGGCTCGTGCATCATGGCGTGGTGCGTGTGCTGACCCACAAGCAGGGGCACGGACGCGCCGCGCGTACCACGCGCACGCTGCTGCTGACCTACCACCCGCGCACGGCGCACCCCGCCGCCCATAAAGCGGGGACAGCCGCGCACAAAGCGGGGACGGCCCGCACGCACACGCGGCCCCATGTGTTATTCGGCATTTATGGGTGATGCCATGCCAACCACTGTATAGGAGGGTATAGATCCCAAATCGCCAACCAGGGCCGGGCAGACAGCGTCGTCTGCCCGGCCTCCTTTTGTTGTGCAGCCGAGGCGATAACTCGCGCCAGCGCAGGATTAAGGGCGTTTGTTTGCAGCCGCAGAGCTGTACCCCTGGGACCGCCGCTACAAAGCAACTTCTCTAAGACAACACGACGCCCCTACGCCTGCGGTGAGGCCGGGTAATTTTAATCAGACAGGGCTGTATCGCCATACGCCCAGTGGTCACCCCAGGAACGTCCAATGGCGCGCTGTATACTGGTTGTTATACCCCGACCAACAGGCGTAAGGTGTACGGAGCGCGTATCTATGACGGCCATCAGCGACGAACAGTTTATCTCGACGATCTACGATCGTTTGCTGATCGACGACGATACGGAGGAGAGCGTGTCCGGATCCGACTACCACCTGGCCGCGATCTTCGCGCTCTACGATGTCTTGCTGCGCTACGCCCAGCGTACCGCCAAGCGTTGGTACGTCACGGCTGAGGTGCTCGTGCTCGTCGACGTGCCCGACCGCGTCCGCAATCCCTGGCGCGCCATGCCCGATGTCTACGTGGTCCTCGACACGCCGGACACGTTCCGTATCTCGCTCGACACGCGCACGGGTGAGTCTTTTCCGCAGTTCCTCTGTGAGGTCGCCAGCGACAGTACGTGGGACCGCGACATCGTGGAGAAGCAGCGCGTCTACGCCGACCTCGGCGCGTTGGAGTACCTCGTCTTCGATCCCACGACCGAGTTCCTGGGTCAACCGTTGCGCGCGTGGCGGCGCGCTCCGACCGGCGCGTGGGAGTCCTGGGAACCGGACGGGCAGGGTTTCTTGACGAGTACGGCGCTTGATGGGCTGCGCTTGCGCGCGGAGGGTACGCTGCTACGGGTGTACGACCCGCTGGGCGCGCTGCTGCCGACCGCGCGGGAGCTTGACGGCATCGCGCGGGAGCGTGCGGTGGAATTGGCGCGGACTCAGGCACGGCTCGTGGAAGTCGAGGCGCAACTCGCACGTTTGCGTACAGAAACAGATTAGCGCATGATTGCTATAACAGGCTCATCGGGTCCACGTCGCGCGTCCAGCCGGGCGGGATCAGCGGCAGCAGCGGGTGTACGTCGTCGGCGCGCACGAGCACCTGCCACAGATAGCGCCCCTCGATCTTGCCGATGAAGCAGGGCGCTGGACCGACCACCTCGCCCTGGCGTACCAACGTGAGCGCCGCGCGTAGACGCGCCGCCAACCGCTCGCCCTCAACCCGGCAGACCTCCTCGTCTTTGTCGCTGTAGACGAGGCGCAGCAGCCGCGCGAAGGGCGGGTAGCCCGCTTCCTGCCGAAACCTGATCTCCTGCTCGTAGAAGCTCGTGTAGTCGTGCATGGACGCGGCGTCGATGGCGAAGTGCTCCGGCGCGTAGGTCTGCACGACGACGCGGCCGGGCAGCGCGTGCCGCCCCGCGCGTCCCGCCACCTGTGTCAGGGTCTGGAAAGTACGCTCGGCCGCGCGGAAGTCCGGCAGGTTGAGCGCGGTGTCGGCCGAGATGACGCCGACGACGGTGACGCGCGGGATGTCCAGGCCCTTGGCCACCATCTGCGTCCCTACCAGGATATCGGCGCCGCCGCGCGCGAAGCGGTCGAGCGTGTGTTCGTGCCCGTGGCGGCCGGCGATGACGTCGCGGTCCCAGCGCAGCAACCGCGCCCCTGGGAAGAGGTGACGCGTTTCCTCCTCGACCCGTTGCGTGCCCAACCCAAAGTAGCGGATGCGCCAACTGTTGCAGCGCCGGCACAATTTGGGCGGGTCGATGCGGTCGTCGCAGCGGTGGCAGACCAACTCCTCGGTGGCGCCGTGGTACGTGTACGGCAGGTCGCAGTAGAGGCAGCGCGCCACGAAGCCGCAGTCACGGCAGTTGACAAACGTCGCGCTGCCGCGCCGGTTCAAGAACAGAATGATCTGCTCACGGCGCGCCAACGCCTCGCGCATCGCCCCTTGCAGCGCGCGGCTGAAGACGCCACGGTTCCCCGCGTGCAGCTCCTGCCGCAGGTCGACGACCTCCACCGGAGGCAAGCCGGCGGCCCTCACCCCCTGGACCCCTCTCCCTGACGCGGGAGAAGGGGAGACGCCTTCACCTCCCGACCCCTTCTCTCTAGCTGCGGGAGAGGGCACAGTCTGTGAAAAGTCGCCTTCTCCTTCCCCCCCCCCCGCCCCCTCTGGGGGAGCCTGGGGAGATGCCTCCCCCCAGACCCCCGCCAAAAAGACATCACGGTGGACAGTGGTGCGGGTGCTGGTGAGCGTAGTAGCGGTATTGGATACCGCCGGTGTGGCAGCACGACTGGGCGCATGGAGCCGCGAGATCCGCGAAGGGTTTCCCGTGTCCGCGTCCTCTGACACCCGCGCTGTGTGTTTGGCGGGGGTCTGGGGGGAGGCATCTCCCCAGGCTCCCCCGGAGGGGGCGGGGGGGGCGAAGGAGAGACCCTCGGAGGGGGCAGGGGGGGCCGGAGCCTCGATAGACCGGCCAGCCATGGGATGGGGGATGAGGGCGCCCACCGCACGGTGCGTCATCTCCAGCAGCCGGTAGGTCCCGTGCGTGGCATGATAGTACGACGTGACGTCGGGCGTGGCGCTGCCCAATATGACCACGGCCCCGGTCTCTTCGGCTAGACGCCGCGCCACCTCGCGCGTGTGGTAGCGCGGTGTGCGGTCCTGCTTATACGAGGAGTCGTGCTCCTCATCCAGCACGATCAACCCTGGATTAACCACCGGCGTGAAGATGGCCGAGCGGGCGCCGACGACGGCGTCGACCTGCCCCGCTCGCACGCGCTCCCATTCGTCGAGGCGCTCGCCCTCGGAGAGCCCGCTGTGCATCAGGGCCACGCGGCCGGGGAAGCGCGCCGCGAAGCGATCCATCGTCTGCGGCGTCAGCGATATCTCGGGAACCAGAATGACGCCCTGCCGCCCCAGTTCGATCGCCGCCGCCAGCGCCTGCAGGTAGACCTCCGTCTTGCCGCTGCCGGTCACGCCGTGCAGCAGGAACGTTTCGGCCACGCCCGCGCGCAACGCCGCGACGATGGCGTCGAGGGCGTGGCGCTGCTCGCCGGTAAGCGGAAGTGGAAACGTCTGTGTGGTCGCGCGATGGGCCACGGGGTCACGCCGCACGATCTCCTCGGCTACCGTCACCAGGCCCTGCCGCTGCAACGGCGGCAGCGCAGCGGCGGCTCCATCGACGTGGCGACCGAGCTCGGCGACGGGCAGCGGGCCCCCAGCCTGCCGCAGCACCGCCAGCACGGCGCGTCCCTTCGGCCCCAGAAATTTCGCGGGCTCCTGGCCCGTCCACGCCGCCGTTCGTATCGTCTTTGGTCCCGCCATGCGGCTGAGTGTCGCTGTGCGCGCCAGTACGCCCCGCTTGACCAGGGACGCCACGGCCTGCGCCGTGCCCTTCCCGCCCTCACGGGTGAGGCGGTCCAGCGCCACGGCGCCTCCCATCGGGACGAGGTCGACCACACGACACTGCGCCTCCGTGAGTCTCCCCGGCGACGTAGCGCCGTCGCCGCGCGCGATGCGATACGTGGTGCGGCGGCCCACGCCTGGCGGCAGCATCGCGGCCAGTACCTCGGGGATAGGGCAGTTGTAGTAATCGCCGATCCAGCGCGCCACCGCGATCCCCGCCGGTGTGACGACAGGGGTAGGGTCCAGCACGGCTTTAATGGGTTTGAGCGTCCGCCCCGCAAGCGGCGCCGCGTCAGGATCGAAGATAACGCCGGTCAACTCACGGGCGCCAAACGGTACCTGCGCCAGCACACCCGCGCGCGCGTCGTCCGCCCACTCATCCGGTACCTCGTAGTGGTATAGACCGTTTTCCCCGACGGGCGTTGATAGGGCGATCTCGGCTATTTTGGGCATAGCGACAGCCTGCGACTAAAGTCGCATGGCACGGGACGGGCACTGAAGTGCCTTTCGGTGCGCATATATAAGCCTGACGTGTATGATTCGACAGACCACGGCAATGCGCCGAAGCGACTTTAGTCGCCGTGGTCTGCCATGCGACTTTAGTCGCAGGTTGCGTTACATGGCCGGTTCCGGTACCTGCTCGACCGTCCGGCCCGGCATCTCTGGCGTTTCTACCGTTACCATCTCTGACGCGGCTAGCCTATCGCGCCGGGAAACGGTCGCGCCGATGAAATCACGGAAGAGCGGGTGCGGCCGGTCGGGCCGCGACTTGAACTCAGGATGGAACTGCGTGGCCACAAACCAGGGGTGATCGCTCAATTCCACGATCTCTACGAGTTGATTGTCCGGCGACAGGCCACTCAGGATCAAACCATTCGAGGTCAGCAACTCGCGGTACTCGTTGTTGAACTCGTAGCGGTGGCGGTGCCGCTCATAGATGACCGGCTGGCCGTAGGCGGCCATGGCCTTGGTCTCCGCGACGAGGCGGCAAGGCCAGACGCCCAGGCGCATCGTACCGCCTTTCTCAGCGATGTCGCGCTGCGAGGCCATCAGGTCGATCACGGGATACTCGGTGTACTCGTTGAACTCGGTGCTGTTCGGCGACGCGGAGTGCAGCACATGGCGGGCGAGATCGATCACAGCGGCCTGTAGGCCCAGGCACAAACCCAAGTACGGCGTGCCAGTCTCGCGGGCGAAGCGCGCCGCGCGTACCTTGCCCTCGACGCCGCGATGGCCGAACCCGCCAGGGACGACGATGCCGTCGAGCCCGTCGAGCAAGCGCAGCCCCGCCGCGGTCTCCAGGTCGCTCGAGTCGATCCAGCGCACGTTGACACGGCGGTCATGGTGCAGCGCGGCGTGTTGTAGCGCCTCGGTCACGCTGAGGTAGGCGTCGGGCAGGCTGACGTACTTGCCCACGACGCCCACCGTCACCTCATCTTTGGGGTGCGTGATCGTGTCCACAAGATCACGCCACGGCTGCAAGCGTGGCGCGGGCGCCTGCATATGCAGCGAGTTGGTGATGAAGTCGCCCAGCCCAACATCTTCGAGCACCAGCGGCACCTCATAGATCGTGCGCGCCGTTTCCAGTGGGATCACGGCGTCCTCATCGACGTCGGTGAACAACGCGATCTTTTCCTTGAGGTCGGCCGTCACGGGGTAGTCGGAGCGGCAGACGATCACATCGGGCTGGATGCCGATGGAGCGCAGTTCTTTGACCGAGTGCTGGATGGGCTTCGTCTTGAGTTCCCCCGTCGAGCCAATGTAGGGCAGCAGCGTCACATGGATGTAGAGCACGTTGTCGCGCCCCACGTCCTTGCGCATCTGGCGGATCGCCTCCAGAAACGGCAGACTCTCGATGTCACCGACCGTGCCGCCGACCTCGACGATGAGCACCTCAGGATTCTGCGTCTTGGCTAGCCGTGTGATGCGCTCTTTGATCTCGTTGGTGATGTGTGGGATGACCTGGATCGTCCCACCCAGGTAGTCGCCGCGCCGTTCACGCGCGATGACCGAGGAATAGATCTGGCCCGTCGTGATGTTGGAGGCGCGGGTCAGGTTCTCGTCGATGAAGCGCTCGTAGTGCCCCAGGTCAAGGTCGGTCTCGGCTCCGTCCTCGGTCACGAAGACTTCACCGTGCTGATAGGGGCTCATCGTGCCAGGGTCGACGTTGATATAGGGGTCGAGCTTCTGGATCGAGACCTGGATGTCGCGCGCCTTGAGCAGGCGCCCGATCGAGGCCACGGTGATACCCTTGCCGACGCCCGACACGACGCCGCCGGTTACGAAGATATATTTGGTCGCCGTCATTATCCCACTACCCCCTCGGCTCCAGCACCACTACCTGCGTTCCGGCCTGCTTATCCTTTGACAAGGAGTCTCGCGACACGTTCAGACGCGTCTGCGGCTCATACTCCTTGAGGCCCATCTCGTGTGTAAACTTCTCCAGCGGCCCCACCGACTGCCCGTCGCGCGACGTCCAGTCCATAGGAATGACGACGGCCGGTTCGAGTTGGCTGATGATCCCCGCCGCCTGTGCCGACGAGACCGTGTGCGGTCCGCCGACGGGTACGAGCAGCACATCGACCGCCCCGATCTCCTCGACCTGCTCGGTCGACAATACATGGCCGAGGTCGCCGACGTGGCACACGCGCAGATCGTCAAGCTCGATGAGGTACACGGTGTTGCGCCCGCGCGCCTTACCATGCTGCTCGTCATGGAAAGCGCCGACTCCCGCGATCAGCACGCCCTTGATCTCGTACTCGCCCGGACCTATGACCGCGCGCGGAGCGCCGTCGACGGCGCTCACGGCGTTGTGGCCTGGGTCATCGTGGCTAACCGTCACGATATCGGCGCTAACGCGTAGCGACCCCTCCGCCGGGGCGAAGGGGTCGGTGACGATGGTGACGTCGCGCCCTTTCAGGCGGAAGCAGTCATGACCGAGAAACGTAATTTCCATGGCTGTGGCCGCCGAGGGGCCTGGATATCCTTCCGTCAAAAGAATTGCTTAACAGCCCTTATTTTACCATAGCGGGGGCACGGGCACACCAGCGATTGTCCACGAGATGGTACCCCTCACCCCCGACCCCTCTCCCTCAAGGGGCGAGGGGAGAACTACGTCGAGGCGTCAAGGACTTGCTCCCCTCTTCCGCGCACAGGGAGAGGGGTTGGGGGTGAGGGGTCCCTAGACCTCCCGCAGTTGGCCGGTCAGCCAGTGCTCGGCGTCCTCGGCCTCGACGCGCTTGCGCAACTCAGACGCGGACGCGCTGCGCTCCTCGGCCGACGCGCGCAGCGCCGTGTACAGGGCTTCCGCTGTGCCGAGGATATCAGCCGGACTGACCGAGAGGGGCAGCGGCGCGAGTTGCTCGAACGAGCCCGCCCCATCGGAGAGCACGAGCACGCCATCGCGCTCGTTCACAACCACCCCCTCTTTCGAGACCAGGTTCATCCCATCGATCAAGGGGTTGACCAGCAGCACGTCGTAGCGGCGCATCGCGGCCAGGGCGCGCACGTAGTTGTTGCCCGTGAAAATCTCGATGGGACGCCAGCGATCGGTGCCATGCCGGATGTTGATGCGGCCCATCGTCGCCATGATCTCGTCCTGGTAGCGGTCGTATTCCACGATGCCTGGGCGCGGCGGGACCAGGAACGCCAGGAAGTTGACCCGCTCCTTGAGTTCCGGATGCAGGTCCAGGAGCAGGCTGTAGGCGTCGAAACCGCGCACGATATTCTTGCTCGGCTCGATGCGGTCGACGCGCATGATGTTGCGCTCCCCGAAATAGGGCGTGAGGTAGGTAAGCTCTCGCTCAGCCTCTTCGCTATGCGCGAGCGCCCGCACCACGGTCGGGTCAACGCTTACGGGGTGAATAGCGACGCGCGTGCAACGCCCCTCGTACTCAACCGTCTGACCCTCGTAGTCGACGCGCGTGCGCGGCATCAGCGTGCTGGCAACCTGCAAGAAATTCGTCGCGGCCCGCTGGGTCTGGAACCCCACCACGTCGCAGGCAAGCAGCGAGAGGAGGATCGGCTCGCGCATCTGAGGCGGCAGGATACGCAGGTAGTCGGCGTTCGGGAAGGGCGTGTGTAGGAAGAACCTGATGTCGGCGTCGGGGTGTTCGTCGCGCAGCGTGCGTGCGACCAGATAGAGCTGGTAGTCCTGGATCATGACGACGGGCGGCCGGTCGCTACGCGCGATCTCCTCGGAGACGACTTTGGCGAACGCCCGGTTGGCGGGCACGTAGCCCTCGTTCCACGCCGCCCACTCTTCGGGACCGATACGCGGCTCGCGCGGCGTGTCCCACATGTAGTGGTGCACGAACCACAGCAGAGGGTTGGCGATAACGTTGTAGTAGCGCTCGTACATAGTTGGCGGCAGATCGACGAAGCGCAGCAAGAAGGTGGACCCGTCATCCTCCACCGCGATGGGGTCGCCAGCGTGCTCCACCGCGATCGCCCGTGCCCCTTCCGTACGGGCTGCGGCTATCCAGACGGGCGTGGTATACCGCCCGACCGGGGCGAGGACGGTGACGAGTCCTCCCGAGCCGCGGGTACGCGCGAATCCGTTTTCCGTCTTGATGAAATCGAAGGGCCCCCTGTTCGATACAAGGATGAGCTGGATGCGGTCGAGATGGTCTTCGATGGGGGCGTCGGATCGGGGAGAGGCGCTTGTCGCGTGAACCATAGTCTGTTGTGCTCCTTACGCAATAATTTTGTAGGCGCTAAAGATGGCGCACGACGCGTGCCGCGTCATCCTTAGGCCATGGGCCTGCGGCTAAAGTCGCATGGCAAACAGACGGACACTGAAGTGTCTGTGGCCTGTGCGTCCCAAGCGACTTTAGTCGCCGTGGTTTGCCATGCGACTTTAGTCGCAGGCTAAGAGGATTCGCCCTCTGCACCCACCGCCCTAACGAGGTCGGCCAACAGGCGCGCGTAGCCATCCGGCCCATCGACGGTGATGTCCGCCTCCCGCTCGGCCAGCGGCGCGTCGATCCCCATCGCGCGTACCCAGACGCCGAGCGCGCGTACGCGCTCCCGCCCCGCAACCGTCGCCACCAGATGCGCCGCCCGCATCGCCGCGGCGTCGGCGTCGCTATCACCCGCGAAGGTGACCATCTCGATGCGCGCGGGGTCGGCCACGCGGCACCGCGCGACGCGCAGCAGCGCGATCATGCCACCGGCCTTACCGCGCGAGATCGACGGTCCCAGCGTCCAGGAAAAGCGGGCGTCATGCGGCGTCGCGCCCGGCGGGTCCGGCGGGAGGAGTCCCCAGATGCGGCCGAGGGGCTGGCCCGCGAGAGACTGCGCGGCCAGTGCACGGTAGCGTTGCTCCGCCCGCGCGAGGAGGCGGGCGCGATACGGCCTATCGGCGATGAGGTTGACGTTGTAGACGTGCGCCAGCCCTTCGGGAAAGGCGTCGCAGACGGCCTTGCGCTCGATCAGGAGCGGTCCCGCCGGAGTAGGCGCCTCTATCTCGACCGCGTTTCCGGGGTCCTCGTGCAGCCCGATGTCCGCATACACCGCTTCCCGCACCCCGCGTAAGATAGTTGTGATCGCCTCCGCATAGGGCGCGAAACGCGCGTCGACCATGGCGACGCCGAGCGAGGGGGCCGAGACGTCGGCGTGAAACGTTTCCAGGCCATACGTGCCCACGATCTCGGCCGCGCGCACGCCCTGTTCCGCCAGCATCTGCGCCGCTTGTCGCCCCGAGCGGTTGGTGACGATACCGATGATGTGGCCGCGCGCTTCGAGGGCGCGTAACGCCGCTCCCGTGTCCGGCCTGATCGCGGTCCTACGCGGGTCATCCTCGCCCTGGGGACCACCAGTCGACAAGGTCAGGTCAATGTCATTGCCGAGAACGATGACGCCACCGCACGCGGCGAGGCGGCGCGCCGCCTCCAGTACGCTCCGGCGCTCACTATTCATAGTCTGGCCCTACCCCGGATATTTCGCGACAAGCGGCTCGGTGTCGCGCACGGCCAGCTCGGCCAGGTAGCTATTACGGTAGACGGCTAGTCCCGCCGAGAGCCCGATGATCCAGCCGTCTTGTCTTGTGCGCACGACGCCGTCGCCGACAGGCCGCGCGTAGATGTCGCGCAGCGCGGCGATGGCGTCGCCTTCACGCACGGTGGCGCCTGGCCGTACCCGGTAGACCACCAGTCCGGCCGCTGGCGCGCGCGGATGCTCGTCGCGATAGACGTTGTAGCCGAGCGTCGGGACCGGCACGCTGGTAATAGGGCGCGGCGTTCCCGGCAGCATCCCCGTCCACATCAGGATGTTCTCGATGCCCTGGCGTCCGGCCTGCATAGCGTCGGGATCGACGAAGCCCGTGGCGCCCAACTCGACTGTAAACGCGGGGATGCCCAGATTATTGAGGGCGAAGCCGGCCACCGAGCGGTGCAGTTCCTGCTTAATATATTTCCTGGCGGGATACTCGTTGACCACGGCAAGCCCGTAGGCGCGCGTCATCGCGTCGAGCGTGCGGCTCAACGCCTCGGCGCGCGGCCGTTCGCGCTCGTCATCGAAGAGTACACGGTCGCGGATAGTGAAAGGGATCGAGAGACCCCAGGCGCAATGTAGGTCGACGAGGTAATCGGCCGTGGCGCGCATGGCCGCGCCGATCTCATGCGCGACGACGGTGTAGGGCGACGGATACAGATCGTCCTCGTCGCGCTCATCGGGACCCTTGCGCAGGGGGAACATGCGGTTGGGGTCATGGTCGTCGTAATAGGGGCGACGGGCGCCTACACGGAGGCCAGCGGGGTTGAGGGTCGGCACGACGACGAGGGTACCGCGCAGCCGGCGCGGCAACTCCGGCGTGAGTATCTCCTGGATGGCGGCCAGGCCCGTGACCTCGCCGCCATGGATATTGGACGTGAGCCAGAGTACCGGCCCCTCGTCGCCCTGCGCCACGATCACCGGCCAACTTTCCACGCCGCCCGACGGGAGCGCCATCGTCGCGAGGGTCCCGTACACATACTGCCCGCGCTTCCCGTTGGCCGTGCCTACCGTGATACCACGCGCCATATCGCCTCATTCAATCCGGTTGCGGCCTGCTCGTGACCTCAAGTATAGCGTGCGGCGTCCATTGACACTACTTTCCAACCCGCACTATACTTTATATAGCTTTATGTCGATAGAGTCGGTAGGTTTCATGCGTTCGCGTATCCGCGCGTGTGGCGCGGCGCGGCATGACGGGCGAGAGATCCGGTAGGCCGGTTCACTGGAGGAAGAAACCCATGGGTAGGATTTTCAACGATTTATCGGAAACGATCGGGCGCACACCGCTGGTGCGCCTCAATCGAGTAACCGACGGCGCCGGCGCGACCGTCTTGGCCAAGCTGGAGTATTTCAACCCGGCCGGATCGGTGAAGTGCCGCATTGGCGTCAGCATGATCAACGAGGCCGAGAAAGCGGGGCTCATCACGCCTGGCCGCACCACCATCGTTGAGCCGACCAGCGGCAACACCGGTATCGCCCTCTCGTTCGTGGCCGCGGCGCGCGGCTACCGCTTGATCCTGTGCATGCCCGAGACCATGAGCGTGGAGCGGCGCATGCTGCTCAAGGCGCGCGGGGCCGAGCTTGTGCTGACTCCCGGCTCCGAGGGTATGCCGGGCGCCATCCGCAAGGCCGAGGAACTCTTGGCCGAGCTCGGTGAGAACGGCTTCATGCCGCAGCAGTTCGCGAACCCCGCCAACCCCAAGATCCACCGCGAGACGACGGCCGAGGAAATTTGGGACGACACCAACGGCAATATAGACATCTTCGTCGCGGGTGTCGGCACCGGCGGCACCATCACCGGCGTCGGTGAGGTGCTCAAGGCGCGCAAGCCCGAGGTGAAGATTATCGCCGTGGAGCCGGCCGAGTCGCAGATCTTAGAGGGCGGCAAGCCCGGCCCGCACAAGATCCAGGGTCTCGGCGTGCCCTTCGTGCCCAAGGTGCTCGACACGACGGTCATCGATGAGATCCTGCACACCAGCTACGAAGAATCCGTGGCGACGACGCGGCGCCTGGCCCGCGAGGAGGGCATTCTCGGCGGCATCTCCTGCGGCGCGGCGCTGCATGCCGCGCTAGAGGTGGCCCACCGGCCCGAGAACAATGGCAAGACGATCGTGGTCGTCCTGCCCGATAACGGCGAGCGCTATCTCAGCACGCCGCTGTTTCAAGAGTAGTCGATAGTAAAAGGTTGGAGGCACGGATGGGAATATTTCCCATCCGTGCCTCCAACCTTTTACTATCGACTATCGACTATCGACGTCGTTAGACGCCCTTGACCTCGACCGTCGCGCCGACATCGGCCAGCTTAGTGCGGGCGGCCTCAGCCTCGTCCTTGGACACGGCTTCCTTAATGTTCGTCGGCGCGCTGTCAACGGCATCCTTCGCCTCCTTGAGGCCCAGGCTGGTCAACTCGCGCACGGCCTTGATCACGTTGATCTTGTTCGGGCCAGCGGCCGTCAAGACGACGTTGAACTCGGTGGGCTCGGCCGGAGCCTCCTCCACCGCGCCAGCGCCGGCGGGCGCCGCCATGACCATGCCGCCCATCGGGGCGCTGGCCGTCACGCCGTAGCGATCCTGGAAAGCCTTGGAGAACTCCGAGAGCTCCAGAATGGTCATCTTATCGAACGACTGCAGGATATCCTCAACACTCATCGCCATGAATCTATACTCCTCTATCCACTATCTATTGTGGGCTCTCACCCGACTACACGCCTAGATGTCTTGAACATGCGAACTTGTTGCGATTGAGTCAAGTTTTTGCGTCGCATATATCTCGTCGGTCTGAGGCGGAGCCTCGCTAGTAGTTAGCCTTGTACTAACTACTAGCTACTAACTACTAGCTACTAACTACTAGCTACTAACTACTGGCTACTGACTAGCGCTGCCCTCGGATTCCGGCGCGGATGTCGGGTCCGCCGCGACGTCCTGGCCGCTCGGGAGCGGGGCGGAGAAGCGCACGGCCGTAGCGCCGGTATCCGTCTCCTCCTCCGGCGCGCGCGACACATCGCTCGCCACCACCTCGGCCGGTTCGGTCAGGGGTTGCGCCACGTCCGGCGCCGCTGTCGCGCTCACAGCCTCATCAGTCACGACTGGCGGTGTGCTCATGTCCTCTCCCGCCGCGTCGTCCACGGGCGCTGTCCCGGCCGACTGGGGCTCCGCCGCCGTCCCCGTCGTATCGGACTCAACCGCGGACGGCCCCGAAATTTCGGACTCAACCGCCGACGGAGCTGAAACCTCGGCGTCCGTAGCGCTGGACTCGACCGTGAGCGGCGCTGGGATATCGGAGCCGACCGTGGGCGCGGCTGACACATCTTCGACTGCGGGCACGGCTGAAACCTCTTCGACCACGGGTGCGGCTGAAACCTCGTCGACCGCAGGCGCGGCTGAAACCTCGTCGACCGCGGGCGCGGCTGAAACCTCGGTGGCCGAAGCGTCTACCGCCTCCGGTGTGGCTTCGGGAGCCGCAGCGGTTGGGGCAGCGTCCACCGTCGTCGGCGCCTCAGCGCCGTTGACGCTCGTCGCGCCTGCCCCACCGCGCTCCTCAAAGTTGGCGAGGGCGTAGGCGAGTTGCTGTGCGGGCGCGTTGAACAGCGCCGCCAGTTGGCTCAACGGAGACTCCAACAGGCCGGCGATTTGACCGAGCAAGGTCGGCCGGTTCGGCAGATCGGCTAGCTTGGTAAACTGGTCCGCCGTGAGGCGCCGGCCGCCCTTGAGGATACCGCCCTTGACTTCCCCAACACGCGCGGTGCGGAAGTAGTCGTTGAGGGCCTTGGTCCCAGCCGCCTCATCACCGTACATGAACGCCACGGCGTTGGGGCCGCTGAACAGGTCGTCCAGCTCCGTCATGTCGTTGCGATGCGCGGCCTGGCGCAACAACGTGTTCTTGGTCACATTGAGCTCGACATCGCGCTGGCGCAACTGCGTGCGCAAGTCGCCAATCTCATCCACGGTCAAGCCGCGGTACTCGATCAGCGCCGCCGCGTTGATGCGGCCCAGCTTCTCAGTCAGGTCGTCGATGACGGCCGCCTTCTTTGCTGTCGGCATATGTGTGCTCCCCTCCTTTCTCTCAGTACTACTTTTTTGACACAACAAAAAAGCCTCAGGCCATGTGCCCGAGGCGACAAAGTGGAGAGGCTGCACACGAACGGCTGACACCGACGCGCGGGCGACTCCAACACTCACTACCTCGGCAGGCTGGCCTATTAAGCGCCTCGCGGCGCGCCTGCGGTCATTGGCCTTGATGTTGATGATTTAAAGCCAGGGCGTGGCCGTTACAACCACGCCCCAGTAGTATACGCGATTAACGCGCGCGCCGCTAGGCGGCGCGCGCGGCCTGCGCGGCGGCCGGGTCGAGCCTAATGCCGGGGCTCATCGTCGACGCGAGGTAGACGGAGCGGATGTACTGGCCCTTGGCCCCGCTCGGCTTGGCGGCCGTGATCGACTCCATCAGCGTCGCCAGGTTATCCAGCAACTGCTGCTCGCCGAACGACACTTTGCCAACGGGCACATGGATCAAGGGCGCGCGGTTCTCGTTACGAAACTCGACACGGCCGGCTTTGATGTCGTGGATGGTGCGCGCGATGTCCATGGTAACAGTACCGGACTTCGGGTTCGGCATCAGGCCGCGCGGACCCAGCGTGCGGCCCAGGCGTCCGACCTGCCCCATCATATCGGGCGTGGCCACGGCCACGTCGAAGTCGAGGAAACCGCCCTCGATGCGCTGTACCAAATCCTGCGCGCCGACGACATCAGCTCCCGCCTCCTCGGCCTCACGCGCTTTATCGCCTTGCGCGAAGACGGCCACGCGTACGGTACGGCCAGTGCCATGCGGCAACACGGCGGTACCGCGCACAATCTGGTCGGCCTGGCGCGGGTCGATGCCCAGGCGCAGGTGCAACTCCACCGTGCCGTCGAACTTAGCGTAGCTAACCCGCTTCAGCAGGTCGATCGCCTCGCGGGGCTCATACAAGCGTCCCTGCTCCACGAGAGGCGCCGCCTCCCGGTATTTCTTGCCGTGCTTCGGCATCTTTCCAAACCTCCTGTGGTCCTAACGGGCCCGGACGGACCCTCCCACCTATCTACCAAGCCTGCGACTGCGGTCGCCTGGCAGCATTACGCCGACTGCGGTCGGTTGTAGATTCCCAGCACCGCAGTGCTCGTCATTTGCCATGCGACCGCAGTCGCAGGCCAACGGCGCTATCCAACCACCTCGATACCCATTGACCGCGCCGTGCCCTCGATCATCTTGACCGCGGACTCGATAGTAAAGGAGTTGAGGTCGTCCATCTTCTGCTCGGCGATGGCACGTACTTGGTCCGGTGTCACCTGACCGACCTTCTCCTTGAGCGGGTTCTTTGACGCGGTCTGGATACCGGCCGCCTTCTTGAGCAAGTCGCCCGCAGGGGGAGTCTTAGTCTTAAACGTGAACGAGCGATCCTCGAACACGGTGATCTCGACCGGTACGATACTACCCGCCTGCGCGGCGGTCCGCTCGTTGTACTCCTTAACGAAGCCCATGATATTGACGCCGTGCTGACCGAGCGCCGGGCCGATGGGCGGGGCCGGCGTGGCCTTGCCGGCCGGGATCTGCAACTTGACGATAGCCTTGACGCGTTTTGCCACTACTAACCTCCAGTAGTCAGTAGCCAGTCGTCAGTAGGAAGGCGACAAAATCGGTTGCGACCCTCCAGTATTGCTACGGCAGGGTACTTGCCGACGTCGTAACCTTCTGACTTCTGACTACTGGCTACTCGTTTACAGTTTCTCTACTTGCAAAAAGTCGAGTTCCACGGGCGTTTCGCGACCGAAGAAAGTGACGAGCACCTTGAGCTTGTTGCGCTCCGGCGCCACCTCGTCCACGATACCAAGAAATTCCTGGAACGGCCCGTCGGTGATTTTGATGTTCTCGCCCTTTTTAAACGAGACCATGACGGTCGGCTGCTCCACCGTCTCGTCAAGTTTCAAGATACGGCGCACTTCGGCCTCTTGCAGCGGGACCGGTTTCGTGCCCGAGGATACAAAACCCGTGACGCCAGGCGTATTGCGTACGACGTACCATGACTGGTCATCCATGACCATCTCGACGAGCACGTAGCCCGCGAACAGCTTGCGCTGCACCGTCACACGCTTGCCGTTCTTGATCTCGATCTGATCTTCCATTGGCACAATGACCTGGAAGATGCGGTCGGCCGCGCCCATAGACTCTATGCGATGTTCGAGATTTTGTTTGACTTTATTCTCATAACCGGCGTATGTATGAATGACATACCATTCGCGCTGGCCGACAGTCTCCACAGTCTCCGTAGACACGGTACGCTCCCCTGTTGTTGTACGCGGACGCGACGACGTCCCGGCATCGCTTTCTTCACCCAGACCCTGACCGCAAGATAGCGGAATAGCGGAGGCGCGTGGCGCGTGGCGCGCCATCTAATGGATCAGGGATGAAAGGATGAGGCTCCAGCGCCTCGCGCTCTACAGCTACAGCCCGATAATAAACCGGATGATCTGGCTCAACACGTAGTCGACGACGCCCAGGAAGGTTGCCATCACAATACACACCGCGACGACGACGAGCGTCAGGTTGCGCGTTTGCTCTCGTGTCGGCCAGGTCACCTTGCGCAGTTCGTTGCGCGTTTCCTGCCACCACGACCGCGCCATCTCTGTGGGAGGCTGCTGTCGCCGTCTCGTCGTCACGACTTGACTATTCTTAGCCATGGTTATTTACACGTACCTTTTTAGCGATCAGTGATCAGCTGCCAGTTTAGCGTCGTCAAATAGGCTTCATACCCTGGGACAAGCTAACTGCTAATCGCTGATCGCTACTTCGTTTCCCGATGCGCGCGATGGCAACGGCACCACCGGCAGTACTTATTGAAAGTGAGGCGGTCAGGATCGTTGCGGCGATTTTTTGTCGTCGCATAGTTACGCCGCTTACACTCATCGCACGCCAAGTGGATGACAATGCGATTCTCCTTCGCTGTCTTGGCCACTCTATCCTCCAGTGACGAGTGGCGAGTGGCGAGTGGCGAGAACTAGTCACTCGCCACTCGCCACTCGTCACTTATTCAATAATCTTAGTGACGACACCGGCGCCGACAGTGCGGCCGCCCTCACGAATGGCGAAACGCAGGCCCTCTTCCAGCGCCACCGGCACGATCAGCTCCACGCCCATCTGCACGTTGTCCCCCGGCATCACCATCTCCATGCCCTCGGGCAACTCGATGCTGCCCGTCACGTCCGTCGTGCGCAGGTAGAAC